>Ga0310691_10000277_pt1 | contig 105203 bp, 81 predicted proteins | sample 176DNAGHGlowgp2_FD_203887 | JGI IMG/M metagenome (GOLD analysis project Ga0310691, IMG submission 203887) | Sheep rumen microbial communities from Palmerston North, Manawatu-Wanganui, New Zealand - 1766 DNA GHGlow gp2 (v2) (version 2) | ecosystem: Host-associated > Mammals > Digestive system >...
ACAGTTTGCGGTCTATCATGGAGCGCAGGATGTCCACTGTCTGCCTCATGGCCTTGCGGTCGCCATCCACGCGCTGGGCCAACTGCTGAAGGAATATATTCGTTATCATGGTGTCAGGCGTATTTTAGGAGATTGCGATAAAGGCCTTCCTGCTGCCGCAGTTCGTCGTGCGTGCCATGCTGGGTGATGTGCCCCTGCTCTATCACATAGATCTGGTCGCATCCGGCAATGGTCTCCAACCGTCTTTCTCTGTGGGATTGAATTCAAAGGAACCGTTCTGTACCAGTTCAGCATACAGACCACCGTCAGCAGCACTGCTGATGTCCTCAAAGAATATTCCTATCAATTCATCACTGATAAGTTTTCCTCCGGCAGGAGCCTTCATAGGTGTTTGGGCAGAAAGGCCCAAAGTAGCTGCCAGCAAGGCAGCGCTGAAAGTCATACGAAATGTCATAATAGTGCGTTATATGTTATAGTTATAGTTAAATTCCGCAAAGTTTTGGCAATTTTTCTGAAAATATACGAATAAGCGAGAGAAGAACAAAAAAAATCATTAATTTTTCTTCCGAGCGGAAGTATCTTCGATGAGATAGCCTCATAGTTTCGATTAAGTGTGTGGAATACACAGCCAAAGCCCACAATGCCATGAAGTCCGTCATATGCAGTGAAATAAGGCAGACGTGAGGTGCTGTTGAGGAGATTCATGGCCAATCGGTTCCGAAAATGTGAGCGTTATGTTTATACTAAAATCATTATTGTAGAGAACGATGAGGTTATTACGGATGAGATAGCGTAAATCGTTGACATTGCGTTTATTTGCGGTCGTTTGCACTTTTGAAATTCTTTCGGATTGGAAAAAAGTTCAGGGGTTACTATTTACCGTTTAGCACGAAAGACGAATGATGAAAGACGTTAAATGGTTATGGGTTATCGTATGTTGTATTAATGAAACATATTGTGCTTGCGGATTTTCGCCAGCATCGCGTCACACCAAGCCTTGTTCTTGGACCGCTGAATGCGGCAGTTGCCCGTAGCAGAGGGTGTGAAGATGGTCTCCGCTTGTTCGGTGAAAGCAACGGTACCGCGCTCGGAGAGGGTGAAGAGTTCGTCGCCCTCGACAGCTTGGATGACGACCATCGGGTCCCACATCATCTGACCCGTGTTGCAGTTGCACTTCAGGTACACCTGCTTGATGGGATGCTCATCCGTCCAGCTCACGTCGGCGATGACTTGTTTGGGCTTGTACTCTACGTCCTGTCCAACCTCCATCGGCGAGAAGACCATGTCAACCTCCTTCGGCCACAGGCGGAAAAAATCATGAGCAAAAGGGATGCTAATCTTGAGGTTGAAGTCAGGCTCGACAGATTCGCCGAATACGCCGCCCATCAGGTAAATACACTTAACCTTCTGCCGGACAAGGTCCACCCCGCAGAGCGGTGAGTACTCGTCAGCCTCGGAAGCAAGCAACTGCGCCAAAGCGGGCACAAACCCCACAGAGCAAATGCTCACGGAGTGGTCGGGCTGAGCGGCAAGCAGACAGCGGTAGAGCTGCCACCCGTCCGGCAAAGAAGAATAGTCGGAAATCGTGCGACGGAACATCGGTTGGCCGTTCCCGTCGGTGTATGAGGGCAATCCCTTGTAGTCTATCCATATAGGCGGGTCGATGATGCCTTGTCGCACCAGACCGACAGGCACGAAGCCATGGCCGAAATATGTGTTCATGACGTCGGTGCAGGCCGCATACTCCTCGCCAACGCGGTCCACAATCACACCGAGCAATCGGCATCGTCCCTCGTCCTGATATCGATGCAGCATCTCCAAGGCAAAGAGGTCGTCGGTCGAAGACCCGATGTCGGTGTCGTAGATGATTAGTATTTCAGTCTGGTTGCCAGCAGGGGGAGTAACAATATCGTCCGAAGAGCACGAAGTCAATGCAATTGCGCCGCAAACAAAAGTGGCAAGTAGCCATAGAAGATTCTTTTTCATTCTGACACTCGTTAAGCTTTGTTTCATATTTCATAATCTCCAAAAGGTAATACAATCAATCTCTCGAAGGTATTCACTTCGATATCGGGGATTTATAGGTGGCTCCGCCAGTACGTTCCTTTTCTATATATGACTGTAATGTGAAGACCACTTGCGGATGCTGAAGGGCTACATTCTCCTGCTCGTAGGATTGTTGCATATTGTACAACTGGGGTTCGCGGGCATAACCACTCTCCATATTGGGACCCGAGATAACAGCAGGACCTTGGCTGGGAGGAATATACTTCCACTCTTTGGTACGTACAGATAAAGCATGGTTGGCTGCCTGCTCTAAGACAAACGGACGATCCTGACGGTCCTCACCCAAAAGGGTGCTCAGACGGTTCTGACTGTCAACAGCTCCTCCCTTAGGAATACGGGCTCCCACAAGAGCGCTGAGCGATGCCAGCCAGTCGATTTGCGACACAAGTGCATCGGATTCCTGACCGGCACGGACTTTCTTGGGCCATGACACTATTGCAGGCACTACAGTTCCACCTTCGAACGTGCTGTATTTGCCTGCACGGTACGGACCGGCGGGACGATGACTGCCCAGCAATTCGACGGCTCGGTCCTGATAGCCGTCATCCACCACAGGACCATTATCGCTGCTTAGGATGATAAGGGTATTCTCGCGCAAGCCCAGTCGTTCCAACTCGGAGATTACCTGCCCGACGGTCCAGTCGAACTGTGCAATGGCATCGCCTCTGAATCCCATCGGGTTCTTACCCCTGAAACGATTGTGCGGAAAACGGGGCACATGCACATCATTAGTAGCCAGGTACATAAAGAATGGTTCCTGCTGGTGTTTCTGTATGAAACTGATGGCGTGAGCTGCTATACTGTCGGCAATATTCTCGTCTTTCCAGAGTGCCTTTCCCCCACCCTTCATATAGCCAATACGACCAATGCCGTTCACTATGCTTTGATTGTGCCCGTGGCTGGCTTTTAGGTTATAAAGTAACTCGGGGTTCTCCTTTCCCGTAGGTTCACCATCGAAGTTCTGCTCGTAACTGACCAGAATGGGAGCCGATGGGTCGTAATTGGCCACATGGCCCTGCTCTATGAAGACGCAAGGAGTACGGTCGGCCGTAGCAGCCATAATATAATGATAGTCGAAACCTATATCACCTGGGTGCATGGGAAGTTGGGCATTCCAATCCTGCTCGGCATCTTTATCGCCTAATCCCAGATGCCATTTTCCTATGGCTGCAGTAGCATAGCCGGCATTCTTGAAGGCATCTGCAATGGTGAACTGCTCGGGGCGAATGATCATACCGGCATTTCCACGGGCAATATCGGTGTTGGGATGACGGAAAGCATATTCGCCTGTCAGCAGGCCATAGCGCGAAGGTGTACTGGTGGCGGCAATAGCATGGACATTGGTGAAGCGAATACCGCTCTTGGCCAAGGCATTGACATTAGGCGTCTGCACACGGGTAGCGCCGAAACACTCCAAGTCGCCATAGCCAAGGTCATCGGCAAAGATGACAACCACATTGGGCTGCTGACGGTTAGCAACGGCCGTATTCCCTTTCTGACTCTTGGCAGTAACAGGGATTAGAGGTAGTAAAGCTGAGGCTAAAGTGCCTACGTGGAGCAGGTTATCTTTCTTCATTTCTGTAGATTTTTATGCAAAACTATGAATTTTCTTCGGTATTTACGTCTTCTTTAATCGAAAAGTTCGTAACTTTAACCCGAAATTACAAATAAGGCATAAAGAAAATGAACCGATTCAGCATTATTTCCCTATTTTCCTTACTGATTGCTACAGGCTGTCTAGCAGATGGTTATGATAAGGATGCCTGCACCAGCATTATGGTGGGTAAAAAGGCTTCTGAAGACGGAAGTGTGATGACCAGTCATACGTGTGACTCATGGTACCGCACGTGGATGAATATCATTCCTGCCCAGAACTTCGAGAAAGATACCGTCACCTACATCTACGAAGGCACTATGCACACCGAGCATGTTACCGACCGTACAGGCGTTAAGGAGAAAGGAAAGATTCCCCAGGTGAAACATACCTACCGCTATCTGAATACTGCCTACCCTTGTCTGAACGAACATCAGTTGGGCATAGGAGAAACCACTTATGGCGGTCGTGATACAATGCAGAACAAGGCAGGCATGTTTATGATAGAGGAACTGGAACGTATCGCCCTTGAGCGTTGCACTACAGCACGCGATGCCATCCATCTGATGGGTAAGCTGATAAAGCAGTACGGTTACGGCGACTCTGGCGAATGTCTGACCATTGCCGACCCCAACGAGGTGTGGATATTCGAGGTGCAGGGCGAAGGCCCCCAGAAGATTGGCGGTGTATGGGCAGCACAGCGTATTCCCGACGATGAGATTGCCGTGAGCGCCAACGTGAGCAGAATAGGAAAGATAGATCTCTCGGACCCCGACCATTTCATGGCTTCCGATAATGTGTTCGATGTTGCCCGTGAAATGAAGCTATGGGACGGCAAGGAGGAATTCTCTTTCTGGAAAGCCTATAGTGGTGGCAATTACTTCGACGAACCCAAGAACTATTCGGTACGCGAGCTGTTCATCATGCAACAACTGGCTCCATCCAAGGGATTCACGGCCGATATGGACGAACTGCCCGTAAGTGTGAAACCCGATTCTAAGGTAAGCGTAGAACGCGTAGCTAAACTACTCGGCTCTTATTACGAGGGAACAGACCAAAGCCTCTCGTGCAAGATAGACAGCCTGGCTGCCAAGTCGGAAGTAAAGGGGCGGGCCATGATTGCCAACCCTTGGATGCGACCCGACGAGATATCACTCTATGGTAAGCTGCTGAACGACTCCACCATGCAGAACATCCGTACCGTCAGTGTCAGTTGGTGTGCCTACAGTACCATTATTCAGCTACGCTCCTGGTTACCTGACGAGATTGGCGGCGTTGCATGGATCTGTTTGGACAATCCCGGTCAGTCACCCCGTTTCCCCATCTTTGCAGGAAACACCTCCCTTCCCATAATGCTGAACATCTGCGGCCAGCACCGCCTGCGCGACGATGCCGCCCTTTGGCATTTCCGTCAGACCAACCGGATAGCTACCGTAAGATGGGCTACCTGTAGAAATGGCATAGAAGAGGGACAGCAATACTTCCTGGACAAGGGAAAACGCGAGCTGCCCTTTGTGGAACAGACTTGGCAGTCACTACCCGACAAGAAGGAAAAGGAGGATTTCCTGAACGGATACACACGCGACTTCTTCGGTGCAGCCGTGACCCGTTGGGACGAACTCTTCCGACAGTACTCGCGCCAGCTTTGGTCGGGATTCTAAACCGTCTGACTATCCTTGACAATAGAAACCAGTCGGTTCAGGCTTTCCTGGCTGTTGGCAGCAAGAACGCCTGACGGCTTTGTATAGTCAAGGGGCTGACCTTCGCGGTTACAGAGTACACCGCCGGCCTCTTCGAGAATCAGCGAAGCGGCAGCAAAATCCCAAGGCGAAAGAAGGTACTCGAAATAAAGCTCGCAACGGCCCATAGCCAGATAACAGAGTTCGGGAGCAGCTGCTCCGAACCGACGGATATCGTTACACTGCATGAATACATTCCGGATAATGTCGGAACATACCTGAGCATATTCCTTGTGATAGACAGCCAGGGCCGTACACATGATACTGTCTGAGAACGGACGGTCGGACACATGAAGGGGCACAGACGGCCTGCCGCTTTGCGGATGATGCAGGAAGGCACCCTTGCCGCGCTGAGCGGCGAAGAGTTCGTCGGTCCGAGGCAGATACACAACGGCCAGCTCCATCACTGCACCATGTTTCAGGCCCACACAAATAGCACATTCGCGGATGCCCCTGCTGTAATTGGCCGTACCGTCTATAGGGTCGATAATCCATGTGTATTCGTGCAAGAGGTCGTGCATATCTTCCTCCTCGCACAAGAAACCGCAACCGGGCAGCAAGTCGCTGAGCCGCTGGCAAAGAAAGTCTTGCACGGCAATATCGGACGAAGTGACAATATTGGCAGCCCCATCTTTCTGCGTAATCTGGAAGTCATCTGTAAGCATCAAAACCGATGCATCAATGACAATATTTATAACTGAACTAAGCATTACGACAGCAAAGGTACGAAAAAAAAGTAAAATAGGACAACCTTAATGATCTGGTACAACTTAATTTTATATATTTGCAGTCGGATAGTTGCTAAAACAACAGATACAGTCCTGTTAGAGGATTTAAAAGGGTAAAAAATAAAAATCAACGAAAGACGAAAGCATTTTAATAAAAACAGATATGAAGAAACTATTATTATTCTCTGCTTTTGCTGTCGCCGTCTCTGCCTCGGCACAGACACTTACCGTAGATGCAGATAAGGTATTGTGTAATGTGGAACCCCTCATTTATGGAGCTGGTGCAGAAGATGTTAACCATGAGATATACGGAGGCCTGTACGACCAGAAAATCTTCGGAGAAGGCTTCGAGGAACCTGCGAAGGTAAGCATCAAGGGCTTTAAGCCTTACGACAGCGATTGGAGCCTTACATCAGGTATGGCCCAACTGGTAACTACCCAGCACGGCAAGTTAATATACACCTCCAGACAAGTCTCAGACGGTACAGTTGAGGTGGAGGTGAGAATGGATAATATCAACGCCATTGCCGGTTTTATCCTTAACGTGACCAATGCAGCTAACGGAGCCGATGCCTTCAATGGCTACGAGGTTGCCCTGAATGCCCAAAAGGGTGTGCTGGTATTAGGTAAACACCAACAGAACTGGCAGCCTATTGCAGAAATAACAACAGCTTTTAATCCATTGGGGCAATGGAACAAGATTCGTGTGGACATCAGCGGTGCAAAACTGGATATCTATCTGAACGATAAACTGATAAGGACATACCAAGATACCAGTAGCCCTTTGAAATCGGGCTACATAGGCTTGCGCTCTTACGGCGGTTCGGCAACCTTCCGTAATCTGAAGATAAACGACGAAGACATTGCCTTCGAGAGCGACTCTCCCAACGTATCGGCCATGTGGACGGCTTTGGGCGAGGGCTCATTCGAGCACGACAGCTCATCGCCCTTTACCGGCAAATATGCCCAGAAGATTAGCGGAAAAGAGGGAACGGGTATCTTCAATATGGGACTGAACCGATGGGGTATCGGCATCCGAAAAGATGAACCGCTATATCTCTCGGTCTATCTGAAGGGAACAGCACAGAAGGTGCAGGTTGTCCTGCAATCTGCCGACGGTTCCAGGGAATATGCACGTACAGAAATAAACGGTATAGAGGGATTGTGGAAACGATTCGATGTGCCCTTGACTGCTAATGATACCGACCCCTCAGGACGCTTCTGTCTGTTGTTGGGCGAAGAGGGAACTATATGGGCCGATCAGGTGCTGCTGCATACAGACAGCTATCCCTTCCGCTCCGACCTTACGCAAGCCTTCAGGGAAGAAAACCTTACCTTCCTGCGTTATGGCGGTACGATGGTGAATGCCAAAGAATATATGACCAAGGATATGATAGGAAGCCGTCTGGAGCGCCAACCTTATAACGGGCACTGGTACCTGCATTCCACCAACGGATTTGCTATCCCGGAATTTGTGGAATTTGCACGACTCATAGGCACAGAGCCAACCTTTGCCATTAACATTGAGGATAACCCGACTGATGTTTTAGCATTGTTTCATGAAATAGAACCTTATAATCTGAAAATCATCGAGATAGGTAATGAAGAGAATTTGAATTCATCAGCCCGTCGCGATTACGAACATTACGTCGAACGCTACCTTATCCTTTATGATGCCATCCACAAGGCTTACCCCGATTTGCAGTTCATCAACGCTGCCTGGTGGCGACCGGACCAGTTAGAGACCATGCAATATGTCTTCAGCCGACTCGACGGCAAATGCGACTACTGGGACTATCACCCTTGGACAGAGACACCTCAGCAGGCAAAGAACATCGAGAAGGAGATTGCCCAGATGAAGGCACTCTTCTTGCAATGGAATCCCCAGACAACAATGCGCTGTGCTATTCTCGAGGAAAACGGCAATACGCACAACATGGCCCGCGCCCTTGCTCATGCCGTCATGCTGAACGTTGTACGGCGTGCCGCAGGCTTCGTTCCGTTAGACAGCCCAGCAAATGCCCTGCAACCCTACAAACAGAACGACAACGGTTGGGACCAGGGCCAGATATTCTTCTCCCCCTCACAGGTGTGGATGCAACCCCCGTTCTATGCCCAGCAGATGGCAGCTAAGAACCATCAGCCTTTGCTCATAGAAAGCAGTTGTTCCAACAACAACATGCTTGACTATACCGCCACACGCAACCTTTCCGGCGACACCATTGTGCTGCATATCGTAAACTATGCAACAGCACAGAAAAATCTGACATTGAACCTGCAGGGAGTCGGAACCGTCAATAGCATAAAGTCCTATTCGCTCAGCGGAGTATCCAACGGTGAGAATACCCCAGAACGTCCCACACGTTTCGTTCCCACAGAGGCTGCCGTTGAACCTGGGGCTAAGCTTACTCTGAAGTCCTATAGCTACACCGTGTTCGTAATTGCCGTATCAAAGGGGCAGGATGGTGCAAAGGGCGAGATCAGACAAGTGCCCTTTACCGACGTACAAGTGACGGACCTGTTCTGGAAACAGCGTCTGGATGTTATGCGTAACACCACTATCCGCTATGCCTTTCAGAAGTGTACCGATGCAGGGCAGTTGCGCAACTTCGAGTATGCCGGCAAGATTGTTAGCGGCCAGAACAAGGTGGGCGACCTAAAATTCCAGTCAGGAAACCCCTACGATGATGCCGAGGTCTATAAGGTACTCGAGGGTGCTTCCTACGTCCTGCTTACTCAGAAGGACCAAGAACTGGAGGCCTATTGCGACGGAGTGGTGGACCTTATCTGTTCGGCTCAGGAACCCGACGGGTACCTGCAAACCAACTTCACCATCCACAATCCCTTGCATCCATGGTACGACGGGGAGAAGTGGAAGATGGACTGGAACCTGTCGCACGAGACCTTCAATGTGGGCGAGCTTATCGAAGCCGGTATCGCTTACTATATGGCAACAGGTAAGGATAAGCTGCTGAACTGCGCCCGCAAGGCTGCCGACAATATGCTCAGCGTCTTTAACGAGAACGGCATCCACATGGCACCCGGTCATGCAGTCGTTGAGATGGCATTGGTACGCCTGTACGAGTTGACACGCGAGGAGCGTTACCTTCAAGGCTGTAAGTTCTTCCTGGATTGCCGAGGCATCCGTAAGTTCGACCCTACCAGTAACGACCAGCGTGTCAACGGCAAATACTGGCAAGACCATCTGCCCGCTATCCAACAGCGCTCTGCCGAAGGACATGCCGTACGTGCCCTCTATTTCTACAGCGGTATGGCCGACTGGGTACGCTACTCAGGCGACCAAGACTATGAAACAGCCGTAACAGCCATCTGGGACAATATTGCCAGCAAGAAATTCTATATAACAGGCGGATTCGGTGCCCGAGACAATAACGAGGCATTCGGCGAGGATTACGAGTTGCCCAATGCATCGGCCTACTGCGAGACCTGCGCCTCTGTTGCAGGCAGTATGTTCAACCTGCGTATGTTCCGTCTGCACGGTCAGAGCAAATACATCGACATGCTGGAACGCGCCCTATATAATACGGTATTAGATGGCTACGGCATCGCAGGCAAGACATTCTACTACCCCAACCGACTGGCATCCAGTTCTCGTGGCGATGCCCGTTCCGAATGGTTCGGCACCTCATGCTGTCCCACTAATCTGTGTCGCCTTATCCCCTCTGTTCCCGGCTATATTTACGCCACAGACGATGAAAGCCTCTACTGGAACCTCTTCGTTGCCAGCACAGCCAAAGCCACCATAGGCAACACTACCCTACACTTCACTGTCAACGGATCGTACCCCTACAAGGGCAATATGAAACTAACAATAGATTCCATCCTCAACTCTAAACTCTCAACTTTCGACTCTCTCCCCTCTCCCCGGAGAGGGGTCGGGGGTGAGGCCCTAAACCCTCAACTCTCCCTAAAAATCCGCATCCCCGGTTGGGCTATCAACAAGCCTATTGAAAGTAATCTATACAGCTACGTCAACCCCACCACAACTCCGGTAATTATAAAATTGAACGGAGAAGAAGTAACTTATTCTGTTCAAAACGGTTATGCTGTGATAGAAAATGATTGGAAAGAAGGCGACGGAGTAGAAGTAATCCTGCCGATGGATGTGCATCAGGTAGTATCGAACGAAAATCTGAAAAGCAACAAAGGCCTTTGTGCCTACGAGTACGGCCCCTTGGTTTATTGTGCCGAAGGTATTGACAATGGCGGCAAGCTCGACAACCTGTACATCAAAACAGGCGCCACCTTTACCACCGCCTCTGCCAACCAGCCCTTGTCAACACTCTTCAAGGGAGGCATACTGCAGTTACGCTTGAACGATAAGAAGGCCAACCTAATCCCCTACTTTGCCCGGGCCCATCGTGCCGCTTCGCCCATGATGGTTTGGATTCCTACTGATTCCACTGCTACCCAGCAACCCATCAAATACATTGACGAAGTAATTACCTGCAACGAATCTAGCGAGAAAACACACAACCTTCAAGGGACTAACATGCGCACAGGAACCGACCTTGGCTGGCGAGATTCAGATGGTGGATGGATTAGCTACGACCTGAAGATTGACCCCGAGCGCCCTATGGATTTTATAACCAGACAATGGGGAAGTGATGCAGGCAACCGTCGCTACAATATCTACTGCAACGGCACATTGTTTGCCTACGACGAGGTCAACAACTTTGCCCCAAGCGAATATTACCTGATGCGCCATCCAATCCCATTCGAGTTGACTCAAGGCAAGGAAAAGGTAACCATAAAGATGCAGTCCGTTTCCCCCAACGATATCGTGGGCGGTCTGTATGGTGTATTTACGGCTCTCTCGCAAGATGTACCAGAAGGAACTGTTGTCATAGATAATATGTGGACAACCCGCCCTGCTTCTCGCACCAGCCATCAATACAGTAGCAATGGTGGCAACGGTACTTTCCGCGCCAGAACATGGTTGGATGGAATAGGCGAAACAGGTCAGAGTTGGACTATGAAGGTCAACAAAACCAACCGCAACTACCTGATGCTCCTATATTGGGGAGACGAAAGCGACACACGCAACTTCAACATCATGTGCGACGATGTGCTGGTAGCACAGGAAAGTCTCTTGCACAACGACCCAGGCAGGTTTATGATGCGTTGCTACCCCATCCCCGAGGAAAGTACCAGCGGCAAGGAAACCGTACGCATACACCTCACCTCACCCACAGGCACCAAGACAGGCGGCATCTTCTATGCCTATATGTTATCGGCCAAGGATGACGAGACCTCTATCCTCCCTCTCTCTATATCTCCTATGTATGGTGAGGATACGGTCTATAATCTGCAAGGCATGAGATTACAGGAACCGCAGCCTGGTATTTGCATTGTAAATGGAGTAAAAACGCTTATTAGGTAAACTATTAAGCAATGAAGGTTAAAGATATTTCTTTTTCCAGTCCGTAAAGTACTGTGGTTCTTCTATCATTAGCTGTCCATCCGGATCTATGAAAAGCTGGGTGGTGGAGCCTTCGCAACAAAGAACGCCATCGGACTGACGGAAAATCTGATACTTGAAGTCCAAGCGGGCTCCAGGCTTGCGGACATAGGTGGTGTGTATCTCTGCTATATCGTTCATGCCGAGTGGGGCTAAGTGCCTTACGTGAACATCATAGACAGGAGCAGGAATATTGGCGGCCAACATAACCTCGTAGCCTATGCCAGGATAATGACGGCCAAAGGACTCGCGCCCGTCCTCAAAGTACTTGACGTAGTTGCCGTGCCATACACGCAGCATGGCATCCATCTCGCTAAACTTGACCCGTATCTGACAAACGTCAGTTAATTCTTTCTTCATTGTTATATATAAACCATTCCCCTAAGGAGGGATAATGGGTCTATTTGTTATTTATCCTCTTGGTTACAGTCTTGCCGTTGGCTGTGCCGGTAACATCCACATACAGGCAGGTAAGGGACTCGCCTTTCATCTGAGCAAAGAACTTGCTGACTACCATCTCCTGCCCCTCCATCTTTACCAATGCTATCCACTTGCCTGCACGCTTGAGGATGCGAATGGGCAGATTCTTATAGGGCGAAAGGTGTATAGTGACCTCGTTTTCCTTGGTGCTATCAACCTTATAACCAAAGGCGAACTTGAACTGCAAGAAAGAGAGTTCTTTCTTCTCACCACCTTCTTCGGCCCGAATCCAATAGGCATGAACGGGGTCTTTAAGGTTGAGCTTTCCGTCCTCTAGATTAACATCGTAGCAGATGTAGTTGCGATTGGTGCTACGCTCGAACTGGAAGAGATGTCCCTCGGGCGTTGACGCATAAATGAAGAATGAAGAATGAAGAATGAAGAATGAAAGGATGATAAGGAAACGTTTCATATAGCTATATATTTTGGCTTAGACTTTAGTTGTTTAATCTCACGCGGAAATCATCTTTAATGATAAACTAATCTCTAATCTCTAATCCCTAATCTCTAATCCCTAATCTCTAGTCTCTCAAAAAGTTAAGTATAGAGTCCACCGTTGATGGAAATAACATTACCTGTAACATATCCGGCCATTGGTGACACAAGGAAGGCTACTGCCTCGGCAACCTCTTCTGGCTGACCGAAACGACCGGCAGGGATGGTCTTCTTGAGTGTAGCCTCGTCGAGTCCCTCCACCATATCGGTCTTGATAAAACCGGGAGCCAGCGCATTGACGGTGACATTCTTCTTAGCAACCTCCTGAGCCAAAGCCTTGGTGGCTGCAATGATGCCTCCCTTAGCAGCTGAGTAGTTGGTCTGACCAGGCAGACCCTTGATACCACTTACACTGGCCATATTGATGATACGGCCAAACTTATGGAACTGCATGGCGGGTAACAACGGCTGTGTTACGTTGAAAAAGCCCTGAAGGGTGATATCTATGACGCGGGTATAATCCTCGAAGGGCATAAGGGCCATTACACCATCTCTACGTATACCGGCATTGTTGACGCAAACCTCGATGTACTCGTCGTTATCCTGATGTGCCTCTTGCCATGCCTGAATGGTGGCTGTTGCCTTCTCGCGGTCGGCAACATCGAAACACCACAACTCACCATCGGTACCTGCTTCGCGAACGAGACGTAATGTTTCCTCGGCTGCTGCTGTATTACCGGCATAATTGATTAGAATATTATAACCCATCTGGGCCAGACGAACTGCAATAGCGCGACCTAATCCGCGGCTTGCTCCTGTTACTAATGCGTACTTCATATTTTGAGAATTGAAAGTTGACAAGTTGATAGTTATTTTTTTTCGTTTTCGTTCCCGTTATCGTTCCCTCTCTCCTCCCCCCTAAAGGGGGACGGGTGGCTCCTCCCCTCCTTAGAGGGAGGGGGTGGGGGTGGGTCTTTTTAGAAGCTGGCTTCGAAATAGAAGCGGAAGCCCCACTTCTGTGTATCGTCCTTGAGGTAGGTGAAACGATGGGTGTACTCGAAGGAGAGGAACTTAAGGATGTTGTGAATACCCACAGATGCCTCGATGTACGGTGTCCAGCTATTCATCGGTTCGGTATAGTTTACGTACTGATTGCGCAAGACTGACCCATCGTAATGATGCTTCCACTCGCCTGGGAAACGGAAGAGGAAATCGTCGTTCCGGTTGGCGGCAAGCAACGGGTTATTCTTTTCAGTCAAGTATCCCCACATGGCATTAAGAGCAATAGACTCGCGCCACTTAAGTTTCTTGAGCAGAGGAATACGGTTGAAGATTTTTCCATTGAGGTCCCAGCGCCACATGGTGGTTACAGCACGGTCGTGCAGGAACTCCATATTACCTACCAGATTGAATGTGTTACGGCTACGGATATAGCTGAGGTTGGACTCGGGGATTACAAGCAATGGGTAAGGAACCCTATTCCATTGGAAGGAGGCATGAATACTTCCGTCCATACTACCCCATGAACCCAGCCAGAATCGCTTGCTGAACATAAACTCTGTCATGTTATAGTTATAATCGCCACCAAGGAATCCCTTTATGCCTATTGTATGCTGAACAGAATACTTAGGTGCCTCTAAGTTAGAGAGATAACGCTTGGTACGTGTATTCAGGACCTTCAGTCCGGGCTGATAAGAGGCACCGAAACTGAACTCACTATAGGTAACGGTATTAGACTCCACATCGGATGGTAACAGACGCTGGTTCTGGATAGCTGTCTCGATATTATTCCATTCTCTGTTGGTAAGGAAGTAGAGGTCGCCGGCACCTGTATTCCACTCGCGATTGTAACGTGCATTCAGTGCTAAGCCATATTCGTACTCGAAGACTGCCTCTAAGCGGAAACGCTCGAAGTAACTCTGTAAACGGGTTTTCTGCCAGGCAAAAGACATGAAAGTATTATCCTTATCATACTGAAGGAACTTATCCGATGGGCTCTGAATATCACGGGTATAGGAGAAGGAGATATCCTTGCGCGGATAAGCAATAAGGTCTTTCTCCTTTTCGTTAAACGAATAGGCAACCTTGGCTTCTCCCTTTACTTTATGATCCTTGAAACCATACTTTACCCAACCACTGAGGAACCAATGCTTGTTGAAAGCACCTGTTGTCTGAGCACCCAGACGAAGACGATAACCCTCGACCCAGTTACTACCAAAAGTAGAGAAGAAGGGACCTATGTCCACTTTGCTGGGACGATTGGGGTCAGTACTTGTCTCAAGGTAGTTATCAAGGAATATCTTGGCTCCATACAAGATGGCACGTACGGCAGGTCGGTCAGTGAAGCGACGTTTCAACTCTGCAATATGCCGCTGACCTTGAGAGAGTGAATCAGGACGGTATTGGGACCAGAAGATATCATCACGATGCTTGGCGCCTTTCTCCACCTTCTCGTCGCCCATGAAGTTGATTTCCTTATCAGGGAAGGGCTCGTTGCTAATATTAGAGTAACGGGCATAATGCTCGAGATGCAACTTCTTAATCTTATCAACAAGCACAAGTTGCAGAATCATACGGTTGCTGGTACAGAACTGTTGACCGCCAGACAAACTCTCGAATTCCTGATCCAAAGACAGATACCTGACAAAATTAACGCTATTACCCATAGGCATACCCATACGGGCACGCTTGATACGATAGGTGCTGTCGTTCATGATATATAGGTCGCCGTTCCAACCGAAATCCTGTTTGTTGGCAGGCTGGAAGTTGACGATGATGCACGAATCACCTTCTACATCAACTGTATCGGCAATTGCATAGTGATAGAAACGGATAGCAACAGCACCTCCTATGGGGCTGATGAAATTGTGCTGGAAAACAACGGTCTGGTCTTTGTATATATCTACATCTACCAGATTATCCTTTATCTTGGTTTCGACAAAATCTGTTGCCGACAAGAGGTCCAGCAGACTCTCCTTATGCTCGCCAAGTACAACAGTTTTGCTGCGGTCACCTTCTTTGCGGTAATACTCTTTGCTGATGCGTTCCTCGAAACTGATGGGAAGAATCATCTTACCTGTTGCAGGGCAATATTCAGCATATTCGGCTGAAAGATTGGCCTTCTTGAGGTTCTCGTCGTCGAGCGTGGTAGTATCTACGTCGTTGATGGCCATCATGGTACTTCTGTACTTGTCGTAGCTAGCATATTCTGCAGAACGGATGTTTGCACCTTTACGAGCATCAATTACCTTCTGCATCAGCTCGACGGCAGGATTTCCTTTACGCACATACTTTTTCTTCTCTCCCTTAATGGTAACAGCGCCCAAATCCCTGGAGTCCATCGAGAGCTTAACGTCAAGAGAACGCGATTTCTTTACGACTATCTCGACATCCTTATAGCCGAAATAGTGAAATACCAATGTTCCCGGACGGAAACGGATTTTATAATAGCCGCTTTCGTTTGAGACAACCTTGGCAGTGGGTCGGTCTTTATACCAAACCTGTGCTCCCTCCAATGGTTCATCGTCCAAAGTGTCGAAGATTCTTCCGTAAACCATCTGAGCATAGGATGGGGCAGCCAAGCCCAACATGAGCATAAAGAGTATTATCTGACGTTTCATATTATCCTTGAGTCTTTATTCTGTAATTTCTTTTGTTGTATACATTGCAGTCATTGTAACGCCATGCAGCCCATGCAGCATAAGGCTCTGACCGGTTAACAGTAAGTTGGGAATGCTGGTTCGAGGAGAGAGGACAGTAAGAAGGGGAGCTGCTGCATCCTTCCGTATTCCATAGGCACTTCCGTCGGGCGACAGATTGTAGTCGCGATACGTTAACGGTGTACTGGTATGAATCTCCTGCACATACTTGTGCAAATCAGACAAGAAGCGTTCGGCAACACTTATGCACTGCTGTGCTTTCTGTGCCTTGAACTGTATGTAATCTTCTCCACGACGCATAGGATATGTTTCGGTCCACTCAGCGCATTCACTTATATTCATTGGCGTGAGAATATCTATCTGACGGGCATATGGAGTTCCGTCTTCTGGAACACGGCAACTTACCATATATCCGCGTCCATCCCACGCTTCGAGTCCATCATACAGGAACTCGTTATAGTTAAAATATAGAACCTTACCAGGCTTCAGCAGGAGCTGAGCAGTAAACATTCCATTTGTATTTTCCAAATTATCAATCCTACGACGATACACCTTCTTCAGTAACTGACTCTCCTTTACTAATGAGAGGGTTACGGATGGGTGAGCATCGCTAATGAAATATCGTGCCTCGTAAACCTGACCGTTCTTACAGACAGCTTTACGGATGGCTCCTTGTTCTTCAATCAATTCCTGCACCTCGGCATTACAAATCAGTTCTCCACCCAGACTAGTGAAATTCTCTGTGAGTTTCCTGACTATCATGTTACCGTCGCCTTTCAGTCGCCAACTACTCTGTATAAAAGGTGCATTCCCATGTACATAAGTAAAGAGAGGCAATGTCTCTCGCTTTAACTCCATCTTCAGACAAGCACCACTTAAAATGCTTAAAAGCAGTGGGTTATGAATGATTTTAGAAAGGTAATCGCAGGCATTCGTCTGCTGCATCCATACCTCATCTGTGCATTGCATCAACTGAATATAGCGCTGCAGGCTATCTCTATCTTCAGGAAAATCCTTGGCCAATGTTTCTATGAAATTATCATAGCCTTCTGCAAAGCGATACTCGCGGTCGGCAATCATTATACGGTCGAATCCGTCGGCATCGAGTCTCTGCCAGGGAAGAGTTAATAGGCCTAACTCCTTGAATATATCATGCAAGGGTTGCCCTTCTGCTAAGCCGCCTACATAATGAAGGCCCGTGTCGTACATTGCATTGCCGCGTCGATAGCTTTGCAAGCAACCTCCAGGCTGATGCTGACGCTCTAATACGAGTACCTTCAGTCCTTTCTTGCTGAGCAGATTGGCACACACCAAACCACCCAGACCACTTCCTATGATTATAACGTCATACCCCTTCACCTTTGAAGGTCATATACTGCCTTTTCTCGTCAGAGATGGTGGCAACAATAGAATACTTTCCGTCGGTCTCCTTCACTTCGACCTCCACATCCACCTCCGGACAAACCGTAGGAGTGGCAATGGCTGAGAGCAGACATTGTTTGATGGAAGAGATACGTAGTTCCTTACCTGTAAGTAATGAAGCACACTCCTTGATAGTCTGAATATTACAAACTCCAGGACAAACAGGATTCCCTGGGAAATGTCCCTCGTACACGTTGCATTCGGGCAGGATGGCCACATGGTATACTGCCTTTCCTTCACCTTCCTCACACGCGCGCAAAACCTTGTAATATTTATTCTCCAGCAACATAGATCTTCATTTGAGTGGTTGCAATGGTCTCCTCACCAGAGGCAGTCTCACCTGTGATAATGGTAACACCGCCCACAGTGGGTCCCATAGTAATGGTCGTTACTAATGTTTCGCCTTTACAGGGTCTACGATTTAATCTAAAACGCTTTACCTCGCCTATATACCCAACAGGCGGTTCTGTTGCTCCGGACTGCATAGCGTTATAACCGGCAAAAGCAGAAGCCGATTGTGCGATATGCTCTATCACACCTGGTTCTGCTATGGCCCCGTCAGGCTCAAGGAAAAAGTTATCCTCCCTGATGGTAAGACAGCAACGAGCCACATCATCATGAGCCTCAAGCAACTCGTCAACCATCATGATTGGCGAGCGCTGAGGTATGAGATTCTTGATATCTGTCATGCGGTCAAATTAAGCCATATGGCTCTCGATGTAATCGTACAGATTACCAAAGGTCTTTACATTGGGAAGATCCTCTGCAGGAATCTTAACCTTGAAGGTGTACTGTACAACAGCTACCAGGTCAACAAGACTCAGGCTGTCGAGATGCAGGGTCTGGTAAATAGGAGCGTCTTCTACGATTTCTGCCTCGTTTACATCAAACTCATCTGTTAAAGTCTCGATTGTCTTTTCAATGATTTCTTCTCTTGTCATGATCTTAAATAGTTATTTGTAAAAAATGAAATAAAAAGTAATTCTCTCGATTATTTATCCTTTAAAATCTTTTACGATAAGCGTACTGTTTGTTCCGCCAAAGCCGAAGCTATTGCTGAGGAACATATCGAAACCTGTTTCGATTGTCTGAGGAATGACATTTACACAGGCTGTCTCCTCGTCGGGATTCTCGAAGTTCAAGCTACCTGCAATGAAGCCATTCTTCATCATCAGCACTGAGTAGATACATTCGCTGGCACCAGCCATCCACATCTCGTGTCCGGTCTGACTCTTGGTACTGGTAACAGGTACCTTATAATCACCAAAGCACTGAGCAATAGCCATAGCTTCACGACCGTCACCAGCATGTGTACTGGTAGCATGAGCATTTACATATCCAATCATACGGGGATCAATGCCACCGTTCTTGAGTGCCAGTTCCAAAGAGCGGGCAGGACCTGCTACGTTAGGCGTAGAGATATGATCACCGTTACCGCTGAATCCCCACCCTACTATCTCGGCAATAATCGGAGCACCACGCTTAACAGCATGCTCATAGCTTTCCAGAATCAGGGTTGCTGCACCACCGCCAGGTACTAAACCGTCACGGTCGCGGTCAAAAGGACGACAAGCCTTAGTTGGTTCATCTTCGCGCGTTGAGAAAGCCTGAATACCATCAAAGCTGGCAACACAGTACATATTTGCTTCCTGAGCACCACCACAGATAACACAATCCTGCAGACCTTCCTTGATAAGCAGATAAGCATTACCAATAGCCAAAGAGCTGGAAGCGCAGGCAGCAGATGAAGTCAGGTTGATACCACGCAGTTTGAACAGACAAGCCAAATTCATGGTTACAGTACTGTTCATACTCTGGAAGATGGCACCACTACCACAAGCTGCGGTGTCCTTAAACTCACGGAACTTATCCAAAGCAATCATGGTACTCTCGGCAACCGAGTCGTTACCGTAGATGATACCAACCTCGTGAGCATCCAGGAAATCCTGATCTATCTTGGCGTTCTCCAAAGCCTGCAGAGTGGCCACATAAGCATATTGAGCCTCCTCTGGCATAAACTGACGAACGTTGCGCGCTAAAAGTTTCTTAATTTCAACAGCGGGCACATCAGCACACAGGGCAGAACGGAATCCTGCATCCTTTCTTTCCTGACTGAAGATGATACCACTTTTCCCTTGGTACAGTGAATCACGTACATCGTCCAATGTCTGTCCCAGACAGGACCAAATACCCATACCTGTTATTACAACTCTATTCATAATTAAATTTTTATTCTTCTGTTTTATTATTTATCTGTTTTATTATTTATCTATTGTCTTAATCCAACATCTTCTACGTTTCTGAATCTTAGGATTCAAGGGTTTCCACTGCGTCAACTCTTTTACATTATCCTCCAACTGAGGACCGGTCTCGGCATACCTGTAACCCTTGCGGTTGTAGATAGGAATCAGGTCGTCGAATACCAAAGCATTCACACCTAAGCCCTGCATATCAGGCCGTACAGCAATGAGCATCATGTTAACAGTATCCTCGTTCTTAATAAAGAGCGTTTTCAGGAAATGAACCCATCCGAAAGGTAACAGCTTACCATTAGATTTGCGGAGTGTATGCGAAAGGCTTCCAGCTGTAACAGCAGCACAGACCATCTCACCCTTCTCATTCTCGACCGTGGTAATAAGGTCGGGGTCGAGGATAGGAATGTACTTCTTTATCAAGTCGGAAACCATCTCTTCTGTCAAGTCGCTGTATCCGAAAATAGGTGCATACGCCTCGTTCATCAGGCGGAACACACGATGCCCCTGTTCACCCAGAATCTCCCTACGGCTTATCTTTCTAACCCTCAGACCGAACATTTCCTTTGCTAAATTGGCAACTCGGGCATACTTGGCAGGAACTTCCTTGGGTATCTCTACGCGAACTTGAAGCCAGTCAACTTCCTTCTTATAGCCCAACTGCTCCATGTGCTGAGGATAATAGGGAGGGTTGTAGATATCTATCATACTGCCCATAAGGTCGAAATCATCAACCAACATGCCTTCCTTGTCAAAGTCGATAATTCCCATAGGTCCCTGAATCTGGGTCATACCACGTTCAGCACCCCATTGTTCAACAGCTTTCAGCAGCGCATCGGAAATAGCTATATCATCCTCGAACTCTATAAGTCCGAAGCGAACACAGGTTTTCTTCCAGCGTTCATTAGCATTTCTGTTGATGATTCCTGCTATACGGCCTACCACTTTATCTCCCTTGTAGGCAATAAAGGCTTGTATGTCGGCATATTTGAGAGCTGTGTTTCTCTTGGGATCGAACATGTCGCGGATATCGCTATCCAAATCGGGCACATAATATTGGTTGCCTGCATATATTCTTTCAGGCAACTGAACAAAAGCGTTCATCTGCCTGGAATTATTTACTTTGACAACTGTTATCTCACCCATTGTACCCTTCATTAAAGTATCCTAAAATCACATTCTTTCCAAATCGTGTGCAAAGGTACAACAATTTATCGGATTATCAACTATTTTAGCAAGCTAAATTTCAAAAAATAACATAAGTTATCATTCACAAGTATGTATGAATGAACTTTAATCGACAATATAAAGAACCGCATCAGAAAGCATGAGCTTATTATCCGTACACTCTACTAAGTTACCCATGTAATCATAAACTACTGCATTTGGCGATTTTTTGTAGGTATAAGTAGTATTCTGATAAGGCGACCATATAGCACGTACCACATGCTTGTCAGGAGTCATCCATTGCACACGAAAAATATTGTCATTACTCTTGATTGTGGGTCGTGTACTTCCATCCGGGCAGAACCTGGTAAGAGTACGGTATGCTTGCATAGACGGTTTATCTGAGAAATCGGCATGAATAAGTCCGAAACAGTCTTCCTTTTCACTCCTATCAGCTTCCCTTGAACGGAAATTGTACCAGAAGACCCTGTCTATCCCATAAGAGAAGGCCAACAGATGGATACGGGCCACTCGACGAGCTTGCTCTGCTTCTTTATCGGGAATAGGATGACCATACATCCTGGTCTGAAAGACCACATTACCTGTCAGGTCATCTGAGTTTAGTTTATAAATCCCTGCAACAGCTCCTTTAATTCGCTCTGTACCAGCGGATATCAAGGTTATTAGAGAATCTCCAGGATGCAGGGCCTCGTCACTGAGATAGCGCCCAGGATGAGCAGCGTTAATGGGAAACACATACTCGAAGTCGGCATCAGCGCAACGGTCGATAAAAGGCGGAACATCGCCCAACGACTCGTTTGTAATCTGATCATAACGATTGTTCAATGGCGACATGTGTAGAATGGGATACAATTTCGTATGCAACACATGTAGCTCAAACCATGCTTTTGACGGCAAAGAAGAATTGTAATAGAAAGGCATTCCCTGCGCCAGAACAATCGTACCGCCGCGTTTAACATAGTCCACTAAAAGCGGGAAATAGTCGAGCGGAAAATATTCGTCAGTAGTGGCAATCAGCACAGGAACACGGGATGGATTTAGCCCCCTTAAATGAAGAAAATCAACAGCCGTAACACTTCTTGCTATTGGTTTAAGGTAGGCTTCTACCTGCGCATCATTCAACGTTCTGTAACCCGTGGTTCTGTCTCGCAAATACCCTACTGTAACCTGTTGCTCATAGATGCCAACACGTTTAAGCGCCGCCGGAAGAAAATCAGTATAGAATCCTTCCGACGATTCTTTCTCTTCGCTGGTACTCATACCGCACTCCGTCAACCATACCGGTTTTCGGAAGTCATAATGCTCCATCAGCCTGGCAATCTTTTCGAAACATGGAATTAATTCCTCGGGGCTGAAATATGAATGAAAATTCATTACATCATAATAGTCCTGTGCTTTCAATTTACACAGTTCCTCGAAGAAGTTGCTCTGCATCTCTGCCAGCCCGCTTAATACCACCTGGTTCTGAGGACTGCGGTCTTTCAACCGTTCATATACAAGCTTCAAACTCTTGACATATTGATCTGGCAGATTACGTATTCCTCTCATCAGGTTCACCTCGTTTAACATCTCCCAGTATCTGATTCTTCCGTTAAAGTGAAATGCCAGTGTGTCAATATAGTTGGCATAGTCGGGATCGTCCCAAGGAAATTTTCCCAGCCAAGTCAGGATTCCCAACAGTTGAAGCTCTCTCTCTTCGGCACTATTCAAAACATAATCAAATACTTTTGGAAAGAAATCTGTAGGGCTGCCGAAGACCGTTCCAAAGTCCAAATCGGAACGGAACCACCCTACTCCAGCCTCTTGCAACAAATCCATCTCGCGGTCGCGAATCTCGTAATCCCATCCTTGACGAGTCACATGTGTACAGACGCCATAAGGATTCTGAAGAGTTTGGGTACATGGAAAAAGAACCTGCCCAGACACAACTGTCTGATATAACAATAAAGATATTATGGCAGCTAACAGCTTTTTCACGTCGTTGTTAATTTGATTTATACAAAGGTACCCAATTTGTTCCTAACTACCAAACTTATTGTCTAAATTTATCTATTTGGTATTCATTTAAGGATTCTTTTGTTTGATTTTTCCTTTTCTAAGGAAATTGAGAGTAAGTAATCTTGTGTATTTTGCTAAAAACTCATACTTTTGCAGATAATATAGTCAACAAATTTACATTATTAAATAATGAAACGCCATTTTATCACCTTTACACTATCTATTATAGCTACACTCTTCTGCTTGCCCTTGCTATCAGTTCGCCAACTGACAACAGATCAGGAAATCACCAACCTTTTGAAGAATCCAACGTTCCAGAACCAATTCGATGGATGGACCTTAACCCAACAGGGCGGCAACATCACATTTCAGGAATCGGCAGAAGGTACTATTGAGGTACAGTCAGAAGGGTGTGAGTTTGTGTTGGAACAGACCATCACCGACCTGCCCGATGGTGTTTATGAACTCCAGATTGACGGTTACTTTGCTGCCGAGGCAATGCCCAAGAGTATGATGCACGGCAGTATGTTCAGCCTGAATGATATGAAAAACGTCATCATCTCTTCCTATGAATACACAGAAGAGTACCCAACCAACAGGGTTATGGCCAGGCCAGAAAACGGAGCACTTACCATCAGAATAAACGGACGTTGCCCAGCCTCTTCATCTGATTATACTGTATTCAGCAACCTACACCTTTATTATCGCGGTCAAAATACAAATGAGGCATACAGTGCATGTACCAGTTTACTGATTGACATGCAATGCAGTCTTACCACAATGTGGGAATGTAAAGGAACGGATATTGCTGACTATATTCAACATCCTTCATGCAATGCGCTACTCATGAAAAACGTTGGAATTGAGGCGTACTCGGGGACAATGCCGTTTAGCAAGATATTATCACACTTCAACTATCTTGGTAACCTTATGGAGGAGGTATGCGACTCTCGTGCCGCCTACATCAAGTTAATGAACAACGTACTACAGACAGAAAACACTGCCAATATTCTTATAGACAACAATCTGATTACTGAGCATCAATATGATGCAGCTAAACATCTTCTTATGACAGCTACTCAGGGATATACAGATGGTAGTTTAACAAATCAGGACATAGAGAACAAGCTAAAGGATATGGCCTCTCTTAGCGGATTTCCCCAATTCATCGACAACTATATGCAGATTAGTACACCCACCGACCTCTGCAGTTTCTCTGTTCTGGTAAACGAAGGTATGCGTACCCTCGATGCTCAGCTTACAAAAGATATTGATATGAAAAGTATCAAAAACTTCCAACCCGCAGGTCTATACTCAAACGCCAACAAGGAATATGCAGATTTCCATACCAATAGCTATGGAGGAAAGTTTGATGGGCAAGGATTCCAGATTCTCAACCTAAATATGCAGACAGCTTACGAGGGCGGACTATTTGGCCGTTGCTACAGAGCTCAGATTAGCAACCTGGGATTGGTGAACGTTTCTGTAACCGGAACCGATTCCCAAACATGCGGAGCTTTAGCAGGGACACTTATGCAGACACAGGTTGACAACTGTTACGTAGCCGGAAACATACAAGTTGTGACAGAAGCTAAAAAGGCAACACAATTCGTTGGAGAAGGTGCTTGGAATACTGTTTTCAATAACTGCTATACTTTAGGTGAAGAATTTACCAACTCCACAGCCGCAGAATTGAATAACTGCTACTGGGGGAATGTTGCCACAGCGGCAGCTAACTCGGGCGAATTGTGTTTCAATCTCAATAATGGCGAGACTACCGACCCCATCTATTTCCAGACCTTAGAAAAAGATTCTTATCCCGTTCTCAAGTCTGACCACGAAATAGTACGACGCACTGAAAATGGCATTTATTATAATTGTGAAGATCCTGATGCAATCAATACTGTTGAAAACGCTCAACGCTCAACTGCCAACTCTCAGCTATATGATTTAAGCGGTCGTCGCCTTAGCAGCAAACCACAAAAAGGTCTCTACATCCAAGGCGGTAAGATACGCAGATAATGGAAAAGCAACCTATAACAGAACACCTTATTTTGGGATGGTTGAAAACTCGAGACCCTTTCAGCCATAAGGGTGATTATGGTCGTGCTTCTCTCGTAGCCGGGAGTGTGGGAATGATAGGTGCAGCCATTTTATCTGCCCGTGCCTGTATGCGCAGCGGCGTAGGCTTGCTCACCGTACACGTCCCAGAATGCGGCTACAGCATAATCCAGCAAAGTATTCCAGAGGCAAAGTGTATTGCCGACGAGCATTACACACATCATACCATCATAGAGATTCCTCTTTATACAGATGCCATTGGGATAGGTCCTGGCATCGATCAGCACATACAGACTCATTGGGCTTTACATAGCCTGATGCTGAATTATCCCAAGGTTCCGATGGTATTAGATGCCGATGCGCTGAACATCTTGGCATACAACCAACATTGGTATCCGCAGATTCCCAAAGGCAGCATCCTCACACCCCATCCAGGCGAGATGAAACGACTAGGATTAGAGCCTCAGGAAATGGCAGAGAAGTATGGTGTAGTTGTGGTGCTGAAAGGACATCACACCCATATTTATGTACCAAAGGATGGTGAGGTTTTGGTTTACGAAAACATGCTACACGGAAACGCAGGAATGGCCGTTGGTGGCTCGGGCGATGTGCTCACGGGTATTATCCTGGCATTGATGGCTCAGCATTATACAACTGAGCAGGCAGCCGTTATAGGTGTATGGATTCACGCTTTAGCAGCCGACCTGGCTCTTGCTGACGGAAACAGCATGGAGTCGCTGCTTCCGTCCGATATGATCACCCACTTGGGAGCCGCTTTTAATGTTTCCCGTTTATAATATTAAGCCAATATCGGTGTACATTCGTATTTTCGGTCAGTTCAGGATGGAAGGAGCAAGCCAGCATATTGTCTTGCTGCACAGCCACCACATGATTATCCAAAGTTGAAAGAACCTCTACCTTACTACCTACGCGCTCTACATAAGGCGCACGGATAAAGACCATAGGCACTTCACCTATACCTTTTATATTATGTAAGGTCTGGAAACTCCCCAACTGCCTGCCGTAGGCATTACGCTTTACCGTTATATCCATACAGCCAAGGTGTTTATCGTCCAGCAGAATCAATCCTGCACAGGTACCAAAGACCGGAAGTCCGTTCCTGATGGACTCTTGGATTGGCTCGAAGAGCGATTCGTCACTCATCACCTTCATCATAGCCGTACTCTCGCCGCCTGGCAGAATAAGACCGTCAAAAGGTTGCTGCCAATCGTTCAGGTTACGGATAAGAAAACCATCCACACCCAGTCGATCCAGCATCTGTTTATGCTCCTCAAATGCCCCCTGCAGGGCTAATATCCCGATTCTCATTTTTCTCTTCATTCTTCACTCTTCACTTTCCCCTCTCTGCCATCAGCAGCTCTATCTCCTGCTCGTTGATACCAACCATTGCCTCACCCAAATCCTCGCTCAGTTCTGCCAGAATCTTGGGATTGTTATAGTTGGTAACAGCCTTAACAATAGCCTGAGCTCGTTTGGCTGGATTGCCACTCTTAAAGATGCCGCTTCCTACGAAAACGCCTTCGGCACCCAACTGCATCATCAGGGCAGCATCGGCAGGCGTTGCCACACCTCCTGCAGCAAAATTCACAACAGGCAGTTTACCGTTCTCGTGAACAAACTGCACCAATTCGTAGGGAACGCGCAGTTGCTTGGCAGCCTCGTACAGTTCATCCTCACTCATACTTACCAACCTACGAATCTCGCTCTGCATCATACGCATGTGTCGAACTGCCTGAATGATATCGCCTGTACCAGGTTCGCCCTTTGTACGAATCATCGTCGCACCCTCGTTGATACGACGCAATGCTTCGCCTAAATCCTTTGCTCCGCAGACAAAGGGAACCTTGAACTTGCGCTTATCAATGTGATAGATATCATCGGCAGGAGAAAGCACCTCGCTCTCGTCTATATAGTCAATCTCGATAGCCTCCAGTATCTGCGCCTCAGCGAAATGACCGATACGACATTTTGCCATCACAGGAATGCTTACAGCCTCCTGTATTCCTTTAATCATCTTAGGGTCGCTCATGCGACTAACACCACCTGCAGCACGTATGTCGGCAGGTATTCGTTCCAATGCCATTACGGCGCAGGCTCCGGCAGCTTCGGCTATCTTTGCTTGCTCTGGGGTTGTTACATCCATTATCACTCCGCCCTTCAGCATCTGTGCCAGGTTGCGGTTCAATTGCGTTCTGTCTTCCATTTTTTTTATTTTTTGAGTTTTCTGCGACAAAGGTACAACCAAGTGTCTTTGCCATAAATAATCTCTTCCTATATGATAAAACATTCCTCATAAAGAAGAAATATTGCAGAAATCGGAATGCTTATTTGGGCAAGCGAGGTATTTGCCTTACCTTTGCATCAGGAAAGAAAGAAATATGAAAGCAGTACTTTGCATAAATGGTTCAGACAGTATGGGACATGCAGGCATACAGGCCGACGTGAGAACCATCAAGGACTTGGGAAGCTACGCTGTAACGGTCGTTACGGCAGTAACCATACAGAACTCTATGGGCATTACCAGCGTACACCAGTTGCCAACCGATCTGGTATTGGGTCAGTTGAGAGCCGTTTACGAGGAAATGCTGCCTCAAGCCATAAAGATAGGAATGATGGACAACCCCGCAACCATCAGTTCTATTTCCAAGGAGATTGTCGCTTGCTCCAATATCGTCTGCTCGCCTGTGATATTGTCATCACACGGAGGCTTGTTGATTTCCAACGATTCGCTGCAGGCTTATCGCCAACACTTCTTCCCTATCTGCCGACTACTTATTATAAAATGTACGGATGCCGAAATTCTGTTGGGCAGACGCATCAGTACGGATGCCGATATGGAAGAAGCAGCAAATATTCTGCACGATATGGGTCCTGAGTGGGTACTGCTTCGTGGCGGCACATTTGCCAAAGGACGCATCAATGCCTTGCTTTCAGGTCCCAATTGCCAAAAGTTCTTTTCTTCGGTAAATATTGAGGGATGGCAACGTCACGGCGTTGGAGGAACACTTTCTACTGCAATTGCTGCCCGACTGGCACAAGAAGACGATGTGCCTACAGCAATCACCAATGCCCACAACTACATGCACAGCCAAGTGGTTTATGCTTCGGCACAACCCAGGTCGTTACAGCCACACAATCTGTATAACCGTTTTATGACGTTACTCGCGCAGTATTACACAACAGCGCATGATGTTTCCTTCTATGCCATGCAACTGTCAATTTCTGCGCGATACTTGTCTCAGATCACCAGCATTGTCTGCGGTCGGTCGCCCAAGCAGGTAATAGACGATTACCTGATTCAGGAGTGCGAGCAAATGCTCTCCACCACCTCACTTACGATACAACAGATTTCCAATCAGTTGGGGTTCACCTCGCAGATAGCCTTCGCCAAGTTCTTTAAGAGCCGAAAGGGATGCTCTCCAACCTTTTACCGCGAAAGAAGAACGCCCCGTTAAAGTTCCTTCAACAACTCACGTACGGCAGCTTCCAACTGAAGGTCGGTTCCCTTGACAACAGTTTCAGGGCGGTTCAAGATGTAAACATCAGGCTCCAACTGTGTATTCTCCAAATAAGAACCGTCGGGCAACTGATAGCCGATAACAGGTACGCCGAATACCAATGACGGATCCTGCAATGTTTCCCAGTTCACAGAACTCATGGTGCCAGGAACAGGAGCGCCAACCAGTTTACCTAACTTCTGATGGCTATACACCCAAGGCGTTCCGTGCGCATTGCTGTAGTTGCTCTCGCATTGCAGCATAATGCTGGGATGGTTGTAACGTCTGCTGGGCATATCGCAAACCTCTCTGCCGCGAATCACCTGTGTGAAATACTTCTTTCCAGAGAACAGAATCTCTATATCCTCGTGCAGACGACCGCCTCCGTTGTAACGGGTATCGATGACGATGCCCTCCTTCAGGTTGTATTTACCTAAGATATCCGAATAAACATCGCGGAAACTGGCATCGTCCATACCCTCGATGTGTACATAACCCAGACGACCGTTAGAGAGACGCTCCACTTCGGCTGCTCTGCTCTTTATCCAACGTTTGTACAACAAGTCAGATTCTTCGGTAAGACTGACGGGAAGCACCACCTCATCCCAAGTGCCGGCACTACCCTTCAGGCTTACCAGCGTCTTCTTGCCCTTGCATTGGTTCAAGAGTTGGGACAGATCTGTCTCCTTAGTTACAGGTTGTCCGTTGATAGCTGTTATTACATCACCTGCCTTAACCTTGCTTTTGGCCTTAAAGAACGGCCCGTCTTCCAATACAGCAGTAATCTTTATGCCATCTGTAGCCTCCGACAAGTCATACAGTAAGCCCAAGCTGGCTGTAGCGTCACCCTTGGCAGAATGAGAATATCTGCCGCCTGTATGACTTACATTCAGCTCACCCAAGAGTTCGCTCAGCATTTCGGCATAGTCGTAGTTATTGGTAATATGAGGCAAGAAGCGAGCATAGTTCTGAACCATCATATCCCAGTCACAACCATTATAATCGGTACGGAAGATCTTCTTGTTTATCTGCTTGGCTATGTGGCGCAACATATATTCGCGCTCGGCAGCAAGATCCAGTTTCATCTGGGCGCTATAGGTAATAGCAGTTGTCTTATCGCCCTTCTCGATCTTCTTCATACTGCTGCCCAACGAGTACAGATTGCCGTCCTTATCCATCTGCAAATAACCGCTTCCGCCTTTGCTGAGCAACTTGGTCTCGTGTTTGCGCAAATCCATCTTCCACAGGTCGGGCGAACCTTCGAAAGCCGAGAAGTAATAAAGATTCTCGCCGTCCTTGCTAATAATGGCATCACCCAGACGACTGCTGTTTGGTGTCAGTCGGACAATGCGGTCTTCTATGCCCTCGAACTCTATTGTCAGGACCTTGGCAGAATCGGCATTCTCCTTCTTATCGTCTTTCTTCTCATCTTTCTTATCGTCCTTCTTCTTCCCTTTATCGTTATCGTTGACGTTATCGTTCTTCTTCTCATTCTTCTTTTCCAACTCCTTCAGAAGGGCATAGTCTTCTGCCGAAAGACGATAACGGTCGTAAGCATCCTGCGTCAGGAAGGCCAGGAACACATCCAACTGACTACCCCACGATGCATGACTACGCATACCATAGCGTTCGCTCTCGAAGAGGATTGCCTTGCCGTCCATCACCCAACGAGGTCTTCCGCTCATATAACCGCTCTGCGTAATAGGATGAATCTCACCGCCTTCGGCACTAACGATTCCCTGGTCGGTATAGGGATCGCGCCTGTTGGCGATAAAGTTAAGGACAAACCACTTACCGTCTGGGCTCCATTCAAAATCGAACCCGCCGTCCTGACGGTACCATTTGCTACCGTCTGTTACTTGCGTAACCTTCTTGGTCTTCAGATCAACCACCTTCAGTTTGATACGGTCCTCGATGAAGGCCAGTTTCTTGCCGTCAGGACTGTATTTGGGGCTTTGACGCTCCACCTGAGAAAAGTCGGGTTTACCGTCCAGCTTCAGTTCGGGTAGTTCTGGGAAAACGCTTTCCTCCTTAATCAATGTTGCATTGGCAAAGTTCAGGTCTTCGTCTCTTACGATGGTGGCCGTATAGAGTTGCCAGTTGCCGTTTCGTTCCGAAGCATAAACGATGGTACGACCATCGGGTGCAAAGTCCACATCAGCTTCAGCGCCGGCGGTCTGAGAGATTCGTCTGGTAGTTGCATATTCTACGCTGGTAACAAACACCTCACCTCTTATGATAAAGGCGATTTGCTTGCCGTCCTTACTTACAACCGACTGATGGGCACCGCTCGAAAAAGTCAAATCCGAGATTACGGGTTCGTCGTCGCGAATAAGGGTAACGGCCAGTTTCTTAGGCTTCTCGTTCCCTTTCTGCGTATAGATTTCTCCATTAAAGGTATAGCAGAGCAAGCCGTTCTTGGCTGAACTGAGGAAACGAACAGGATGTGTCTTAAAGCTGGTAACGGCCTGAGGTTCCTTAGCTTTGGCGGCTCCAGCCTGGGCAGCACAACTATACACATTCATACTGCCGCCATTACGCTCGCTCAGGAAATAAAGCGTCTTGCCGTCGGCACTCAATACGGGATTACGGTCTTCGCCTGCATGTTCTGTTACATTGGTATGTTGCTGACTGGCAGCATCGTAGAACCAAATATCCCGGGTAATAGAAGAGGTATGATGCTTGCGCCATTCATCCTCGTAACCCTTGCGATCCTGATAGTAGAAACTCTTTCCGTCTGAGGCAAGAGTAAGCATTTCGACAGGCGAAGCCAAGACCTGCAGCGTTCTTCCTCCCTTTACAGGCACCTTATACAACTCAGGCAGACGACTTGAAGGGAACATCACACTCTCGGCCGGATCTTGGATATTAGCACCAAAGAGCACATATTTTCCGTCTGGCGTAAAAGCCTGAGGCACTTCGGCTGCACTGTTATAAGTAAGACGAATCGCAGAACCGCCTTCAGCAGACATCACGAAGATATCCATATTGCCGTGCCTGTCGCTCGAGAAGGCAATCTGCTTTCCGTCAGCGCTCCATATCGGCGAACATTCATAGCTGTCCTGCGTCGTCAGCTGAACAGCCGTTCCGCCATCTGCCGATACCTTATATATATCGCCTTTGTAGCAAAAGAGCACCTGCGAACCGTCAGGACTTACCACAACATCCCTCAACCAAAGCGGTGTAATTGCCTCATTAGCCTTCACCTTTTGTGCTGCGCCAACCAATAGAGCCATCAGCGCAGCAGCAACAACGTTTCTTGTCTTCATAACCTTATTATATGATAATTTTGTTTACTTCATTACTACCTTCTTACCTGCCTTAATATAGATGCCTTTCTTCAATTCATTGAAAATTGAATATTGAACATTGAACATTCTCCGTCCACTTAGATCGTAGAGCGCATCATCAGATTCTTTGCTGTTCACTTCTTCATTCTCCAACTCCTGGATATTATTAACTTCCTCTTCGGAGCCAAGCATTTTATCGCGGAAATCATTAATGGCCTTGTTGCTTATGCTGAAATTTGAAGTCAGGTATTTGCGGAACTTCTCCTCCAACGTCTCGCCCTGGAGTGCTTCCACAGTCGAGAACATCTCGTCAAGCTGACCTTTGCTGCATGGAGTATTGAAGTAGGAGAAATTGGTCAGTTCGTAATCTTTGTATATATCACTCTTGCTCATGCCAAGTACGCCTTCCAGAAGGAAGGCAAGGGTACCTGTGCGATCTCGGCCGATAGCACAATGGAAATATACAGGCTTGTCGTTTTTCACACAAGTCAACACATACTGAAGAGCTGCCTTATAGGTACTTTTCGAGTTATTCAGGCCCTCCATGTGACTGGCTGTCTGTCCCAGCGGAGTACGCCTATACGAGACATCGCTACCCAACACAGACTTGGAGATGTTTTTTGCCTCATTGTCGCTACGTAAGTCCAATTCAGCCTTAATACCGGCTTGGCGTAGGGCCTCTATACCTTCTGGTTCCAGATTATGACCGCCATTCCACTCGGCACCTCTGAATATCTTGCCGTATTTAATTGGCCTTCCGCATGCCGTAGGCCATCCGCCGAGGTCGCGCACATTAGCAGTACCATCAACCTTAAGATGCCGCATCTGACCTGTTGTGGTGAAAGAGAATTCATTTATAACTGTTGATTGCTCATTATTAATCTCTTCAACCTTAGCGTAATAGGTACGGCCAGGAATAAGATTGTATATCTCGTACGAGGCAGATTCTGAAGGGAAGCTTTGTGTCACGGCATCAGAATAATCTGGGCTTTCGCTCCACGTTATCTGCTGTGCTTGAGCGGTGGTTTCTCTTGTCCAGAATACTTCAACCGGCAATGGCCAGTCGCGACGTACTGGCGGACTCTGGTTATAGGTGCTAATCTTGCTGGCATCCTTCTCTGAATACTCGAAGTCGTGCACAAAGCTACGCACTCTGCCGTTCTCCAGATTATACTCCATGTTGAACAGGCCTGTTGTTGCAGGATGCAAATGCCACATCTGGCGCAATTCCTGATTGCCGCCTGAGGGATAGTTATAAACCCTCACCCTGCCTGCAGTATAACTGTACGGGTAGGTAGAACTGCCTTGTATCTTAAAGCGTCCGCCTCCAACCCAAGTTATCACTTGCTCATAACGTGCATCTTCCGTCAGCGATATAGTCTTGCCATTGGTATTTCCACCTATCACGGTACCCACATACATCCCGTTGTCGGCACATTGCATCAACCAGTTACCATTCTTGCGTGTCAACTTGAAATAAGGTGGTGTCTCCAGTTCACTAAGAGCCACAGGCCTCAGTCCTTCCTTATTGGCATTGTCGGCATCGCCCTGCATAACGAAACCTGAGTTACTCACACTCTCGATGTAATAGTAGCCCTCGTGGAGCGGATAACAGTAGAGCGAATCGTTTGTCGTCTGAATCCTGTTGATAGCCTTATTGAGTTGTTCCAAGGTGGCGTTTTCGTCCAATGCTTGAGCTTGGGCTATCGCATCACTCATGGCCTTGGCACTGCTAAAGGAGTAGCAACCCGGATCGGTGCCTATTTCATCACCTGTTGGAACTTTCGGACTATATTCTTTTATGACCTTCTGCAGGTCTTCGTAGGTATATTCCTGCCAGAGGTCACCGATAATATCGTAGGTGCTCCACGCAGCATCTGCCTTGAAAGACGAATACATAGAAGGCCGTACATGGACATTGGCTCCTGTGAAGTCGAAGGTGTAGCTGCGCAGCGTAGGCACAGCATCACAGTTCATATACACCTCGTATTTCTTACCGCCGTATATACATAACTTGTCTCCCCAAGTATTCGCAGCAATATTCTCGCCAAAGGAAATCTTCTCCAGCACCTTATTGTATCCCAATGCCTCATAGTCCATCAGGGTTACTGAATTGGGTACGACAATCTCTGTGAGTTGGGTCTGGTAAATAGCCTTATAACCCAATTGGGTAATGCCCTCAGGCAGGCTGAGGGCTGTGATATCGGCACAATGGAAGGCATAGTCGCCGATTGCCGTGACCTTGAAGCTTTTACCCTTGATGGTTATCGACTGTGGAATCGTTATCTCGCCGCTGTAGGGACAAGGATTTGTTGCTGAGGGTTGTGCCTCGTTGGGATAAGTTACTGCCACAGTGCCAGAACCGGTAATCTTGTATTTGATGCCGTCCACCGTCATATCGTCAGCCGTAGGTGTCTCCGCTCTGGATGTAGCAATGATGATATTCGGCATATTCCGCACGGCTCCACCGCTGAGCCTGTTGATTATGCCAGGACCATTCACCCAGAGTGCCGACGAACCTCCACCATCCAGGTTGATGGCATCCGTCATATCCAAATCCTCAGCCAAACTGAGCAGATTTGGTAACGAGAAGCCGGATGCACCCTCCAAGCGACCTTCTGCCACTATCATATATACTGTGCCGTCGGCACATTTGCCAAGCATGGTGCGTGGATGCGGTCCGTAAAAGCCTTCGCCACCGATATATGGATTTTGGCTGACGCCATTCAGTCGGAGAATAGGTCCGGCCACCACAAGGGCATCATATTTCTTGCCCCATGTGGAAAGCTGACTGGCAGTAGTTGCTGAGCTATACGGCATAAGGGTAAAAACGCCGTCCTTAAAGCCAACGGCTCCGTTGCAACGGGCAAACTCCTCGGCTGTAGTGGTAGTTATCTCATTGCCGTATAGCCATATTGCCGTAGTGGAGGTACAATTACTCATATTAAAGTAGCTGCCGTTTATTGCTGCCGTAGCACCAGCTTCTGTTGCCAAGCTATTTGGTCCTTTGTTGGATTTTTCCTTGTCGTAGAGCATGGTGTACATCGTTGAGTCGGAATATTTGGCAATCGAGACAATCTGTGGATTGCCATACAAATCGGCAAAACTTGCCTTGCCATACGTCACTCCATTACGAGTCTTCCACCCCCAGTTAGCATTCCGCAGGACAGAAGCATACTCCGATTCACCAAATATTGTCGTTGTAATGGCGAAGAATAAGAGCAGAATTGAAAACCGCCTGTTAAGCATTTTTATGTGTTTTCTAGTCTTCATCACTTTCTGTTTTCTTTGCTGCAAATTTAAGAATAAATTTTGTAATCTGCCTATTAATCTTAAAATAAAACATCATTTTTAGTTAATTTACAAAATCTTATCGAGCGGAAAAAACTCTTCTCTCTCTCCTGAAATAAGTTGTTTCCTTTAAAGATATTTTCCATTCCAAACTTTGGAATGTACGTTTCAAACTTTGGGATGTACATTTCAAACTTTGGAATGCAGGTTCCAAACTTTGAAATAGAAAATTCTTCCTAAGACAAGAACATTTATATCGTGAGGGAAAACTTTCTCTTTATTGTCGGCAAAGAAAAAAAGCAAATAATTATAGTAGAATTTGCACTTATAACATTAATTAAATACCTTTGCATAGAAAATTAATCATATTACAACCATATGAAAAGAATTTTTAAGACCATCATCTGCAGTCTGGTGCTTTGCGCATCTGGTTCTGCATGGGCGAACGTTGTGTACAAAGATGCCAATGTTCGCTTTACCTTGATTGACGAAGGTACACTCCGACTGGAGTATGCTCCCGACGGTAAGTTTGTTGACAACAAAAGCTTTATGGCTGTTATCCGCGATTACCCTGATGTGCTCTACACCATCAAGGACAACGCCAAGCAAGTTACCATCAGTACCAGCAAGCTGAAACTGGTATATAAGAAAGGTACGTCGCCCCTGAGCGCAGAAAATCTGACCATCAGCAGCACAAAAGCCATCTCTACTCCATTCGTATGGAAGCCGGGCATGCAGCAGAAGGGCAACCTGAAAGGAACCTACCGCACATTGGACGGATACGACGGCTCGGAGTACCAATACAGTAATCCCAAACACGAGATGCCCATAGAAGACGGCATTTTAGCAACAGACGGTTGGAGTTTAATAGACGATAGCAAGAGTCTGCTTTTTGATGGTGCCAAAGACTGGGAATGGGTAACAGAACGCAAGAGTGCCGATGGCTCTCAAGACTGGTACTTCATGGCATACGGACACGATTACAAGGGTGCTCTTCTCTCCTACACCAAGTTTGCAGGCAAAGTGCCTCTGCCTCCACGCTATACTTTTGGTTACTGGTGGAGCCGCTACTGGACCTACAGCGACAAGGATCTACATGACCTCATCGATAACTTCCATCGTCTGAACCTGCCCCTTGATGTGCTGGTCATCGACATGGATTGGCATCCTAACACCGAGGAAACCGGCGGCGGCTGGACAGGTTGGGACTGGAACGAAAACATCTTTCCCGACTATAGGAAGCTTCTCGCCTACCTTGATGAACAAGGCGTAAAGACCACAATGAACCTGCATCCTGCAGATGGTGTACGTCCATACGAGAAGAAGTACAACGAGTTTATGCAGCGTTTCGGTAAGAACGATGGCAAGACCTACGAGTGGAGGGGTTCAGACAAGAAGTACGTGAAGGCACTCTTCGATACCTATCTGCATCAGTATGTGGATGAAGGTGTTGACTTCTGGTGGCTCGACTGGCAGCAATGGGAGAAAGACAAAACCATCAAGAATCTGGATAATGTCTTCTGGTGTAACTATATCTGGTTCTCAGACATGGAACTGAACGGAACGAAACGTCCCCTGCTCTATCACCGTTGGGGCGGTCTGGGTAACCACCGCTATCAGATCGGCTTCTCTGGCGATTCGTATGCCACATGGGAGAGCCTTAGTTTCCTGCCTTACTTCAACAGTACCGCTTCTAATGTGCTCTATGGTTACTGGAGTCATGATATAGGCGGACATCAGGTCAGGAGATACGGTATGGGTGTCGATCCTGAACTCTATACCCGTGCTATGCAGATGGGACAATACCTGCCTATCCTTCGTAGCCACAGCGCCAAAGACCCCAGCCTCAACAAGGAGCCTTGGTCTTTCGACCAGGCAACACAGCAACGACTTGACAACGTCATCAACGGACGCTATACCCTTATACCTTATATATATACTATGGCAAGGAAGACATACGAGACAGGCATCTCGCTCTGCCGTCCCCTCTACTATGATAGCCCTGAGGCTAAGGAAGCCTACGAGTATAAGGAAGAATATATGTTTGGTGACGATATGCTGATTGTACCTATCACAAAAGAAGTAAACAAGGAGAATGGCTATGCTGCCGCTAAGATGTGGTTGCCAGAAGGCCAATGGCTGGAGTACGAGACTGGCGAGATGCTACAAGGCGGCAAAACCTATGAACGCCTTTTCACTATGGACGAATATCCCGTTTACGTAAAGGCTGGAAGCATTCTGCCCTATTACGGTAAGGTGAAGAACCTCTCGGGCACAGATCAAGCCGTAATAGTTCGTGTATTCCCTGGTGCAGACAAAGGCGAGTTCCTACTCTACGAAGATAACGGAGAAGATAAGAATTATGTTAAGGAATATGCTACCACTCCCCTCTCATACACTCGCAACGGCAATAAGTTGAGTGTGACTATCGGCGTACGAAAGGGCCAGTATAAAGATATGCCTGCCCAGCGTCAGTACTATGTGGCTCTGCCTTGCCAGAAGGCACCAATCAGTGTTAAAGTTAATGGAACAGCCCTCCCCTTTGGGGGAGCGGGGAGAGGGGCTATTACTTATGATGGTATGAATCTGGAGGCTACCATCGACTTAGGTAAACTGAATTGCTCAGCTGGCACAACCGTAGAGATAGAAATGCCTCAGGAATATGCTTTGGTGGCAGGAACAAAAGCTCAGTTCCGTCGTATTCAGACTGTAGTTCACGACTATAAACAACACGATGGAGGAATGGTTTATACTGCCGACTTCGGATACTTGGAGGCAGCACCATTACGCCTATCTTATCATCCTGAAAATCAAGAAGAGACATTAACTTCTTTCTTCCAAAAATACAACGACATCAACAAGGTGCTGATGAAACAGATGGGCATAGGCGAAAACTACCTGCGTGCAGAGAAACTACTGAACCTGAAGAACGCATTGACAGTTGTACCTGCTGAAGCTTTCCAGGCAAACGGCAAGACAGGATTCAGTGTCAAATATTTCAACAACAAGACCCTGAACGGCAATGTTGTGGCAACGGCCCAAATGGAAAAGATAGATATGTTTGAGAGTCAGAGTCCACGTGAAGGCGTAAATCCGGACGGATGGAGCATGATTCTGGAAAGCGAGTTTACAGCACCAGAGGATGGCGAGATGGTTTTCTCTATCACCGGTGACGACGCATACCGTCTAATTATTGACGGCAAGGAGCTCTGTTCCGACTGGGGGGACCACGCAGAAACATCCCGCCTGGCTACTATCAACACCACCAAGGGTGAAAAGCATAGCATACGCATAGAGTACTACGACAATGAGTACAACGGCATTCTGCGCTTGAAGACCATGATGATTAAGTGAAGAATCCTCTCCCCGCTCCTCGGATCGGGAAAGCAACAATGGCAAAAAAAGATGTTACTATAAATGCTTTTACGCAGATGCTTTTAATCCTCATAATAAATAAATAATATATAATGTATAATTGCTGAGATGCTTCAGAATTTATAGATTAGCGCCACTCTCACTGTATTGGGGGTGTGGTTGCGTCTATATATACTTCCCGTATATGCGCCTTTCGTTAGCTCAATAACAGGAAGTTTCTTGTATTCATACGCCACAGTAGTTGTCAACCTATCATTCAGGAAAGAACGCCATAGATTGGCACCAAAGGTATAGTTAAGTCCTTCATGAGAATATACGTCTACGGTCTTCCCCTTGGAAATCATAGCGTTAATACCTAGCTTAATATCATAGGGTAGCTGTTGCTCCATTCCAGCACGACCCGTAATACCCCAATTGGGATTGTAAAGCTCGATGGGATATGCGATACGTTCGTCCCACAGCACACTCAGGGCACCATTCAGTTTGGAACGTTCTGATACACGCCAGAGTACCTCTGGAGTAAGCTCAACTGCCTTACGAACACCTTCATTACCCCAAGTGGAAACACGGACATTCTCTTTTACCATCCATATGGCATTGAATCCATCGGTAACATTGATGTGTGAAAGTGTGGTGGTAAAGTCCACTTTCTTGGTTTTTAACTCGTACACCAAGGCCATTCTGTTGATATGTACACCTTCCAGATTCTCATTGCCATAATCCAAGGTGTATGGTCCCTTCACCCTGTTATTAAAAAGATATTGAAGAGAGGGACGTATTATGCGCATGGCATAACTGGCTGATAATGTATTCTTGGCATCAATATGATAGGCTATTCGGGCCTGAGGGATAACATCGTGAAGGTTCTTTTCGTTCATGCGGGTGTAATCATACTCTACGCGGGCATCAGCCTCTATGGCCTTTGTCTTCATACTATAACCGGCAAAGATGCCAACCGTCTGTGTCCTATGGCGAAATTCGCTATTGTTGGACTCTACTTCATCCAGCCATTGCCCGTTATACGTATAAATGAAGTTATTGCTATATTTGACACCCGCATTCAGCAGATGACCTTCTATAAGGGGACGTTTCCAGTCGAACAGCACCTCGTGCCTTTGTATCTTTATATCAGAGGTGATAAGGTTAAGTCGGTACATACCAGGACCGAAACCCATTGTCTCCGTCAATTCCTGCAAGGTGTTATCTTCGTCTTTATCCAGACTGTAGTTATATTTCAGCATCAGGCTCTCCCCTTTCCGATTGGTATTGTGGAGATAAGAAGCCTGGACATTCACCTCGTTTCTATTCAGCTTAGGTGAACGAATAACTGACTTCACACTTGACAGTAACGAGCCGTCAGCACCATACATATACTCCATTCTGTTGCCATTATCCATCCTCTGTGTATAAACACCGTGAATACTGGCCTGGAGAATGTTGCGGCCATCCAAACCGTACTGTATATCAGCACCATAACTCATGTTGGTTAACTCTTTTTCCAACTCCTCTTCAAGTGTATAATGGTTGCCGGTACCAGTATAGATAAAATCCAGGCTATTGGATTTTGTAGCATTATAGGGTCTTTTACCAATAATATTCCAATATGGCTTTATAGAGAATTTATCTGTATTAATCTTCAGAGTGACTCCAGATTCATAAGCCGCCGTCTCGCCATATCCGGCACCGACTATAGCTTCTCCTTCTACTTTTGTCTGTGCATGTGCCAACATAGAGAATGAGAGTATTGTATATAATATCAACTTCCTCATACATGGAACTTCAAACCATATCAAATCATTATTTTTCACTTTTTTACCTATAGATAGTTTTCACCTTCGTTCCTGTTCCCGTTTTCGTTATTAATTCTTCACTCTTCATTCTTAGCTTTCACCCATCCTACGTACGTAAGCAACACAACGTTCATCATCAGTGCATACAGGATAGCAGGAATGGCAAATCGACCGTCGTTGAAGACAAAAGGACTGGTGGCGATGGCAATGGCTTGTGCTGCATTCTGCATACCCACCTCAATAATTATTGTACGGCGTTCTGTTGTTTTTAATCCAGTAATATAACACAAAGCAGTCGCAAAAGAAATAGCCACTAGCAACAACGATGTTACAGCAAAGCCCAGCACGCTAAAGTGGGTTGTAATGGTCTCTTTATGCTGGATAAAGAAGATTCCTGCCAATAACATCAAGGCTGGGAATGCTAATTTAGAAAGCACCTTGGCAATTCGTGCAGCCAGCTCAGGTTTGTAATATCTAATGACAATACCAATGACTATAGGTATCAACATAGTCACAAGGTTCTGCATCAGCAGATTCTTAATGGGTAACTGGATACCGACTTGTTGTCCTACTGCACTGGTAACCATCTGCATGATCAGCGGAAGAGTAAAAAGTGTAATGATGCTGCTCATCGCAGTCAGCGAGACAGAAAGTGCCACATCGCCCTTTGCCAGCATACTAAAGATATTACTTGAACTACCGCCTGGACAACATGCTATCAACACCAAGCCAATGGTGAAGATAGGATCAAGGTGCATGACCAACGCCACAGCCCATGCCAACAATGGCATAATCAATTGTCCGAAGAGGCCGCCCACTACGGCTTTTCCTCTTTTTATCACTAAAAGAAATTCCTTTGCTTCCAGCGTGAGTCCTAAACAAAACATCAGCAATGTGAGGATAGGAAGCACTATTAAAATACTATTCATCTGCACGTTATCCAAAATTTGCTTGCAAAGATACGGCATTTATCGGAAAAAATGCCTACATTTGCGCCAAATTAATAGATATAATGCAATTAGCATGCTGTTATTGTAATAAATCTAAGCGAAACATAACGGCATCATAACGATAATAAAATTTTTTATTTTATGAAAAGATTGTTCTCAGTATTTGCACTGATTGGACTTGTAATGACCGCCAGTGCACAGTTTAATTTGCAGTTTCATTACGATTTGGGTCGTCACATGAATCCTGAATCAGAGGCTAACCGACAGTTATTCACTGTTACGGCAGAATTTTTTAAAGCCGACAAATTAGGTTCTACCTTCTTGTTCATAGATATGGATTACAGAGGAGAAGGGCCTCAGAACAATGGTGCTATTGGAGCTTATTGGGAGATGAGTCGCGACTTTACCTTTGCCAAAGTAAAAAACACTAATAGCAGTTTCTCAGCTCATTTTGAGTATGACGGCGGTCTGAAGAACACATTCTCCTTCCAACAGAGCGTATTGGTGGGTCCTGCATGGAATTGGCACAGCAACGATTTCAACAAAACATTCACCTTCCAAGCCTTGTACAAGCAATACTTTAAAGGTGCCGGGAACGATGCGCTTCCCTCTTTTCAGACAACCGCCGTCTGGGGTATCAACTTTGCTAAAGGCCTGTGTACCTTTACCGGCTACGCAGATTTATGGTACGGATATATACCTGAATTTGATGGAAACAACGTTCAGAAGAAAGGAATCGTGATTAATGCTGAACCACAATTCTGGTTTAATGTGTTCGGCAAAGACAGGCAGAACAATAAGCTAAGTCTTGGTACGGAGGTTAAGATTAATAACAATTTCATCTGGAGAACCAACAACAGCACACGTACATTCTTCGTAAACCCCACCTTAGCTGTTAAGTATACATTCTAAACAAGTATAATATATAAATATCATAAAGGGAGTAACGATTTGTTACTCCCTTATTTAATTTTATTCAATTCCCTGAATAGATTGCAGAATAGTAGCAGAACAACTTTCGTCAGAAGGACGAGGAGCATCGGCATTGATAATACCACCATCAGGACCTACAATAATAAAACGGGGAATTGTTTCTAATGCTATAGCACTAAAGAAAACATCAGCATCTTCGGAAGAGATGCGATACTGTTCCCATGCTGGTTTATCCTCAGCTATCTTCTTTACCCATGCTTCACGGTCCTGGTCAACAGAAATACTAATGATACGTACATCCTGATTGTCGGAAAACTGTTTGGATAATGTTTCCAAATGAGGAATCTCCGCACAACAAGGGGGACACCAGGTTGCCCAAAAATCAAGGTACAATGTCTTCCCGAATAAACTTGAAAGTTGAAGCGTTGAACCATCTGCACGTTCTAAAGTGATATCAGGCATAATAATATCAGGAACATCTGCAGATATGCTATCGGTAGCAGGTGCTTTTTCTGCATTATTACTTTTAGGCTGACAAGCAGTGAATGCGGCAGACACAAGTGTCATTACAACAAGAAATGCATTAATTCTCATATTTTTATAATTTTATAGGTTATAATTTTTTCTGCAAAAATACGATTAAGCGAGCGGAATACAAAATAATTCATTATTTTTATTACCGAGCGGGAGTATTTTCGAGACGACAGTCTCAAACTTACGATTAAGCGAGCGGAATACAAAATAATTTAATAATCTTTTGTATATAAATATAATAAGGTATTAAGTTTTTTTTGGAAAATTGCTTTATTTTCTTAAATTTAGTACGCCACGTTAGCACAAGATTTATTATTAAAAATGGCCTCATAACGCATAGAAATACGATATTTAACAAAAAAAATTAGCATTTTGATACAGATTTTGTAAAAAAAGTTTGGCAGATATTATAAAATAGCATACCTTTGCGTTGAAAAAATGTGTATTTATACGCAGAAAAGAGTTTAAAAAAGAAAAATAGATGTTTAATTCTTATAAGTTTGTTATGAAAAAAATTACACTTTTAGTGGTTGCCATTTTCTCAATGGCATTCAGTGCAAACGCACAGTACAATGTTAACGGTCACAAATTCTGGGATAACTGGTCAATCGGTTTGGAAGGTGGTATCACCACAAACGCTCATGACTGGAACAAGCCAAATGGTGCCGTAGCCGGTATCAATGTAACAAAGGCTATTACTCCTGTAGTTAGCTTCGAATTCGGATTCACAGCTGGTATCAACAACAACTACAGCTGGCTTAAGGTTAAGAGCCCCAATGTAATTGATAACTTTAGCGCTATTGCAAGTACAAAGGTTAACCTGATGAACTGGTTCTGCGGTTACAAGGGTGCTCCTCGTTTCTTCGAGATTCAAGCTCGCGGCGGTTTCGGTTACATGCGTTGGTTCTTCCCCAGCCAGTGGATTGGCGGTGCTAACAACAACGACCTGAGCCGTGCTGTTGCCAAGTTCGGTTTCGATTTCGACTTCAACTTGGGTGAGAGCAAGGCTTGGACACTTAGCTTGCGTCCCGCTGTTATCATGAATCTTTCTAACGACGGTGTTGGCGTAGGTTACAACCAGGGGTGTGTATATCCTGAAAAGTGCAATGCTTATGGTCACAACGTAATCGGCCAGTTGACAGCTGGTGTTACTTATCACTTCAAGACCTCTAACGGCACACACAACTTTGCAGCTGTAGTTCCTCAGGTCGTAACTGAGACAGTAGAGAAGGTTGTTGAGAAGCCCGTTGAGAAGATTGTAGAGAAGGTTGTTGAGAAGAAGGTTGCTGCTACAGGCAATAACATCTACGTTGTTGAGTTCGAGCAGAACAAGTCTAACTTGAGCAACACAGCTAAGGCTACTCTTGATCAGATTTCTAACGGCACAACTGTTATCCTCGATGCTTATGCATCTCCCGAAGGTGCTAAGGCTTACAACCAGAAGCTCTCTCAGAAGCGTGCTGACGCTGTTAAGGGTTACCTGGAGAACAAGGGCGTTAAGGTTGCTGATGCTAAGGCTCACGGTGCAGAGAGCAAGAGCTCACAGCGTGTTGTTTATGTTCGCATTAAGTAATAAAGTATATTAATTACAGACATATTCGAGCGGCAGGCCATAAGGCTTGCCGCTCTTTTATTTATAGAAGTCAATAATAACCTACTTTTTTTTTGCTATTTAAGATTATTTATTTATTTTTGCAAAAAAATAACCAATCAAAGAATTAAACAGAATGAATAGCAAACTATTAAGACTTTTGCCTTTTGCTGCAGCGTTGTTTACAGTTTCATGTACTGACCAACAGTACGATCTCTCTGACATCAACACCGATTCAAGATTTGCAGCTAAAGGGCTTGTTGTGCCCCTCAACCTGGAGCCCATCAAACTCGATGCTATTATCAGCATTGAAAACGGGAGTGACATCAAGAAGGATGCGAACGGAAACTACTATTTCCAAAAGGAAAGTACTCAGGCTTTCCAGTCCAAAGTTGTCAAGGTAGAAAAAATTACTATCGCAAAACCTGCAGATATCTCGGAGAAGATACAAGTAAAAATCACCCTACCCGAGGTGATAAATAAAATAGAGCAGTATGCAAGCGATAAGACCATTGCAGAAATCTTAAGCAATCCCACATTGAGTGAGCAAGTAGGACTTAATGCCAACACTCCCATCTTCACCATAACACTCAATGACGCAAAGGACTATAACCTCCATACCAATGGCATCGATTCGCATATCACCAAATTGGAAGAACTGGAATTCGAACCTCTGACGCTTAACATAAATGTAAAGCTGGATGGATTGAAGAACCTTGTAAACACCGTCAACATCAAGGATCTGGTAATAGGTCTCCCCTGCGGAATGACAATAACTGACAACGATAACTACAATACCGACAACGGAAAGTTAAGCTATAGTAATCTGACCATCGAAAACGGACAGAAAAACATTCAGACAACAATCAAAGGACTTGTCTACAGTAAGATGGCTGCCGATGGAGCATTGTTTGATGCCAACAACCACTCTTTCGTATATAATAAACAATGCACTATCAGCGGTAATGCAGAAGTAAAGGCCAGCGACCTGAATCCTAATGCAAAACTTGCAACCATCAAAAATGCAGAAAATGCCACATACAGTTGTGATGTATCATTCAACAACAACATCGTCGTTAGCTCCTTCAGCGGAGGTATTGACTACAACATAGGGGATATCAACATTAATCCGGTACAAATCAACAACCTTCCCGAGATTCTGAAAGAAAGCGGTACAAATATCGAGCTTACCAACCCACAACTATATTTGAGCGTTCACAATCCTTTCTTCAAGAACAACATCACAGCAACAGCCGGTCTGCGCATAGAAGGCAACGTTGCCGTTCCTGAGAATAATACTGGTAAAGAGCTGAACTTCGACACAGAAGATAACAGAATGGCCCTCTCTCCCAAGAACGAAGACCTTCTGTCAGACATGATGGCACTTGGATACCAGCATTACGAATTCGAGGAGATGAAGAATCTGCTCAGCGGCAATGACAAAGACCCTCAAAAAAACAAAGTACCTGAAGTCCTGAACATCAAGATCATTAATCCCATACTCCATGCTGATAACGCCAAGAATTTTTCACTTGGCACCAACCAATATATTACCGGAGGTTGGAAGTTCTATACAAAACTGTCCCTGACAGAAAACACCATCATCAAATATGTCAAGGAGTGGGACAACTGGGGAAGCAAGGATTTGGACGGTCTGACTGTCGAGGATGCCACTCTTACCTTTAACGTCAAGAAAGACGTGGCCCTGAATGCCGAGCATATCAAGTTCACCCTTTTGGGTAAAACCGGCGAATTGATAGGAGAAGCAGCATTGATGGGTGACGAGGAACAGCCTATAGAGATTAAGATGAAAGGCAACCCCGTAAAAAACATCTATGGAGGAAAAGTAGAAGTTACATTGAAAGGGCAGAACAGAGACATCAGTAAGGAGCAGCAAATCGAAATCAGCAACCTGCGTGTAAAGATTGACGGATATTACGACAAGGAGTTTTAAACAAGGTAGCCAATCAAAAAGAATCATAAGCATATGAAAAAGATATATACCAAGATTGCAGCCGTAGTAATGGTACTGGCCCCTACAGGCGCAATCGCACAGAATCTTGAATCAGGTTTCTTTACAGAAGGTTACCTGTACAGACACGAGATGAATCCAGCAATTGAAAACAGCCGTAACTACATCGCCATGCCCTTCCTGGGCAATATCAATGTAGGGATGTCTGGTAACTTAGGTGTCAGAGATGTCCTTTTCTATAAAGGAGGCCGGACTGTCCTCTTTACCAACCCACAGGTAAGTGCCAGCGAGGTAATGGACGGTATCAGCAACCGGAATCGCATCAACGCAGACTTCAAGATACAGCTTCTGGGAGCCGGTTTCAAGGCATGGGGCGGATATAACACCATTGGTATTAATATACGTGGTAACGAAAGCACTATCATCCCGAAATCTCTTTTCGACATCACAAAGAACGGCCTGAGGAACCAGACATACGATATCAGCGATTTGAATGCCCATGCTCACTCATATGTAGAAATCGCACTTGGACACAGCCGCAAAATCAACGAGAAGTGGCGCGTAGGAGGCAAGTTCAAATTCCTTCTGGGTGCCGGTAACGTTGATGCCAATGTAACAAACGGAACTATCAACCTGGGCGAAAACGGCTATGTGGCCAATATCGATGCCGAGTTGAAAGGAAGCATTGCCGGCCTCAGCTATAAGACAAAAGCCAGCGAGCATAATCCAGGCCGGATGATCATGAACGGCATGGATGTGTCCGGCTACAAGATAAGCGGCTTGGGAGCAGCCCTCGACTTAGGAGCTGAATACAAGATCAACGACGACTGGAAGGTTATGGCTTCTATCACCGACCTTGGCTTCATAAGATGGAAGAACAATCAGCTGGCTGCCACACACGGAGTAGTAAATACCAACGACTACATCTTCAATGTCGACGATGATGCCCAGCATTCCTTCAGCAACGAGTCAGAGAAACTGGGTGACCAGTTGGCTACTTTATATGAATTGGAAGATATGGGTGACCAGGGCGCACGCACAACGATGCTCGGAGCTACCATGAATATTGGCGGTGAGTACACGGCTCCCTTCTACCGCAAACTTACCTTCGGTCTTTTGAATACAACACGCATTCATGGTAAGTACTCATGGACCAATTTCCGGCTCTCAGCTAATGTGGCACCAGTAAAATGTTTCTCTGCAGGCATAAACTTTGCAGTTGGAACCTACGGAACAAGTTTCGGATGGATTATGAGTGTTCACCCCAAAGGCTTCAACCTGTTCCTGGGCATGGACCACACCCTTGGCAAACTCGCCAAACAGGGAATTCCTTTGTCAGGCAATACAGAGTTTAGCTTAGGTATAAATTTCCCTTTCTAAGCAATAAAAGAAATCAGGTAAAAGCCTTCCCGCTAATGTGAGAAGGCTTTTTATTAAGATATTATAAAATGAAAAAGATACTATTTGTCTGTCATGGTAATATCTGTCGTAGTCCTATGGCAGAGTTTGTGATGAAGGATATGGCTGATAAAGCCGGGTTATCTGATCAGATCTATGTAGAGTCGGCAGCTACCTCAACAGAGGAGATCGGCAACGAGGTCTACCCTCCAGCCAAACGGAAACTGGCTGAGCACGGCATATCATGTAAGGGGAAGACGGCACGGCAAATGAGGCGAAGTGACTATGAACGATTCGACCTATTGATAGGAATGGACGAGTGGAACATCCGCAATATGACGCGCATTAGCAACGGTGACCCGGAAAACAAGATACATAAGCTATTGAACTTCACCAAAAGGAATGGAGATGTCGCAGACCCTTGGTATACAGGTGACTTTGAAGCAACGTGGCAAGATGTAACCGAAGGATGCCAATGCCTGATAGAATACTTATTCAACAAAAAAACTAACAATGTCTGAGATTGTTAGTTTTTTATTTTCGGTCTGTCACGTCTTATTCTTTTGCTGCCGACTCAAAATCACGAATGAATCTGTCTTGCCGATGACCCTCGCGGTGCATAGCATTGTACTTCTTCATCAGACGAAGAAGGTCGGCCCATGTGCCGTCTTTCAGCGACTCCGACTTGTGTCGCATACATTGCAGATAGAGAGGTTGCATCCTGACACGGTCAACGCGTTCACGTATCTCTGATGTCTCTGCTTCATCTAATGCTTCTTGGAGTATAGCGAAAGCCTTACGGATGAAGTCGTCCGTGTATATCTCGTGATTCTCGCGGATGTAGATTCCGTAATGCACATCGGGCTTCACCAGACTCCGGCACAATCGGTAATAATCCATGATGCGAGGCGCAGCCTTGCCGTAATAACCGTTTACAAAGATACTCACTAACGAGTCCACATCTTGGTCAGGGTTCCACAACAGATGATTTACGGTCCATGCCTTCATCTCGTCAAACTCTGCTCCTGCCGACTGGTACTGAGCCTCTTCGAAAACTCCTATGGCTTTGTTATCGCCAAACACACGGATATTAGGACCAAGCACTTGGAAGTTGGGCCAGGGAGCCATATATTGAGCATAATCTACTATATAATCCCAGATAAACAGGTGAGGAGCCAAGGCAGCCCAACCTTGAAGATCACGCATAAAGGCTTCGTTCTGCGGACAGCCGGCATTCAGCGGATGAGCAAAGCAACACTCAATGCTGCAGAGACGGATAACCACATTCTCTCTGGGCTTTATGCTTGTGGGAGGCTGACGTGAATACTGATAGGCAAAGGTGCCCACGAATTTGTCAGGGAATTCATCCTTTACTGCATCTGCTACCTGATTCACAAACCAGACGATGATACCCGAGTGACCGCCATACTGTTGCTCGATAGCTGCACATTTCTCGCATTGACAGAAAAGGAAATTGTCGTTCTGCGAGAGGCTATAGATGCGGAAGCCGGGATTCTCGCGCATGAACTTCATCAGGCGCGTCTTGCACAACTCCATCACCTCCGGGTTCGAGAGGCAGAGTTGCCCGTAACCGGAATAACGTTTGCCGTCTCGAAGACAGAAATACTCGGGATGCGAACCGTAGAACTCTTTGGTGGGAACAAACTCTCCCATGGTGTGAGCACCCCAGTATGCCTCCATGTTGCCGTACTCGTTCTCTACGGGATCCCACTTCGTGTTCTCCATTGTATGTGCGCTCCACTTTGGGTCTCTTGCCACGAAATAGTTGGAATAGCGATAGGAGATGAAAGGTTGTTCGGCATGATTCAGCTTTTTCAGCTTCCATTCCTTCAACTTAGGAACAACGGTACATTTTGGCGTAAGCCAATGAACACCCAGTTCCTTCTCCAAGAAGGTAAACACACCATACATCGTACCACGTTGCGAGCCGCCCCAGATTAACAGGTTATGTCCCACGGAACGATAAGTAAAGCTCTCGTCGTTTTTTTCGGGTTTCTGGGCGCCAGTCAAGGCTGCCACACGGCTGTTGTATCCCACATAGATGCTGCGCCCATTTGCCTTCAGGTCGGTAACGACAGGCAACCGGACTCCGCTAATCTGTTCGATATACTGTTGCAACTCGCGTGCCGCTGTCTGTTCCGATGTCGAGGCCTCGGCCGACACGACAATCCGATAACTACTCTTGCCGCTACGGAACAACCAGTCGGCAGCGCTGGCATTCATAACCAGACAGAAAAGGATGGCGGAAAACAGGTACCGCCCTCCCACATGTAATACCTTGTTCATTTTCATGGTTCAAATTATTAAAGTTGCTGAGCAGAAGGAGGCTCGTTACCAACGGCAGCACCCCACTCTTTGTTGGGACGACTGCCCATCTTCAATACTAAGGTGGCACCGTTCTTTACATCCTCGTGACTGATCCAGGGACGATTAAGCTCGTTGCCGTTAAGCGTAGCACTTTGTATGTATTTGTTCTCTTCGCTGCACTCCTGAGCAATGATATGGAAGAACTTACCATTTCCCACATTCACCCTGACATCCGTAAACAGCGGGCTGCCGATGTTATATACCGGGAAACCAGGCGTAACAGGATAGAAACCAAGGCTGGAGAATACAACGAAAGAAGTCAGACCACCGCCATCCTCATCGCCGGGGATACCCATCAGGTCGTTGCGGAACCAGGTCTTCAGACACTGACGGATGCGCTTCTGAGTCTTCCAGGGAGCGCCCGCATAATTATATATATAAGGTATATGCAGCGAAGGCTCGTTGGCCATCGTAAACTGACCGATATTACCCGTCTGGTCGGGCAACTGCGTATAGAACTCTCGCTTACCACGACCCATACTCTCTGTAAACGTCTGATCCAGATTCTTCACCAGCTCTTCCCTACCCCCCATAAGGTTGGCCAGATCGGCAAAGTTATGCTGAACATCCCAGCGGTAAGTCCAACCGTTATTCTCGTCGTAAGCATCGCGGGCACCGATGCCGCCGCCAAAGCGATAGTCGAAATCGGGCAGGAAGTTACCGTCCTTGTCCTTGGGATGGAAGAACTTGGTCTCTGGATTCCAAACATTCCGGTAGTTATAGCTCAGCTTCAGGTATTTCTGCTGCGACTCCTTATCCCCCAGGAACTCAGCGATGCGCGACAGGCACCACTCGTCGTAACTTGTGCCCAAGGTTACAGCCACAGGCTGACGTTTCTCGAAGCTGGAAACATTAGGGTCTGTTTCCTTCTCTCCCTCAGCCAGGGCTGGAATATATCCGTGCTCTTTATAAAATGTATCGATATATCCGGCAGGCTTCCCGCTCCAGGGAGCCAGCGTTTTCTCCTCTATACCTTTACGGCAATACTCAAAGGCACGTTTGGCATCAACCTTCAGACCCTTATAGAGCGCATCGGCAACCATACTTACGCCATGGTTGGAGTTCATACGACGGGTATCTCCTGTCATCTCCGGGAAGGTAGGCATCCATTGGGTACCCATCTGCTCGGCCATACGCAGGTAGCTCTCGATGATGTTCTCCTGCTTCTGAGGCTGGATAAGAGCACGAAGAGGATGAGCGGCACGATAGGTGTCCCATATCCAGTCGTCTGTATAGAAAGGCTGACCGTTATCGTCATGGACATTACCATCGAAAGCCGAGAAATACTTCCCGTCCTCGCTCAGACAAACAGGACGCTCGAAGGTACGGTAATAGGAGGTATAGAGAACGGTCTTCTCGTTCTCCGTTCCACCCTCTACCATGATATTCTTAAGGGTATTATTCCACTCTGCCCTACCCTCTGCTGCCACCTTGGCAAGATTGAAGGCAGTGCCCTGCTCACGATGGAGATTCTTTTCGGCCTGCTCTTCGCTGATAAGCGAGATTCCATAACGGAAACTAACCTTCTTGGTTCCTGCAGGGAAACGGAAGGCAGCACAAGCCTGAGGCTCCTCGGTAATCCATTTGTCAGAGATTTTTCCATCACGAAGAAGACCATTCTGTTCCGGCTCTACATCAAACTCACCGCTCAAATATATTTTCATTCTTCTGCTCAATCGTTGACTGGCAGCAGTATGACGGCCATCAGCCTTCATACGACCATTATCGGTATAAAGCAGAATGGTTACAGGCTTGGAGGTATCCTGGAAAGTAATCTCGTAAATAGCGCTCTGATGGCTGACAGCCAAGTGCGCATCTATGCTGTTATCGGCAATCTGCACGCGATAGTCGTAAGGCGTAATCTTTTCCTGATCCCAGTTGGTACTAATGATAGGACGTAGTTCACTATCCTGCGTAACACTTAAACGAAAGGCACTGCGTTCACGATGGTTAGTGACAACAATTGGCAGACCGTCTAACAACTCATGTGTATATTCCCCACGAGTAGGATAGATACGCATCAGGCTGTTAGGCAACTGAATAGTCGGGAAACAAGGCACCAACATATGACTGATGCTGCCAATGTAAGGATTCACGTAATCAACCGGCTCCGTCTTAGAAGCAGCGTTAAGAGCAAGAGGACCCAGTAAAAGGGCAATCAAAAAACCTTTCAATTTCATATTTATGGCATATTTTCGTTTCTGAGCAAACAAAGTTACGATTAAGCGAGCGGAATACAAAAGAAATGTTTACTTTTCTTTTTATTCCCGAGCGAAAGTAGCTTCGGTGATAGCCAAAGTTACGATTAAGCGAGCGGAATACAAAAGAAATGTTTACTTTTCTTTTTATTCCCGAGCGAAAGTGTCTGTATTATATGCCATACGGACATTATTAAACGAGATTCAAAAACCGGTCATTAATCTCCCTCAAATCCTCAGTCAGAATATTATAACACTTATCGGCAATCTCGACAGGTATAGGGTACATACACGCAGCTATTGCCCCGGCCATAGCCCCAATAGTATCGGAATCTCCGCCAAGGGAGATTGCCAGGCGAATCACCTCCTCAAAGGATTCGCCCTCCAGGAATGCTATGATAGCCTCAGGAACACTTCCCTGACAAGAAACATCAAAATGATAATCCGGACGAATCTCAGCAATAGTCCTGTTTAGGTTGTAGCCGAAGTTCTGTTCCACATACCCCTTTATTTCCTGCTTCGTCTTGCCATCCCTGCAAAGGAACATACAAGCAGCAACAGCCTGAGCCCCTTTAACGCCTTCCGGATGGTTATGGCTTACCGATGCCGTTAATGCGGCAAGAGCCAATGCTTCATCTAGTGTCTTGGCATACAGGCCGACAGGACTCACACGCATCCCCGATCCATTGCCCCAACTATTGTAAGGCTTGGGATTGGGCTGCCTCAGCCACCAACCGAAATTGCCGCCATATCCAGCCTTCGGATAGCGTTGACCAAGCTCCTGCATACATCCGATAAGGTACGAAGTGCTATGTATCTCATCCTCTGTCAGCCATTTGGCAACAGCAAGTGTCATAACCGAGTCATCCGTAAACCTCGACCATTTCGTAAACAGCTCAAAGTCCATTGACTTCGTATTCCGGAACTCATACACCGACCCGATGATATCACCGACCAATGCACCCAATATGTTTGTTTTGCTCATACGGGTAAATCTTTCATGTAAGTAATCTTGTTATTTGCAAATCAATCCTCTTCAAGGGCACCTGCAGGCAAAGGTACATATAATTTCTCAAACATCCAGGGTGTTGTTTTAACATTTCTGCCTGGGAATGATGGTTAAATTATATCTTGACTTTTATATGCCAACGAACGATCAAACGGGCCACTTGAACCACCAACAAGGCGAAGCCCAGCGAGAGCAGGAGCCCTACAATCCCATGATACCAACTCCACGGGAAATGGAATCCCAGCATGGAACGGCATGGGTACCAGACGTAGGGAAGCAGATAACACGTTAGAGTTGCAGTGCCTGCAGGGGCAATCAGCCAGAACCAACTGGCACGTCCTTGCACGTCCACCAGCCAATGGAGCAGGGCTGTTAATGGGAAGAAGATGGCCAGACAGAAAAATGCCCAAGTGGGAGTAGCCTGAATCTTGGAGATGATCCAATAGTGATGGCTCAGGATGCCCGCCAAGAGCATCAGCAGACCTGTCAGAAGGAATATGCCACATGTTTTCTTGCAAGAGGTAGTGCCTGAGGTCATCAGCATGGTTGCAGCCATACCTGAGAGTCCCAACAGATGGCCTGTCCAACCACCTGGCACGAAAGGAAGCAGGATGATGCGGCTGAACCACTCGTGAGGGATAAGCGAACTGTTGCTAAGGACGCACAGCACGATACCGATTCCCCAAACTACCAGCACACCACGCAACGAGCGGTTACCCAGCAGATAGGCCACAGTACAGACCAGATAACTCCATCCAATCAGTCCCAGTATGCCCCACCAGCCGAAACGGAATGCCGGTCCATGAATATCGCTGTACACAATGAGTCCTGCCAGCAGAACCGTACCCACAGTTTGCAGCACACGTTTCAACCAATGAGACCATTGCTTCGGATAATCCATCCATACCAGAAAGAAACCTGCTATCATCAGCAGCGAGAACCATTCATAGGGTATTCCGCCAGCACCGCGTTCACTATTCAACGTGAACAGGCCCATGACAAGCAAGGCAAACGTGCGGCGCAGGATGTGCCCCAGCAGTTGGAATTGAGTGTCGCCACGCTGCAGACGATGGTTCACTGCCAGAGGTATAGACATGCCCACACAAAAGAGGAAAGCAGGAAAGATGACATCCGAGAAACCCAACATGTCCTCGTCGTAAGCAGCATGGAACATCCAGTGCGGTACGCCATCAAGTCCAGGAATGTCATTCACGAAAAGCATCAACAGCATAGTTAGGGCACGCATCACGTCGATGGAGGCTATTCGGTTTTGTGATTTCATTGTCAAAGAGTTTTTTCTGTGTCGACATATAGGTGTCAATCTCTATGGGAGTGGCATATTCTGCCACAAAGATAAAATCTTTTTCAAAAACGAGAAAGGGTTTCAGTAAAAATCTTACTTCCACATACCTTGTGGAAGGAATTGGCATTTTAATTCACGCGGAGCAGAGAACTGTCCCTTGATCCCCAATAACCAATAACCGATTAAAGTTTTCTTTTTCGTTGAATATCAACCTTTTAACCATTTAACCATTTAACCTTTTAACCTTTTAACAATTCCCCACACATACCATGCAGACAATAAAAGGCCTAACATAACGGGAATAACGGATGCTTCGGCACCAAAAGCTCCGCCTGTCAGCCATTCCGGACCGCTAACTGATGATTGGAAGAGGGAATCCCCAGCATCCGAACCAGATACGCCAAAACCGAAAATATTGCCCTGCGTGAAATTCCATGCCCAATGGATGCCGATGGGAAGCCACAAGGTACCGGAATACTTGTATGCTGCAGCAAGAAGGAGACCTGCTTCGATAGCAATGGCCAACGATGACCACAGGGTTGCGTTTTCTTGGAAGATATGTATGAGGCCAAAAAACACTGCGGATACAATCAGAGCTGCTATGAAACCCCATTTCTCGTCTATCCAGCGGAAGAGGACGCCACGGAACATAATCTCCTCCCCTATTCCGACCGACAGAAACAGGAAGAATGCTGATACGATTTCTATCGGCTTGTCTGTGCCTATGCTGTCGATATGATATAGGCCTAATAGCATCATTATCAATACCACGCTGCCAAAGAAACAGCATCCTACGCCAAGACCTTTAGCTATATCCTGCACCATGCGATTGAGAGGAATATCCTCTGCCTTATGCTTCTCGAACCATCTAACAAATAGTGCATAAAGTGCTATCATAATGGCTGAATAAACCACTCCAACCGTACACTGCACCCACGGCTTTTCGATAAACATAAACAGCAGCTGAGAAATGCCATACATGATCGTCGCAAGCACCATACTTACCACCAATAACAAAGCCCATTTCCAAACAGGCATTGATTTAATTCCAGATTGTGACATACAAAATAAGTTTATCATTCATAGTTTTCGGAATGCAAAGATACGCAGTTTTAAGATTACATGCAAAAAAGCTATGGCTCTTTTTCTCGCGAGATACATATATTAAAGTATATCTGAAGGACGAAAGACGAAGGACGAAGGACGAAAGACGAACCGCTTCGCTACGAAAAACAAAAACCTCAAAAACCCTCTGGTGCTATCTGTAGCCTACGGCCCTCATGCGCCTTCATGGCTTTGCGTTTGAAAGCGAGCTTTCACGCAAGCCCTGACGCCATCATGGCTTTGCACGCAAAGCACAGACAGCACCAGAGCAAAAACCCCGGCTTTCAGCCTAAAAAATCTTTCGTTTACAGTTTACGGTTTACCGTTGAGAGGTTTTGATGCTACGCATCGAGCCTGCTACGCCATGGCAAAGCCCAAACAAGCTTGGTCTCTGCGCATGGCTTAAACGCAGCCTTCAGGTTATGTGGTTCCCTCTTACATCTTTAGGCTGTTTTTTAGCCCGAAGGGCGGGTTTTTTTAATCTTCCACTTTTCAACTAAATTGCTCCAGATTATTCACAAGATCTCTTGCCCGTTAGGGCATAGGAGAACAGAAGCCAAAATCAGCTTAACATATACCCTGAATGGCTATAAGTCTCGATGGTTATCGGGATTAGAAGACGGTATATGTTAGGGTATATGTTAGGGTATATGGTGAATAATATGTGCCCATTAACGAGCCCGATAACCATCGGCTCTCAGCAACAATCAGGGTACATGTTACCTGTTTTGCGAATAATCAATAAATTCCGCCTCGGGAGTCTGCACGTGTTGACCTCAGGAGTCTGCACGTGTTGACCCCAGGAGTCTGAAAATTGTTAATAATCTTTTTTCAGTTCCCCTCTCCTCGGAGAGGGGCTAGGGGTGAGGCTGTCATTATCCTTTTTTTTCTTGCCAGATTGAGTGAAAAGTTGTAATTTTGCCATCAAAGATTATGCAAATATGATTAATACCGTTAAAACGTCTTTTTTCCTGCTGGTTGCACTTGTCCTTAGTGCTTGCACAGACAGCCGCAAGTTGGAGACCATTCATCAGGCTGAAATGCTGATGCAGGAGCAGCCGGACAGCGCGTTGCACGTATTGCAAACCATTGATCGTCATTCACTCCGTGGCGAGACCCTTGCCCGCTATGCCCTTATCTATTCCATAGCACAGAATAAGAGCGGATTGGATGTTACCAATGATTCCCTGCTCCGAATAGCCTATGAGTATTACAGCCAGCATCCAGGTGATTCCCTCTATGCCCGCAGCCAGTATTATATGGGGAAGTATTATACTTTGGTTGACAGCACCAAACAGGCAGAAGACTGCCTGCGAACGGCAATCCGCTATGCAGAAGAACGCAAGGAATATTATACGCAATATCTGGCACTCGACAGACTGAGCCGGGAAATAAGATACATCGATGCGTCAATGGGACTAATGTATAGTAAACAGGCTTTGGATATCTATTCTACGAAGTGCTCATCCAACATCTATAACAAGATTTATCTATTAAAGGATGTGGGTAAAGTATATATGCTGTGCAATAGGGATGATTCAGCCTTGTATTACATGGATTTGGCTTTTGAAGAGGCATTGCAACTTAATGACAGTAGTATGATTAGCAGGGTAATGCAAGACATGTCCTTGGTATATTCTAAAATTAAAGACTATCAGCAGGCACTTTCTTTGGCGAAGAATGCGTGGAGCATATCTCAAAATAAGAGCATAAATCTTGCAGCAAGATTGGCACTTTGTTATGCCGATGCAGATTCTGTCGTTCAGGCAAAGGGGTTGTACAGGATGATTATTAATTTAGGTGATTATGAGCATAATTACGCGGCGTATAAACGTTTGTCTGAATTTTCTGCGAAAGAACGAAATGATTCCCTGGCTCATTTGTATTCAGATTCTGCCTTCGAATGTATGGAAGCTATATATAAACAACAGCTGAAAACTAAGGCGGCTTATTACAACGATGTTATTCAGCTGGAGGCAGATAAATTGCAGAGAGAAATAGAAAAGGCCAATAATAAACTTATAAACTGGTGTGTAATTATGCTTATTATCATTGTGTTGGTAATAGGCTTTGCTACATATAATAATATAAGGTATAGAGCCAGGCGCAGGTTAGAGGCAGAACGTGAACGACACCTTCTTCAGGAACAGTTTGCACGTGAGCAGCATAAAAGGGAGTTAGCGTACAAGGAGAGTCAGATATCTTTGATGAGAAGCATGGTAATGGAACGATGCCTTTTCCGAAGAAGGATAGATGAACAGAAGAAAAGCGGAAAACATATTACCCTCACTCCTGGGGACTGGAAAGAAATTTCAGACTTTCTCAATGCCACAAGCGACAACTTCTTGATCCGCTTGACAGAGTCTTATCCAAATCTACGCGAAAAGGACTATCAATTCTGCATGTTGGTGCGCCTTGGATTCTCTCAAAAGGATTTAGCCAACATATATGGTATTTCAGAAAACTCCATAAAACAGAAAATGGTTGATTTCAAGAAACACCTTAAAGTCCCTGCCAAAGGTCAGTCCTTTAAGCAGTTTATATCCAAATTTTAGGCTCACCGGTAATGCTCTGTGTTTAGGGAATTAAGAAAAACCTTCGCTTCGCTCGAAAACCGCTAATTTCCGTATATTAGTGTAAGAAATCCTATTTGTGACACAATAACAGAAGTAGCAATTACGTTTTTTCAAAAACAACATGGAATGAAGATTATTGGAACATCAAATTACACACCAGAGATATTGTCTCAACTGAAATCGCATATATATGACATCTTGGGTTGTTGTCAGGAAGTACACAAGGAATTAGGACCTTGGCTGAACGAATACGTATATCAGGAAGCCCTGAGGATATCTTTTGAGGAAAAGCAGATCCCCTTTGAGAAGGAATACTATTTTCAGGTCTCTTATCACGGACACCCTCTGGACCATAAGCATTATATGGATTTTTTGTGTAAGGGAGATGTCGTAGTAGAGTGCAAGGGCATCTCTTCTTTGGGAGTCGAACAGCGTCAGCAGTTGTGGAATTACATGCGCCTTACCAATACCCCTTTTGGCATACTTTATAATTTCGCACCTGTGAAAGACCAATGCGAAAAGTATTACTACGACGATAAGACAAAGACCATCTCTGCCTTTTAGTCTATCCAAAATTTTTGCTTAATAGCTTGGTTGCTTATTAGCTTATGAGTAGAGTCATTGCGCTTGCGGTTTTCGAGCGAAGCGGAGGTTTTTCTTTTCTGTTCAGGTTAAAATCTCATAGAGATTGATAGTGGGTCTGTGAGCTTTTATCTGGAAGCAATGCTTACAAGGAAAAGAACACAGGCGCGACATCAAAGACAAAGTCTTAACCTGAATGGAAAAGGGTTTTGTTTGTTTTCTTTGAAAACTCAACACACAGGCCTATGTATGCAAATGACACATATTTTAACGGAATTTCGATTCCTTTTTTATAAAAACTAACCTCCGGAAAATGGAAAATCGTTATATCTTTATGGAAATCAGATAGATAACTGAATACCAAAAACTAACCCAACAAACGTTTTATGTGTTTTAAATCTCCGTAATTTTGCCAGCGGATTTTAAAACATTTAAACGTATGAAAACAAAATTATTTTTTACAGCATTGTTTTTAATGCTATCGGTAAGCACAATTATTGCTGATCCAATTGAATTAATGGTAAAGACTACCGAAGATCCTTCAGGTCCACGTACAGGCGTACCTATTACAGCCAGTCTTGACGAAGGTATTATCACCACAGAGTCGATCGCCTATTCTGGCTCAATCTCAGTAGTCATTAAGGATGAAGATGGTGATACGGTGCTCTCTACAGTGGAGATCGTTTCTGCAAACTCTCAGTTTACCACCAACGTCAGCGGCCTTGCCGATGGTACTTACACCATTTACTACACCTTAGGTGACACCGTTTATTACGGTGAGTTTGATTTGTAAAGGTAAAAAACAATCAGTCCACAAGTCCCTTTATTATGGGCCTTCTCGGAGGTCCATAATATTTAACGAAAAAAACTTCTATAAACATGAAAAAAACACAGCTAATACTATTGGGAACATTATTATCCCAAGCAGCTTTTGCCCAAACAGGCGGAAGGCACTATCTGTATTCCTATGACGGCGCAGGTAATATCATATCCAGATTCAAAACGACTGCCAGGAATGGCCAGGATGCAGATACTGACAATGATACTGCCAATAAGAATCAGCAAGGTGATTGTCAGGTGTATATCAAGGCAAATGAATCTTGGTCTGAAGTACAAATTGAGATAGATGGAGAGGTAAAACAAGGCGACAGGCTGTTCATCTATACATCTAATGGAATATACGTTACCTCTTTCCGACTGGAATCAAATAAGGTTACCCTCAATCTCTCTTATCTGAGAAAGGGTACATATATGTTCAGATACAGCAGGAACAAGAAAGTCACAGAAAACAAGATTGTCAAGTCATATTAATACCATCATGAAACGCTTACGTTTATATCTTATAGCATTAATGCTATTGCCACAAGTTACATTCGCCGCCGTACTTGTGGGAAAGACGGAAGGGGCTTTTTCAGTATCCCCCTCAGGCGCAGCAACCTATACCATTCCAATTAAGGTTCAGAACGGACTTAGTGAATTCTCTCCCTCCATATCATTGACGTATAACAGTCAGTCGGGTAATGGAATAGCAGGTATGGGTTTTAGCATATCCGGTCTTTCTGCCATTTCAATCGTACCGAGAAGCGTTTACTTCGATGGGCAGGCAGAAGCCATATATACAAATGAAGACAATGCCTTTGCCCTTGACGGTCAGCGCCTGTTGCTGAAATCAGGCAACAATGGTCAGACGGGTGCAACCTATAGAACTGAGAATGAGCAGTACAGTCAGATAAGCATAACAAGTTTTGCCAACGGTACACCTGCAACATTTCAGGTAAAGACAACGGACGGTTCTACCTATAAGTATGGCAACTCTTCAGGACGACTTACGCTGAGCAATGGAGAGGCATACCAATGGGCACTTGACTATGCCGAGGATGCCCTTGGCAATTATATACAATACACGTATGCTCAGGAAGGAGTTCTGTACCCAACATCCATCACGTACGGCCGCAATACACATGGAACAGCAGGTGTGGATTGTACGATATTGTTTAACTACGAAAACAGGACGGACAGTGTTCCAACTTATTTGTTTGGCGAACAGCGCTATCTAAAGAAGCGACTCAAAAGCATTGTCTGTAAGTATGACGGGAATATTTACAGAACATACACACTTAACTACACGGTAGATACATTCTCACATCTGACATCCGTTACAGAAGCCGGCACTGGAACTTCGACAGTTCCTTCTACTACCTTTGAATGGGAGGTGCCCACTGAATTCCAGTTAAGCGGTAATAGCTGCTCTATGGAAACAGCTCTTTTTGAGCACCCCCAAAAAGAATATTTCTTCTCTGGTGATTTGGATGGAGATGGTACTACGGAGATAATAAGTATGGAAACAAGAGTGGATAGTCTCCTACCTTATGAACCTGCCCGTACATATTTCTATGGCAGGAAATGGAATCCGGAACAACAGAAATTTGAATTTTGCTATAATGCTGATACGTGGGCATCAATCCCATTCACGGGTATATTTTCTACGATAAAGTCAGGCGGACTACTTATGCATGTAACGCATGGAAAAAGGAACTCTTTGGCATTGCCCTATTGTAGAATATATGAAGAAGAAAGCAAGAATTTTATTTTGAATTTCCTCAACGAGGGAAGGGAAGTTAGCATTCCTCTGAGAGGCCTTTCCGATGAAAATGAAGACTTCCCGCTCTATATGATTTTAGATGCCAACAAGAATGGGCTTGACGACATTTTCATTATAGAGAAGGAAAAGCACAATAACACTTATCCGGCTTATCTTGTCTCATGCGATCTTACACTTAACCAGCTATCCACCACATCAATTAGTCTTAATCTACAGGGAACCCTTGACAAAATACGATGTGCAGACTTCAATTCGGATGGGATGGCGGATTTGCTGATAACCACCTCAGAAGGTCACTACATATACTGGAACAGAGATGGGAGTTTTTCTGACACAGATAGGTATTATAGTACAACATTCAAGAAATGTGACATATTAGAGACGGGGGATTTCAATGGTGACGGCCTTGTCGATTTGATAATAAACAAATCAAATTCCACAGAATGGTATATTGCCAGAAATACGGGTAATGCAACCAATGGCTATTTTACATTAAGCGGAGTAAGTTACCTTACTGATGCGGGTGCCAGAAAAGTTAATGATTTGGACGACGAGGAGATTGAACGAACAGGAAATAGCAGTGAAAAACGGTTTTATTGTATGGTTCAAGACATAGACGGGGACGGAAAAAGTGATGCTATCGTGGCATATCCCGATGGATTTTATAACCCCAACCTACCCCTTTCTCCTGGACCTTTTGGTTATCCCACTGTTCGTGGTCATATTTGCGTCCTTAAATCAAACGGCGAGACATTAACGCATTATTCACATATAGATTTGAACAACTCAGAAGAGTTCCCAGATTGTAATCATATTATACAAGGCAATTTTACAGGAACAGCAGGAGGAGAAATCATATATAAGGGAAAAGACTTTGGTCAAAATGCCTTAGGATGGTACCGGTTAAAGAATCCTACAGTCAAGGCATCATCTCAGAAAATGATCTCTGTAACAGATGGCCTTGGTGCCAGAGACAGTATCAGTTATGGCTTGCTGACTGACGAGGATGTATATAGCATCTCAAATAATCATACATTTCCTCTTATACCAATGGCGGGAGGGTTCCCTGTGGTGAAAAACAGGACTGAAAGCATTCCTACGGAAAGCAGGACTACCAACTATTCCTATGCTAACGGTCTTGTTCATCTGCAAGGTAAGGGATTCCTTGGATTTGAAGACGTAAAAGCAGAATCCAGTACAGGAATTGTTACAGAAACGCATTGTGTGTTAGACAGCACTTTCTATGTTCTCTTGCCAAAAACTGTTACGCAGAAAAACCAAACCAATACAATAATTACTCAGGACTTTAGTGTTGTTAATCTGCAGAGTGTTGGTTCTCATTCATATACAATAAACAATAATACTCACCATGAAACAAGGAGGCCATTAGATGGCTTCTCGGAAGGTGAAGACTGCGAATTTTTTGAGTTTGGTTTCCCTACGTACCAATTCACAGATGATTTTAAGTTTACCACAGAAAAGGAAATTACATACTGGGAAAGCCCGCTTGACAGCGTATGGATAAAAGGACTTCCAGAAGAGATAGAGATTACCAAGTCCGGGTATACGCTTGACGGAGATGATGTGTATGAAGAAATAACATACGAAAGAGCACCATCCACCGGACTTATTCTGAAGGAAACCAGAAGAAGAAACAATCAACTAGTAAGTACGGACGGATATTCTTATAATGAATATGGTCAGATGACTCAACATTATACAGTTCCCTTTAATTCTACAGACACCCTTGTAACGACATTCGAATATTATCCCAACGGCAAACTGAAAAAAGAGTATGACCCGAAAGGATTATATAGACTATATACTTATAATTCAACATACGGGACATTATCGTCAATTCGTGACTTTGATGGCGTAACTACACAATACACGTATGACGGAATGCTAAGGGAAACTAAGAGGCAAAATGCTATTGAGACACTCCAGACGACAAGAGCGCTTTCAAGCTACGGGGGCGGAAAGTATTCCATCAAAGAAACCAAGACAGGTGAGACACCAGTAACCACCTATTACGATGCATGGGAAAGAAAGATTGCCGAATCTGCTCCTCTTGCCAATGGCACAGCCATGTATACAGATTATCATTACCTTTCTAACGGAAAGGTTGGCTTTGTCTCATTCCCTCATAAATATTCGCAACCAACCCAAGAAGGTACAACTTATACCTATGACAATGCACATAGGCTTGTAAGTACAATAGACACTAATGGTAAGACAAGCACATGGTCGTATGCACCAGGTCAGGCTGTCAGCTGTATAGACGGGATTACAACTACGACATATTATTATAATAACGACAAAATTTCCGAAGTAAATGATGCTGCAGGCTGGATAGTGTATGATTATAATGCAGACCAAAATATCAGTTATATTGGCAGTGCTGATGCAGATGCATATTATACGTATGACACATACGGCAGGCTGACTCAGACAACAGACATGAATGGTGTTACCAAGCGGTATTCCTATGACAGGAATGGCTATCCAGACAGTACTATCATTGCTGGCAGCTATGTAAAAACAAACTACGATAAGTTCGGTATTTTGAGAAGTAAGTCATGGGCTGATTCAGGTGAATCCCCCCATACGGTAGCTTATACTTATAACAATAAATACCTTTTGACCGGAGAGGCAGGGAACGGCTATCAGAATACTTATAGCTATGATACGTACGGGAGGTTGACACATAAGACCAAAAAGGTTTACGACAACCAGATGGAAACCTGGAATGTCTCTCTCCAATATGGTCCCGGAAGTAAAATAAGCAAGATGGATAGCTATTTTAACTCCCATCCACCAACAACAGTAATATCCGAGGAATTCTCTTATCAGAATGGATACTGTGTCGGTGACACGTTGAATCACTCTCTTGTATGGAGTCTGGTGAAACAAGACAGATGGGGCCATGTAACAGAGGAGTTCGATTCCTTAGGCACTACAACCCATTCGTATGATGACTATGGGAATATGCTGACGATGAGACGTTATGGAAGTTCTTCTATGTTTGAGTCATACACATACAATATACAGACGGGGAATATGAGCAGTAAAAATGGAACTACCCTCTCGTATGATAGTATGAACAGACTTACAGGATGGGGCAGTCAGAGTTATACCTATGACAGCAAGGGAAACATAACACATCAGCCCTTAGTCGGAAACTTCTCGTACAACGGCTTCAGGGCGACTGGCATGACTGCGGACAGCTGTTATGTTATTGATGACAGTCTGCGCATCAGCTACTACAAGGCTATAGAACGGCCGAAGAGTATTGAGAACGAGCATTATAGGGCTGACTTCTTCTATGACGGGGACGGTGACCGTTATATGATGAAGGTCTATGAAAGACACGCTGAAGGAGATAGTCTTCTCTTCACAAGGTATTACATGGATGCCAATGCTGAGGTAACCAAGGATACCCTCGGACATTATACTCATCTGTATTATGCAGGAGGAGATGCATATACCGCACCTGCCGTTATGGTTATTGACGAGACTGGACAAACCGCTACATACCAGATTACCAGAGATAATTTGGGAAGTGCCATACAATATGCAAGCAAAAACGGTGTACGATATAGATATTCTTATTCTCCTTGGGGAGTAAGAACCCATCAGGTTGGTGGTAATACCGTCTTTTACCAGCCTGGTGACGACTCGCCTTTCGGCCCGTTCTATAGAACCTATACAGGGCATGAAGACCTGTGGATGTTCGGTCTGATAAATGCTAACGCTCGTCTGTACAACCCGTATCTGGGCCGCTTCATTAGTCCCGACCCGTTACTAAATAGCGAGGGTGGCCCCCTTGATTACAATCCTTATATCTATGCAAGGAATAATCCATACAGGTATATAGATAGGAACGGCGAGTTTCCGTGGCTGATTGCTGCATTTGCTGCATTTGCAACAGCTGGTGGTGTGGCTAATGTTGTTAGTAACTGGTCTGACATTCATAACTTTGGGGAGGGTTTAGGGTTTTTCTGTCTCGGTGCAGGAGTTACGGCGGCAACGCTGGCTGGCGCAGCAGTCTTGGGAACCGTAGCTGCGTGTGCAGCGCCATATATAGCTGGAGTATTAGGCGTCGCGGCTGAGTCTGCTGTTGCTTTAGGTACTGCATATGCCGCAGCCGGAGCTGTTTATTATGTCTATGATGGATGCCTGAATAGTGCCATGAACGGAACTCCGTTCGAATTTAGCTGGAATGGCTTGGCTATGACAATGGCCACTTGGGGAATTCCCGCAGGAGTAGGAGGATATTTGTTAGCAAAAGCAAACGGACTAAACGGGTGGACAGGCATGGGAAAATCAAATGTTATGGCTACACGTCACAGACCAGTAATGACAAATCCTGACGCTATGGCAGCTAGGCCAAATGCAGGGGAATACTCTTCCGATCCAGTAAAGATGTCACCCAGTATGAAAGGAAAACTTGGTGTGCAAAGAGCCATGAATGAGTTTGTAGAAGATGGAGGACGAGTATTGCAAACAGAGGTTACAATTGAAGTTGATGGCGTTAGAATTAGACCTGATTTTATAGGTATTGATAAAAATGGTGTGCTCAATATTGTAGAAGTGAAGAATGGACCCAATGCAAGGTTTACACCCAATCAGAAAATAGTTATTCCAAAAATGATGGGTAATGAGCATCCTTGTTTTAAGCCTGTAGGTGGAAATGCTATGAAAATACCTGATTTCAGAAATGTGATGATTAATAATCAACCCTATAAAGGAAATTATGTATTTAAAAAGATTCAATATTTTGATTAAACTCAAATTAGTTTGTATCTTTGCTTCACTAAAAGAATTTAATAAATATGGAACTTAAATACATTACATATAGCGAACTCCTATGTGAGAAACTTGCTTTGATGGGATTCAAAAGAAAGAATAAGAGTGATTATGTAAGAGAGTATAATGGTTTTGTTCATACACTCAGCTTTTGTCATTCTTCTTACATACCACACACTAGAGATTACCACATACTTGTAGAATTTTCTTATCCGAAAATGGAAAAATTGGCTCGGGAGCTTGAGGCTTATGTCGGTGGCGCTTGGACATCGAATGTCGGCTATCTTACACCCAATAATAATTTTCAACAATGGAATGTACCCAGTTCTGCAACAGAGGATGATGTCAGGGAAACGGTTTATGATATGATTCGTCTCATAGAAACTTATGCGATTCCGTATTTGAATAAATTATCTGATATGAACGTACTTCTATTGGAACTTGAAGAAGGTAATAGCTTAGTCCCACGTCACGCAGATTACAATCTGCCAATGCTTTATTATTTGATTGGTGAAAATGAAAATGCAAGATTCTATATAGAACAGGAGTTAAAGAAAAAGGAGTCAAGAGCAAAACGATCACATGAAGGCAATTCCTTTGATCCCAATAATAACAACATCCGTGAGACTCCCTTTGACAGAGAGTATAACGAATATAAGGAGTTTGCAGATAAGTTAATGGCACGTATTAAGCAAGAGGGCTAGGTGTAGTCAATAATAACTGGGGGGCGGACTCGAAACAAGTCGCCCCCCTGGTATTATATAATGTTTATAATTCATTCAGGAAATAGCATCCTGTGCGATGCTTTAGGCGATGGCTGCCTATAACTCCCATGATAAAGAGACCTGTGGCAATAAGAAATATGAAAGAAAATATAATAATGTAGAGAAATCCATCAATGGTGTCCGTTGAGGCGATGCCTTGTCTTACACCACGGAAAATCGCCACCAGGACCATGATGGGTAATAAGAATAATGCATAGTACATCCTTTGATTCCTAAAGGCAAAGCGCTCAATTCCTTTGGGAGTGTGACTTTGCTCAACAGGGGTGTTAATATCCACCGTCTCCGTTAGTGGCAGGTTTTCTTCTTCCTTTTCTTCTTCGTTTGGTAATCGTATAGATTCTGTTGGCGAGAATTCTACACAATTGTCAGTAAGGTCAAAGAAGCCAAGCCCCAATCGGAATGCTTCATCGCGGGAGAGCTTATAAACATTTTCAGCGAAATCCCAGTTGAATGCCGCATAGATTAAGTCCGGAGTTAGACAATAGTCTGCTGTCATATCATCCACAATCAGTTCTGCATCATCGCCATTTATTTCTGGATGTGAGGTGAGATAGGCCTGACGGGAGCTCTCGCAGTCTCTTCCGTTCATGGCGGGATAATGCTTTAGCATACAATGATACCATTCCTTCAAATCGGGTTGGCAGACTGTATCGTTGTCATATTCTTTGTTAAGTTCCCAGTCTGTTGTCTGGTTAAACCATTCTACAAAGTCAATTGGCTTCCTTGGTGCTGCGTAAGCATGAAATACACAAATATCAAAACTCATACCATTATTTTCTTGTTATTTTACTACAAAGTTACATTTTTTTTCTTTAATATAAAAACTAAAGAAACTTTTTTTTGAGGTTATAAAACAACTTTTTCTTAGTTCAACGGAACGTTTGTCGATGAAAAATATTACCTTTGCATCAGGACAAAGAAGAAACGTCCCAAATAATTAACAAAAATATATAAGTAAAACAATTACCAGTATATTAAGTGATATGAGATTCTCTATTTTTCTTTATTTATTTGCATTTTGCATGATAACATATTCTCAAGACAGAATATGCTTTATTGACAGCTTAGAGTTTTGTAAAAAAGAAATAAGGAAATTGGAAAGATATAACCTTAGAAAGCTGAGAAGGAATCCTGCCTATTGGAAGTATTCAAACTTAAAACAACTACACTTCTTTCATTTGCGAAATAAGACCAATTGCCCAATGACAAAAGAAGAGTATTTGGATTATTCGTTTTTGAAGAAATTGCAGTTTTCTCGTGTAAGAACTTGGTTCTGGGGTAAGTTGTTAAATGCAGACACCTTCTTGTTTACTCCAGAAGGAAAACTAGTCGGGAAAATATGCTTTGGATTTGTGGAACCACTAGGTTGGCTGAAAATTTTTAATATAGATGAATTAGGCCGATTGGTGGCGGAAAATAAGATTTCTTTTGCATTTAATGGAGGAAATCGTGAGGATCTCTATACTCACGAAGCCTTCAATCACGGCATAGGAGATATGTATTGTGTTGTAATAGATGGGAAAATCTTTTTGTTGGAGAATTTTTATTTCGAAGATTATCCGGAAGATCGTAATTTAAGATTAACATTATTAGAGGATTATATAGAGCAACACACTATAACTGATGATAAAATAGACAGGTTCCATAAATAGCAAGCCATCAGTATCTCCCGAAAATGGACTCTGCACATGGAGGAAGTATACACAGAATTTATAGTTATCAATATGGCAAGAGATTTTTAAGAGTATACTAGTAGTATCTATATAATAACATGGGAGATTGGTGGCGCAGAGGAGTGGATAAATCTACCCTCTGCCCACCAAAAATTCTTAGTCCAAAGGAACATTTTACGATGAAAAGTGTTACCTTAAGATAAAGGCTTATTCGAAGTTATATACTTCAATCAATAAAGTCAACTCTATATCTCCAAAACAATGGAAGAAATTTGGCGTAGAATGAAATTAATGATACCTTTGCATTATTAAAAAAGCGAATTCTGACATATTATGGCAAAAAGAATAGTTACAAAAATCGGAGATATATTCTCTGTCACATTGGATAATGGCAATTTGCGTTTCTTCAATACATAGCTAATGACTGGACGGAATTAAATAGTTCGGTAATACGCGTGTTCAAAAAAGAATACCCGAGAGAATATGAGTTGAACCCAGAAGAAGTAGTGTCCGATGAAGTAGATTTCTATGCCCATACAATACTTCGGATGGGGGTGGCAGATGGCGATTGGCAGAAAGTTGGCAAATGCAAGGATGTCGGCGATACTGACAATATACTATTTAGAGGGTATAGAAAGAATGCCATTGATCATAAAGAACGGATATGGTATGCATGGTACATAAACAAAGAATGGTTTACAATAGGAAAACTAACTAGTGATTTTAGAGCGAAGTCGGACATAGGCTCAGTATGGGTAAGTTCCGCTGTCGCATACAGAATTAGGAATGGAGTATTTCCTGGCACAGCATATTGGCCGGAAGAACACTGATCTAACAAGGGGGCAGATTCGAAACAAATCTGCCCCCTTGGTGTTGTAAAGTGTTTATAATTCGTTCAGGAAATAGCATCCTCTATTCTATAGAACCTATACAGGGCATGAGGATTTGTGGATGTTCGGGTTGATAAATGTCTGATGTATGATGTATGACGTCTGAAGTCTGAGGGCACTTACGATTAAGGGTTCATGGTTCAGGGTTAAGGGTTAGATATGTCTGATGGCTGATGGAAGATGTCTGATGACTGGGGAATAAATCAAAGAGATAGGGTTAATGACTCGTTCGGATAGGGTTAACGAGTTGTTCGGATAATCCTTTAGGGGGGTAAGGGATTATCTGAACGAGTCGTGGAGATAAGGGGAACAACTCGTTCAGCCTATCTCGATGAAGCAAAGGTGACATACCTTGTTTGGTTAAGGGTTCATGGTTAAGGGTTAGCGGTTAAGGGTTAGCGGTTAAGGGTTCACGGTCTTTATTAAGTTGAAAATTGAAAATTGAAAGTTGAAAGTTTTTTCCTTCTTCTTGAAACTTGGAACTTGAATCCTCAGCCTTCAACCATCAGACTTCAGCCTTCGTTTTTCGTCTTTCGTTCACTAAAGTCTTTACCCCATCAGTAGCACATCATTTTCGGAAATTTTTGAACCATGACTTAACCATGAGGTAATCATGAGGTACTCCTGACGTGTTTGGTTGAAAATTGAAAATTGAAGTGATTCAGGGTTATTATTTAGCTAATTATCTTGCAGGTATTGAAAATAATACCTATATTTGCAAAAGAATAATATTAAAAATGGGAAAAGACATGCCAGAAGTATTCAGATTCTACGGATTTTCATTTTTCTTCTATAGTAGAGAGCACGAACCTTTACATATACATGTAGAAGGTAATGGAGGAATGGCAAAGTTCATTTGGAATGGTAATGAGTTTGAACTCTTTGAAAAACAAAAGATAAAAGCTAACGATTATAAGAAAATAAAACAAGTGATTGACGATAATGCTGACATAATCATCAGTCGCTGGAAAGAATATTTTGAAAAATAAGGAGGATAGACCATGAAAATTACTGAAATCAGGTTTGATGCCAGCTATATCTATGGCAAAGACGAAAAAGGAATGGAGTATAAGCAATCTTTACTCTGGTATCCTAAGCTGCAAGCAGCATCTGAAGAGGAAAGGATGAAATACTCTATTGGCTTGGGTGGTATTCATTGGCGCAACCTTGACGAAGACATCAGTTTTGAAAGTTTTGAATACGAGGATGCAGAACCAAGTGCTATGCAACGTTTCTTCCTCACTCACAAGGAGATTAATGTTGCCGAATTTGCCCGTATGATGGGAATAAATCCAACCTTGCTCAGAAACTACATAAATGGATTTAAGAAACCATCGAAGGAACGCGAACAAGAAATTATTGATTACATCCACAAATTAGGAAAAGAGATGATTGCGGCTTGAACTTCAGACCTTAAACTGAAAGGGATTGTTCTTTTAGAAAAAAATGAAGATTTTTTGAGGTTGTACCGCAATATGGTACAAGATACATCTTACTTTGCAGTATCAAACAATAAGTTTAACTAAAAAAAGTAAGATTATGTGGATACTCTTTGCAGTTTTTTTTATGCTTTTCCTCTTGTCAAGTGAGAATTCGGAAAACATGTCAACAGAAAGTTAACAGTTAAGAAAATGTCTTTTGAATAGAAATAGAAAGAGTGCTATCCTAAATTGGGTAGCACTTTTTCTTGCGTGATACACAAAAATAAAGTATATTTGCAGACGAAAAGGGGAACTTTGAGAAGTTAGAGAAGTTAGAGAAGTTAAAGAAGTTAAAGAAGTTAAAGAAGTTAGAGAAGTTATCGCTTCGCTCGTCCATTCGGACAGGAGTTAAAGACGATAGTTGAGAGTTAACGAAAACGAAAATCGGTTATTGGTTATTGGTTATCGACGAAAACTGTAAACAGTAAACGGTAAACGGTAAACAGTAAACGAAACTTTCAATTCTCAATTCTATGACGTCTTAGCGGCTTTAGCCGCGATAACTCCTTTAACTACTAAGGGCCAAAGGCCCGATAACTCCTTAACTCCTTAAACATCAGGAACTTAAAAAAAATAAATAATAATATGAAAAGAAACATGATGAAAATGCTGGTACTGGCTGGTACCATGGGAATGGCTACAACAGTATTGGCACAGGAAACAATCAAGACTACACTGGTTAGCGGAACGGGTAACGATAGAGAGGAAGGTCCCGCTATGATTTGTGACAACGACCTCTCTACAAAATGGTGTGTGGACGAACCTTCGCTTATGCCTTATATTATTATCCTGGATGCAGGAAACCCGACCGGCTTTGCCGAATACGGCTTTGTTACAGGTAACGATACACAGGATTATCCTTCGCGCAATCCTGTTACATGGGTGCTGAGCGGTTCGAATGACAAGCAGAACTGGACAGTAATGGACAAGCAGGAGAACGACTTTACGTTACGCGACGAGAACCATCAGGAGTATCTGTTCAAGCCTGCCAAGGCCGGTCAGTTCCGCTATTACAAATTTGAGTTCAAGAAGGTTGCTGCCGGCACACGCATCCAGTTGAGCGAGATAATCCTGCATAAGGTTGGCAGAACAGTTGTCAAGGCTACATTCGTAAGCGGTACCGGTAACGGTAAAGAAGGGGCTGCCATGGTGAGCGACGGACTGTTCTATACAAAATGGTGTGTGGACGAACCAGGCAAGATGCCCTACTCTATCGTTCTGGATGCCGGCTCACAGATTCCCCTTTGTGAATACGGACTGGTAACGGGTGATGATACGCATAGCTATTCGGGCCGTAATCCCAGAAACTGGAAAGTTTATGGTAGTAACGATAAGAATAGCTGGAAGGTGCTGAATGAGGTGAAGAACGACCGCAGCATGCGCGACGAGAACGAGCAGGAGTACCGATTCAGAGTTAAGGATGCTGCTGCATACCGTTACTACAAGTTCGAATTCGAGAAGGTATGGGAAGATACGCGCATCCAACTGTCGGAAATTAAATTGTATAAATAAGATTACTAACCACTAACCAAATCCATGAAATGAAAAGGATGGTCATTTGCACCGCTTTGCTTGTTGCGGCATTCAACATGCAGGCTCAGACAACTAATGTAGATAACCGCTCGCATCTGGAGCGTGCCCGTGAACTGTGTTCGAAGCTGACACTGGAGGAGAAAGTCAGGCTGATGGAGAACGATTCTCCGGAGATAAAACGTTTGGGAATCCCCAAATGGAACTGGTGGAACGAAACGCTGCACGGTGTGGGCCGTAATGGCAGGGCTACGGTATTCCCCATAACGATGGGCTTGGCATCGACCTTTGACGATGCGCTGGTTCAGAAATGCTTTGATGTGGCAAGCACCGAGGCACGCGCCAAGTACAACATTGCCAGGAAAGAGGGTCACATGAATATATACGAGGGCCTGTCGTTCTGGACTCCAAACATCAATATATTCCGTGACCCAAGATGGGGACGCGGTCAGGAGACATACGGCGAAGACCCCTATCTGACAAGCAAGATGGGACTGGCCGTTGTACGAGGTCTGCAAGGAGAAGAGGGGCACCGCTTCCTGAAGCTGTATGCTTGCGCCAAGCATTATGCCGTACACTCGGGTCCGGAATGGAACCGCCATTCGTTTGATGTGGAAAACCTTCCGCCCAGAGACCTGTGGGAGACCTATCTGCCTGCCTTCAAGGAACTGGCCACGACGGGAAAGGTGCGCGAAGTGATGTGCGCCTACCAACGTCTGGACGGCGAGCCTTGTTGCGGAAACAACAGACTGCTACAACAGATTCTGAGAAAAGAATGGGGTTATGAGGGACTGGTGACAAGTGACTGCGGAGCAATAGATGATTTCTGGCGTCCGAACAGACACGGTTTCTCGAAGACCAAGGAAGATGCTATCTCGCATGCTGTTCTGTCTGGTACCGATGTAGAATGCGGAAACACCTACCATTCGCTGACCGAAGCAGTGAAAGCAGGAAAGATTACGGAAGCCCAGATAGACGAGAGTCTGATAAGACTGCTGAAGGGCAGATATGAGTTGGGTGACCTGGACGATCCTTCGCTTGTGGAATGGAGCACCATCGCACCCGACACCATCGACTGCCAGACACATAAGAATGTGGCATTGGAAGCTACGAGAAAAAGTATCGTCCTGCTGCAGAACAACAATAACATCCTACCGCTGAAAGCAGAAACAAAAGTCCTGGTGATGGGAGAGAATGCTGTGGACAGCACCATGATGTGGGGTAACTACAACGGATTCCCCTCTCATACAATTACTATTCTGGAGGGATTGCAGCAGATAGGACAGAACGTTGAGTACTATGCCGGTATTCCCATGGTTACGCCGGCCGATGCCCCCTACTCTACCGACGAAGCAGCGCTGCAGGAGAAAGTGAAAGCTGCGGACGTGATTGTCTTTGTGGGCGGTATCACCCCAAGACTGGAAGGCGAAGAGATGGATGTTAAATACCCGGGCTTCAGGGGTGGCGACCGTACCAGCATCGAGTTGCCTGAAGTACAACGACAGATGATAGAGAAACTGCACAAGATGGGTAAGCCCATTGTGTTTGTAAACTGTTCGGGAAGCGCCATCGCTATGGCTCCGGAGAAAAAAATCTGTAATGCCATCGTGCAAGCATGGTATGGCGGTCAGTGTGGCGGTCAGGCTTTGGCCGAAGTACTTTACGGCAAGGTGAATCCATCGGGAAAACTGCCTGTTACCTTCTATGCAAGCACCAGTCAGTTGCCCGACTTCGAGGATTACCGTATGCAGAACAGAACATACAGATACTTCAAGGGCAAACCGCTCTGGCACTTTGGAGAAGGTCTGAGCTATACGACATTCAAGTTGGGCAAGCCCGTTTATACACCTGGTTCCGTAAAGGTAAACATTAAGAATACAGGTAAAACAGACGGTGAGGAAGTTATCCAGATTTACCTGCGTAAGGTGGATGATACAGACGGCCCCATAAAAGCCCTGCGTGCCTTTAAGCGTGTAAGTCTGAAAGCCGGAGAAAGCAAGGATGTTACCATTCCGTTTACAAAGGAAAACTTTGAATGGTGGGATGTTTCGACCAACACCATGCGACCGGTAGAAGGAAAATTTGTAATGACCGTTGGTACCGACTCTAAGAGCGGCCAACAGCTGAACATCAACTTTAGACCATAAGAGAGATAGTATTTACTGAAAGACTCTCTTCTGTCCGTCGATAATGTAAAGTCCTTTCTTTACCTGTGAAGAATGAAGAGTGAAAAATGAGGAATCGAGTTTTCGTCCTGTGAGGTCGTAAGCTTCCTCTTGAGATTTTTCACTTTTCATTCTTTCGTTTTTCACTTCGCCTATGGCATCCTGAACTACCCAAGAAGTTTCGAGGCATTTATTGATGATAAGGTCTATGAGTTCCTGTCCCTGGTACTCATCGTCTCCGGCAAAATCCATCAGGACAAGTCCCATGGGGCCGCTCTTTCCCTGCATATAATCAATAAAGGCTTTATTGCAAGTACGGGCACACTCTTGAACACCTTCGAAAGTAGAATAGGAAATACCGAAGATAGAACCTTTTTTGCTATAGCCCGAAGCATGGTTCAAGAAGAAACGATTCTCTCTGTCTTTTATAGAACGTGCCAACATTGTCTTGATGGCCGTAACCTTCTTAGCTAACTGACCTTCTGCTGCCACATCATACATATCCTGAGTGGACATAATCATAGAAGTGCCAGAGGGTCCGGAAAGCGTTCTGTCATACACAGAGTTATCAGAACCGCCTTTAAGATAACCACCAAAGGGACCGCCCTCGTAAGTGTCGCGACTCATAAGCAAGAGCTTGCCGCGCATATCCTTTACTTTCAGCGTTGGTGAAAAATCGATAATATGGGTTTTAAATTCTGTCAGGCATTTTCCCATCTGAACAGCCCATTCTGTCTTTTGTGAACTGGATTCGCTATCATCCTCGTGACGCATAATGACGAAAAGGAATTCCTGCGGGTGAGCATCCAGGAAGTTACAAAGCGTAGTCAGAGCATCGGCAAACTTGACATTAGTAGAAATAATGCCGTGATAAATCATCATCTCCTTACCCGTCCAGGCAGGACGAAGGTCGAACATCCTGACACCCCGTTCCAACTGCTGCGCTATGGTATATGTCTGGGTATGGGCACTTCCTGTTATTCCGCTGCTGGAGCAACTGCTGGTGGCAGCATCATGAGCACCCGGAATAGACAGCCGACGAAGCAGAAGATTATCGTCTAATGTCTGCATCCAATTCTGATAGTCGATAGCTCTGACGGGGAGCAAACAAAAGAAAAGAGTAAGAAGAAAGATATTTTTTTTCATATTAGAAAGATTAACCTATTTGATATATATGAAATATTTATATTCGAACTACGCTATATATTATACTGAAGTTGTCGGAGTTATAGGAATTAGAGAAGTTATCGCTTCGCTCGTCCATTCGGACAGGAGTTAAAGACTTATCTGAAAGACGGGTTTTCTACTTTATACTGAAGAGTCACAGGACCAAAGACCTCCCGTAGTGTCAGGAAAAAATCCGCACCACACTTTTCTATCTGCTCGCAAACGAACTTGGTTGGTGCGACGATAGTAATATGTTTGTCTGTTATGCTGTCAACTCTGCAGAAAACAAAATACTGACTGAAGAACGGTTCCCCTACCCTCTCCTGGATAAGTTGCATAAACCTGTACCACTTCTCCTGTTGCTCGTCAGTAAGATGACTGGTTTCTGAAGAAGAAGGAGAAGAATGAACTTCTTCGCGAACGTCGGCATCGGGAACAGCAGGATTAAGCAAGAACCTTACGCTGTCCGGATTACCTCTCTTCTTACCATTGTGATATACGGGTTCGTATTCGAAGGTAAACTCTATCTCGCCACGCTTAGCCAGTTTCTCCATCTCGCGCTGCGCAGGTTTCAGGACATCGCGATGAAAGACAGCCCAAGTAGAACATTTGTCCTGAAGAACCTTTGTTCTATCCTTAGTATAAACCAGCACGCCAAGGAATTCCTTTAGGGCTTCATAACCAAGCGTACACATTCGGGCCTTCTTCCAGGCACTTAGATATATATACAAACGAGGCGTTCTGGGACTTCGGCAAAGCTTAACAATACCACCTAAATGCTCGACGTATGCACCACTTTTGTTAAAGACAAGGTCGGCAACGGAGGCGTTCATATCAATTTTTATGATACCACTTCTACGTTCCTGACCTGTGGTTGTGGTATAAGTAGGTACATCAACATCGGTAAAAATAACACTTGTCTTTGTACGTTTCTGACCCGTTTCGTCTGTATAATTGAATGTAGTATCCAATTTTGTGAGCGCTTTACAAGCTTCATGAACGGCAGCATACTCCTTGGTTTTAACTCCCAAAGACTGCAAAGGAACCTCGAAAGTTATCTTTCCCTTCGACAATTCTTCCTTCGAAAAGAGCGGTCCAAGCCTTCCGTCAACAAAACGTTCGTTGATTCTGGTCTGCATTGTTGCCGCAATAGCAACAAGAACGTTGGTCTGAATAAGTGAAAAATCGCCTCTTATCTGAGAGTAAACAAGTGGATTCTTAATGTAATCCGAATTCTCCAATTGCTGGATAAGTTCGTTTTTCGGACTTACCATCTGCAATTTCCCGTTTGTTTTCTTTGTTGCCATTGATATTCTGGAAGTAAAACGCCCTATATTATATATATAATGTACGCGCAAAGATATTGTTTTTTTTAATTGGAAAGAAGAAAAAATAAATAAAAATGCATCTTTACTTGTAAAAAGTGATAACGTTGTCCTCAAAAAGCGGAAACCACATCCTCAAAACATAATAACTTATGTCTCAAAAGAAAAAAACCAAGTCCTCAAAACGAAATAACCAATTGCTCAAAAAGAAGAAACCAAGTTCTCAAAAACAAGAAACCAAGTTCTCAAAAACAAGGTTACCAGAACCTCAAAAAGAAGGTTACTTTCTTCGCAAGATTGTATTCTCGATGATGACTTTATGGCAGTGTAATTAAGCGTCATCCTCCCCCACTCTAACCGCAATATTTTCTATAACAGGAATTATCTAACTCATAAGCCGGATAAAAATTGGTTTTATTGTAAAAGGTTACATTCTCCTCAACATAAAAGTTACCTTCTCCGCAATTCGCAAGTAACCAAGTCCTCAATTCTTGCAGTATAATTTACAGATGGAAATATTTTAATGTATTACAACAGGAATATTTAGATAAAATATTGTATAACAATGAAATAAAAACAGAAATATTCCCATTTTTGCACAGAATATTCCAAATATAATATATATGTGTCTTAAAGCAACTCTTTAAATAAAATGGCCGAAAAACATATAAAAAGGGCCAAAGGTTACTTTCTCCTCAACAAAAAGTTACTTTTTCCGCAAAAAAAGGTTTCAAAATCCGCATTTTAAGATTGGTTTCTTCGCAAAACAAGGTTACCTTCTCCTCAGTTTGCTAAATGGAAAATACTGGGTTTCAGGTAGTTAGCTTGAATGTATATAATAATATACCTAACATGGTTATATTAATAAAAAGAGAATTTTTATTAGGGATATTAAACATATCTATTATATTAGGCGTTTGTATGTGGTTGAAAATCATCAACTTGCAACTCATACTTGCAAAAAAGGTAACCTCTTGTTGCGGAGAAGGTTACCTTTGATTGCAGAAAAACCTGCCTTTTATTGAGGAGAAGGTTACTTTCCCCTATTGAATTGAGGAGAAAGTAACCTTTATGCGTATTATATATGTGTATCGCGTACATATTGCCGTATAAGCTCTGCGCCTTCTGGAGATATCACCTCGCCAGTCATATATCGCTTCAGAAACTCGTTCAAGGCTGTACGTACGACATCCTGACGGTCAACCTTACATTGCCAATGTATTTCTTCTACAGCTCTGTTATGTCTTTCCTCGAAGAAAATCAGTTTGCCGTTCTGTCGGGGAATGATACTGTTGTCCTTTTTGCGTCCGGGTTTCTTGTATGTTGGAACACCAGGTTCGTATGTTACATTCTCCGCAATTGGAGCAGGCGGAGTACTGGTTGGAATCTTGTCGTACAGTTCCTCTGTTTGTGTTTTCATGCCATTAGCCAATTCGCTAATAGGTGTAAGTTGTTTAATCTTTGGCATAGTTCTACCCTCCCCTATTATTATTCTTGTTCATTAATGAATGATAAATATGCTTCGCTTGCTTTCTTGTACCAGGCCTCGGGTGTCCACTTCTTGTTACGTGTCCCCTTCCCTACTATCTGTTCAGCCAGACGCATGTAATCGTCTGCTGCAGTGCTGCCTGGTGCGTATTCGTATAGGCTCATCTGTTCCTTTGGTGCCTCGTTACATTTGGCACACTTACGTATGGGAACAGGGAATACAGGTGTGTTGGGTTGTGCACGGAAGAATTCTTGTACTTCCTTTCCCATCTTTGTTTTCTCGAATTGAGTAAGCAGATATCCCATCAGTTCTATCTTCTTCCCCATCATCTTGTTTATTTCGTCCACAATGGTCCGTACAGCGTCTTTTCCTTGTACTGAGTACAGATCCGTCCTTACAGGCACTATAACGCCGTCAGAAGCCGCAATGGCGTTCTTGTTAAGGATGCTGTTACATCCCGGAGCACAATCTATGAGAATGTAGTCATACATGTCTTTGAGCGCATTCAGACGAATAGACAGGTAATTCTCTCTGTACACCTTATCTGCCAGCCATGTATTCAGCTCATCTATACGAATACTACTGGGTATATAGTCCATTCCCTTGTAGCGTTCGTACACAGGAGGAGCAATGGTATCGTCTTTTAACCAGTCGTAAAGCGTTGCTACACCAACTTTGTAGCTTGACCGGTCTATTGTTATGGTCATGTTACACTGCTTATCTGTATCAACAAGCAGAACGCGCTTCCCCAGTAGCCATAGGGCCGTTCCCAGGTTAATAGTGGTGGTAGTCTTTGCTACCCCACCCTTGTCATTGATAATAGAAATTACTTTCGCCATATTACGTATGTTATTTTATCTGCTGCAAATGTACAGTTTTATTTTTATACGGCAATGATATTTTTGAAATATTTTGTATATTCTGCTATATAACATATTTGGGATATGCTAATATACCACATATTTAACATATTCGGTATAAGTAAATATAGAAAATATAAATATATCTTATATATTAAAATAGCAGAAATAATAGAAATAGATAAATATATAATATATAAAAGATATCTAAAATATCTAGTATAACTAGTATATCTAGAATATCTAGAATATCCAGTATATATAACATATATTATATATAAAGAATATATCGTATATATAAAATACCCGATTCCTTTAACGAAATATAAGGGTAGTAGTGATAGCAAGTAAAGTTAAATAGATGCATACAATTATTAAACTAAATTAAACATATCCGTAAACTTTGGCAGGAAATGAAATTATGTTTACCTTTGCGCAAAATTTCAGACATGAGGTTCTTTCTTAAGTTTAAGTGGATTTTTCTTTTTATAGGATTCCGGTTGGCTGGAGGTAAGGGAGCTTTCCTTGGCTTTCTTTTCGGTGCCTTTATTGATAGTCTGCTTTCTCCGCCAACTATCAGATTTCGTACCTACACAAGTCAACAACAGTGGGGCGGTAGGCCTTTTGACCCTTATACATATGTTGATACTAAGCTTAATGATGCATATAGAACCTTAGGCATAAGCGAAACAGCAACAGACGATGAAGTAAGACAGGCATACAAGCGTATGGCCTTAAAGTATCATCCAGATCGTATTGCATCACAGGGAGAAGAGGCAAGGCAGGCTGCAGAACGAGCCTTTCAACAGATTAATCAGGCAAAGGATATTATTTACAAGGCAAGAGGAATAAAATAGTCGGGATATTTGATATATAAAAATATATGGAAAATCAGTTCAGGGTAGCATTATTTGATTTAGACGGAACATTAATCAATACAGAATACCAATACACACAGTTTTGGGAAAGGGTAGGGGAGGAGTTGCATCTTAATATTCCCGATTTGGCTCAGGTTATCAAAGGAAGGACACTCACGTCGATTTATCAGAATTTTATTCCGTCCGTAACTATGCAGAACGAAATTACCCGTAGGCTTGATATTTTCGAGAATCAGATGCAATTTCCGTTTTATCCTGGTGTTTTGGACTTTTTGGATGATATCCGGAGGAATGGCGTAAAGTGTGCTGTTGTTACCAGTTCGAATATAGCCAAGATGGAAGCTGTTAAACGGAAAGTCCCCAATTTCGACAAGTTGTTTGACAAAGTCCTGACAGCAGAGGATTTTGCTGCTTCGAAGCCTGATCCTTCGTGTTATATATTAGGAGCTCAGGTTTTTTCTGCCGAGAAGAGTCGGTGTGTAGTATTCGAGGATGCTGTTAATGGCCTTCAGGCAGGTATTTCATCGGGGATTTTCACGATAGGTTTTGCGACGACCAACCCAAGGAATGTTATAGAGCCTTTATGTCATCATGTTCAGGATGATTTTGTTCATCTTTCCTTTGCTGACGTAGAAAAAATGCTTGTCAGCCATTGGCAGAAGAATTAACGGAACTGTTTTTGTTCTTCCAGGTATTCAAATCCGTATTGTTTCAGGTAATCTTTAATTTCGTTTATATCTTTACCGAAATATTCGCATAAGGACTCTAGAGAGTCGTGTATGTTATCGCGCAACTGCATATTAATGCTCGAAACCAAAATATATGGGTCTTGTGGCAAGTTATCCATCTTTGTAGAGTCTGTTTTTTTTCTAAAATTGGCGCAAAGGTACAAAAAAACGGGCTAATTGCATAGTTTCTTTTGTCTCTTATTATTCTTTTTCGTAAATTTGCCTGCAAAAGTGTAATATTTAAATATGAAATTATGTATCACGGACTTTTAATGGGTATTATTTCGGGAATTATAGAAGGCTTTGTTGCCAGCAAGTTGTTTGACGGTCAGGGTAAGGGTTGTATTGTAAACCTGGTTCTGGGAATTATCGGTGGCGCTTTAGGCGGATGGCTCTTCAGTCTGTTTGGCTTAGGCGCAAATAGCTGGATAGGCGAGTTGATCGTTGCTGTTATCGGAGCTATGGTATTCTTATGGGTATGGAACAAGTTGCTTAAATAATATCCATTTCTTTTTCAAATTAGCCAGCATGAAGTTAGGACATATCAAATGTTCTGTCTTATGCCTGCTTGTCTTTTTGTGTAGCCACATCTATGCCCAGGAGGAGCTGAACCCTGTTGCGGACCCAGCAGCAGTTGTTATAAGCGGGAATGCCCGTTTTACGGTTCTTACCAGCAAGATGATTCGAATAGAATACAGCAGCACTAAGCAGTTCGAGGACAGAGCCACCTTTGCCATTGTAAACCGTCGTTTACCCGTTCCTTCGTATACTACGGAGGAGGTAGATGGTTATCTATATATCCGCACGTCCGATGTTACGCTGCGATATAAAATAGGATCAGTTATCAGAGCCACAGACAAGAAACCAGATAATCTGATGGTTACTTTTCTGCTGAATGGCATTACCTGTACCTGGTATCCGGGCAAGGATGATGCGTTGAACCTTTTGGGTACCAACAGGACCCTTGATACGGCTTGGGGTGATAATGCCCGCGAGAAGTTAGAGAAAGGTCTTCTCTCTCGTGCCGGTTGGAGTATTATAGACGAGAGTCCTACTGCCAAACGAGGCGATGGAAGTACCACATTGCCTATGGCTCTCAATGTCGACGGTTACATGTGGTGGGAGAAGGCTGCCGACACGAAGGCCATCGACTGGTATTTCCTGGGTTATGGTCATCAGTATAAAGAGTGTATCCAAGATTTTACAAGGGTAGGGGGGCGCGTACCTTTGCCTCCCAAGTATATCTTCGGCTATTGGTATAGCAGATATTGGGCTTATTCACAAACTGATTTCCAAAACATCATACGTGATGTAGAGAATAACGATATCCCTATGGATGTCATTATTATGGATATGGATTGGCATAAAAGCGGTTGGACAGGATGGAGCTGGAATACCAGCAAGATACCCAATCCCACCAATCTGATTCGCTATATGCATACCCACGGACTGCGAACGGCTCTGAATCTGCATCCGTCAGATGGTATAAAGAATTCCGAGGACCAGTACAAGAACCTGCGAAGTGCAATGGGATTGCCCACAGCGTTCACCGAGACAATTCCTTGGACTATCCAGGACTATAGTTTTGCACGTCCTTTCTTCGATAAGGTTATCCGACCGTTAGAGAAGCAGGGAGTGGATTTCTGGTGGCTCGACTGGCAACAGGAGAAGACCGTAGGAGAGCATGCCAGAGCCAAAGGGTACGAACTTACTGACGGAGCCGACAAATTGAGCGAGACCTTCTGGTGTAACCATACATTCTTCGAGGATATGCAGAAGAACCGTCCTGAGCTCCGTCCCGTTATCTATCACCGATGGGGTGGGTTAGGTTCGCACCGTTATCCCATCTGTTTCAGTGGTGATACGTGGGCAGCATGGTCAACGTTGGGGTATGAGATATACTTTACCAGCAACGCCAGCAACGTATGTTATGCCTATTGGGGTCATGATTTAGGTGGTCATCAGGGTGGTGATAACGACCCCGAGTTATTGCTTCGCTGGCTTCAGTTCGGTGCCTTTACACCCATCTTCCGTACCCACGCCACCAACGATTCCAAGTTGGAACGCAGGATTTGGAAGTATAGCAATTTCACTCAGCTTCGCGAAGCTGTCCGTATGCGTTATCAGCTGTTCCCCTATCTTTATACCGCAGCCCGTGAGACATACGAAACGGGTATAGGCATGAATCGGCCTCTTTATTACGAGTGGCCCGAGGAGAACAATGCATACGTTTACGAGGATGAGTATATGTTTGGCAACGATATGCTTGTTGCTCCCATCTATACACCCTCCCGTAATGGTGTTAGTTCCCGTAACATCTGGTTGCCTCGTGGTCTGTGGTGGGACGTAACAGAAAACCGTCTCAGAGAGGGTGGGGAAGTCTTCCGTGCCAATTATACGCTCGATGAGTTTCCTGTCTTCTATCGTTCAGGTAGCGTCATACCCTTCTATCCTGTCCAGCGCAGCGTGGTCACCAATCCTGAGGAAATTATCCTGAAGGTTGTTCCCGGAGCTGATGGCACAGGTTCTTTCTACGAGGATAATGGCGACAATCAGGATTATATCTCAAACGGATGGGCACGTACTACTTTCTCTTATCAGAATGTATCCTCTAGCAGCAAGCGTCTGGTTATCCGTCCTCGTGAGGGTAGTTTCGAAGGCATGCCTACCACCCGCACCTGGTCCGTTCAGTTCCTGGGAATGACGAAAGCACCTGAGATTGTTACGGTAAGCGGTGACGAAAGCATTACTCACGAAGAAAGTTACGATGCAGAAGCCAAGCTCCTGACAGTAACCCTGCATACATCCGTGTTAGACAAAGAGATTTCCCTTCAGGTGGATGGTACCGAGGCCGAACCCGCAGAAGTGGCTCAGAACGCCTCAAATGGCGAAAAAGAGGATGTTTCCTCTCTTTCTGCCGACTCTCCTTCTTCCAGGAATCAAATCGCGCGTGCAGCTTATGTTTCCAGGCTTTATGTTCGCGGTTCTGCCATTCCTGGAGGCGTTCAGGAACTGACGCCCTATAATTCCAGAACCTATTTCAAGTATCACGGCAAGTTACTCCCCGGTACGTTTGTAATCACCACATCAGAGCAGCATAGGTCTGGTGCCCGTTATTACAAGCCGGCACAGTTTGATTCCAATGTTGTGAACGACGGTATTAACTATACCTCAACCACCGACAGTACTGCAGCAACCTGGAACGTTCTCTTCGAGGCAGATAACTATCGCTTTACCGTAACGCCCTCAAGTGCTACTACCGGAACCATGAAGGGAGAACTCTTCACATGGTGGTATGAGTCGTGGATTTGTGGCGGTTGCGTCGAGGACAACCAGACTCCGGGTGCAGGAAACTGGCAGATTACCAGCGGTAAGGCTATGGAACAGTCGTCCGTTAATCCATACGAATGGACTTGGACGGGTGAACTTCGTAACTATACCAGCAACGACGAGCCCAAGCGCTTTAAGATAAACGGCCAGTACGGCTGGAGTCCCAAGGTGCTGCATCCCTTCAGGCAAGATGAGAGCATCCTTACTGCCAGCGAAATATGGTACAATGGTACTTCCGATTATAAGTGGTCGATTGTCAAGGACGGATTCTACCGTATTACCGTTAATATTTTCGAGGAGACCATCTCGGGCGAATATCTCGGCAACGATCCCGATGGAGTAGTTGCCGCCAAGTCCGAAACGAAGGTGTTCCTCGATGTACGGGACCGTACCATTCGGGTGGGTTCTTCCCAGGTGATGTCCGTCTTCCTGTTCTCTGCCGACGGACAGCAAATCCTGTCCGACAACGGTAGCCAGGTAACATTGGTAGCTCCCAATGCAGGAACATACATCTTGCATGCCACCAATGGCAAGGAGAATTTTACACGCAAGATAACGATTCAATGAATATAGAGACAATATCAAGTGCCCAGAATCCGCGTATCAAGCATTTGCTTGCCCTACAGCAGAAATCCTCTTTCCGTCGTGAGGAGGGGCTCTTTGTTGTCGAGGGACGCAGGGAGTTGGAGCATTGCATCCATGCCGGCATGCAGGTAGAGAGTATCTTTTGCTTAGAGCAGGCGGGAACGGCCCCTCTCCAACCCCTAACCCCTCCTCCCCCAAATGGGAGGTGGGGAACGAAAACAATTGAACTCTCTAAACTTTCAACTGACTCTAAACTCTACACTCTCAACTCTAAACTAATCAGCGTAACCCCTAACGTTTACGAGCGTATTGCCTATCGTGGCAGCACAGAGGGTATAATCGCCGTCATCCGTACCCCACAGCCTCGCACTTTAGCGTCATTGCTTCAGCAAGAGGGTAGGGGAGTAAACGGACAGCCGCTCTTTGTCGTTCTGGAGAGCGTCGAGAAGCCCGGCAACCTTGGTGCCGTCCTTCGTAGTGCAGATGCCGCCAATGCCACAGGCGTCATTGTCTGCGATCCGCTGACAGATCTGTATAACCCAAATCTCATCCGCTCCTCCATCGGAGCCGTCTTTACTGTTCCTACCGTAGCCTGTACCTCGAAAGAGTGTATCACCTTCCTAAAGCAACACGGGATACAGATACTTACGGCTCAGTTACAGGATTCGCATTTGTATTACGACACTCCCATGGCAGGCCCTACGGCCATTGTGATGGGAACAGAGAGTACCGGTCTTACCGATGTGTGGCGTAAGGCTGCCGATGCTCATATCCGTATTCCCATGATGGGACAGTTAGATTCGCTGAATGTTTCCGTTTCTGCGGCAATTCTACTTTTCGAGGCTGTCCGGCAGCGGCAGGCTTCGGATGTTTAGCGGTTTTTAGGTTTAATATCTTGTTCAGTGTCAAGATTTATCCAAAACGATTATTCTAAACACTAAACTTTCAACCCTACACAATTTTTACTGCCAGGTTAGGCGGCAAAAATTAACTTTAATAGTAGCAATTGTTTCTATTAACAGCTGCATTACAGCCCACTTTTGCTGTAGCTCAATAATGTAAATAATTTTCCAAACATCTTTTCTGACCTCTTTTTTTTGTCCAGTTAGAGAAAACTTACTCCCTAACTAGAAAATTTTTGCCGCCTAATGTGGCAGTAAAATTTTATGCTAAAGAGCATGTTTCATTCTTTTTGTCGGCTTTTTGATTGTCAAAATATTTCCCTCGCAGCTATCTCAGTTATCTCAGATCTCAGTTTAATTTTGGCGTTGGATACGGATACAGAAATACAGTTTCTTTTCAGCAAGTTTTTTCCAAATATCGATGACGGATGACAGTTGACAGTTCCCAAAAATGAAAATGAACAAGATGTGTCTTGTACTGTTATTATACATTATTTTATTATTATAATTATTATTAATTATATACTATATTATAATATTATATAATATGTATATTATATATATAATAGTATATATTAGATAGATAGTAGTGTGCTAAGGTCAAAGTGCGGTCAGTCCAAAAGTTAAAAAAGGAAACTGTCATCCGTCATCTGTCATCAAACGATTATGGAAACTGTATTTCTGTATCTGTATCCGCCAATATTAGACCAACGCCGTATGCTTAGAAAGAAACTGAGATCTGAGATAACTGAGATAGGACAGCGTCTTTACCTGAAAGGTTTTTGTCCGTCACGTACGAACTCTTAGTCCGTCCCGTGCGGATTCCGTGTCCGTCCCTTACGGACTATACTTGAGGTAAAGGAAAATAGGTTCAATAAATCCACGTCCGTAACTCCGTTTTTCGCAAGAAAATCATCCGTTTTCTTTGTGCGTATTGGAATAATCGTTTATTATGTCGTAATATGTGACAAACAAAGGTTCAATCTTCTTCATCCTTGGGCTGTATAAAGCCTATAGGTCTACGAGGTTTCAAGGACGCATTTTGCGACCTTAAAGACTGTAGTTCAATAAGAGCCGTGCTAATGGCATCAAGCTGGGCACGGGTACTCTCGTTAATATCGTTCTGATCGGCAAGGATATCGTTCATTTCTTCCTTGAGATTCTCTATTTCGTGCTTCAGTTCGTTGTAGGCATCTGTCAAAGGAAGCGACTTGATTTGATGGAATGTTACAAAAGCACGCATGATTCGCCTGTTTGCCTCAATCGCGGTGTCCGACTCCAACACACTGCTTAGCATTGAGACTCCTAAAAGAGTGAAAGCGTAAGGAAGATATTTGAAATTTGAACCTCTACCTTTCTTCATGGTCGCAAACTGCGACCTTGAACGGAGTTCTTCTAGTTCCTCTTTAGTAAGCTGAAACATGAAGTCATCTCCAGCAAATCTTTTGTGATTGCGTTTAACTTTCTCGTTCAAACGTTTGGTTTCTACACCATAGAATGCCGCAATGTCACGATCAAGCATCACACGCTGTTCGCGAATTACATGGATATAATCTTGAATGTTTTGCAATTCGTTCATAGAATAATGTTTATATGCAATTATATTTTGCGGACACAAAGGTAAGAAGAAACACAGAAACTACCAAATATTTGAAATAACAACCTATCATCAATTTCAATGCACATCTTATATCAGCCATCTTGAACTCTTGAACTTCTTGAACTCTTGAACCCTTAATCTTCAATCCGTTTTTCGCAAGAAAAACACCCGTTTTCTTTGTGCGTATTAAATTAATCGCTAATTTTGGAGCGTAATAAATGCCTATAAACAATTTTTGTGTGTGCGAACATTGAATTCGTGCAAGCATTATACCTTTGCAAAAAATAACGAGAGAACTATGCCATCAAACAAGAATGCACTTATAAGATACAAATATCTGGATAGACTGCTTTCTGATCGCCATCATTATTATACTATGCGCGACCTTTCTGAGAAAGTGAACGAGATGCTTGAGGATGACGGCTTCTTGAAAGTCACTCGTCGGTGCGTTGAGAAAGATGTTGAGTCTTTGCAGGATGCTCCATTCCGTGCAGATATAGAAACATTCCAAAGTGACGGGAAGACTATCTATAGATATAGGAAAAGTAGTTTCTCAATATTCCGTGAGGAGTTGAGTAATGAGGAGCGCAACCTTTTGCGTGAAGTGCTAAGCACTATTGGTCAGTTTGACGGACTGAATCATTTTGAGTGGCTGGATAAATTCAAGATGGGCCTTGGCCTTCAGAATCGCCGTCAGATTATCAGTTTCAGCAATAACCCCTATCTGAAGAATTCCAATCTCCTGGGTACTCTCTTCGATAATATATCTAATAAGGTGGTTATCCGTCTGTCGTATCATACTTTTACAGATGAGACTATCCGCAGCATCGATTTCCACCCTTACCTGCTGAAGCAGTATAACGACCGCTGGTTCCTGCTGGGTGCAGCAGATAGCGACAAAGCAATACTCACTTTTGCATTAGACCGTATAGATAATGTAGAACCTCTGCCGGAAAGAAAGTATGAGGATTGCACAGAAGACCTCGCAGAACGCTTTGAGGATATTGTGGGTGTAACCCTATACGAAGACAGGGAGTGTGAACATATAGTTTTCTGGGTTAGTGATGCTGCTAAGGGTTATGTCATTACAAAACCAATTCATGAATCACAAACCCAGATGAAAGGAGAAAAAGAACAAAAGTTCCGTTCTGCACACCCCATGTTAGAGGGCGGACTGTTCATCTCCATTGATTGTATACCTAATTATGAACTCATTCGTGAACTGAGTTCTTTTGGAAAAGAATTGATTGTGCTTGAACCAACATCTATTCAAGATAGAATTCATAAGCGTATTAATGAGATGAATGAAAAATATTCTCTGATGCGAACAATGTGTTCGTGATAGTGGAATATTTTTGCAACAACAAATTAAATATTTGCGTATGTCATTGATGTTATATTATGATTTAACAAGAAAACGTCTAGTAAAAGAAGATAGTTTTGCTGGTGGCCCTTTTATTCAAGAACATAATGAAAAAGGGGAGAATGCTCCACTTGCCAAACAGGAATTAGAGATACCTGAGAGTAGTGTCAAAATAGTAGTGAAAACGAATTTACACTATGGAGCGAAATCTTACATGAGAGCATCAATTAGCATGACTAATAGGACAATTTTTAATTTCATTGATGCTCGTCTATCTCATCCTGTTTGCAACATTACTGCAAATCCTGAAGATTGGGATTCTTTATTTGATGGAATAATAAGCCTGTATAATAACAGGTTAAACAGTGAGGTTTTTATTAACAAATACTTTGATATTATCAAAGATACATTAAATGACATAAAAATAAATGAAAATTCAATTGCTCTTGTTACAAGAAGGCTTGCAGAAATATCGCGAAATTTACCAGATTCAATCTATTACGACAACATTCTCATAGATAATAGGATTAAAGAAGTTTGCGCTTTGCTTTTCCGAAAAATTATCATTGATAAAACAAAAACGATATGGGACAAGAAAATTAGGCAGGAGATAGAATCAAACTTACACGATATATTCTATTATCTTTCCAATCGAGACGAAGTTTTAGCTGTCCTTGAGGGAATAAATGTACAACTGTGAATTAAAATATATAAGTCACAAACATTTATATCAAAGAAAAATGGGGTCTTTGCAAACGAAATAAGGTTTAATTGTAATTTTGATTATTATGAGTAATTTGGGCAGTAGTCTGAGTGTGATTAATTTCGAGAAGTTTGGTGAAACTAAAGGTAAAGTGTTCACCGCTGATAACTTTGCAAAGGACTGGGATTCTATCTATGTAATTCCATCTGAACTCTCTGATGGAATCGTTAATGACAAAGCCTTCCATAAAGTGGATAGAAAGGCACTTGTATTGGACAAGAAGAATCCCCGCATGGCCTACGTGATGGCTAATCAGGAGAATCCTGTCTTTGTGCCTGCAGCACGTTTCGAGAAAATAGCTGAGGGCAAGTATGCACCTAAAGGGTTTTTGGTATTTTTCCTTGATTTCAGTATAATGCTTCCCGAGTTCGTGTTTTTCCTGTGCAGACAGGGTTTTTGGGAGAAGCTACTCAAAAGTCGTGATTATTCCTCTTATTTTAATATTTGGCCACATCGTGATGGGAGCATCATTGATGACACAATGGAGGATTGCTTCCTGTCTGAAATGGATGACTATTATAGTGCTTCTTTAAGATACGAGATTCCTTCTGTTTCACAACAGAGGGAGAGGATAACTGAATTCAAAGCAGAGGAAAAATACCTTGATGACATTGTGGCTTCAAAGGAGCGGAAAATGCTCAAAAATACTTCTTCAAATCTAATCCATATGTTAGGAACTCCGTATTCCCGCATCAATAATGCATTGGAACTTCTTTTGCTGGATGTAGATGATGAAGGAAAATCAAGGATTAACTACATCCGAGACAACTTTGGATATATCAAGCGTCTGATAGAGGTGAATGGTGTCGATTTCAATGATTATCCCAAGAAGAAGATAAATATTGTTGAATTCATAGAACGATACTTGCTCGGATGGGAGAACTATGGTTCCAAGACCTTCTCTGTCGAATTCTATCATGATAGCGAGTTTGAAGGAGGAAATACCATTCTTGCTAACGAGACAGCTCTTACAATTATGATGGACTGTCTGCTTGACAATGCAAATAGGCATGGATTCCACAAAACTGGATCTATAGATAACAAAGTCATGATACGTCTTGGACGAGCTACGCTTAGTAATGAGGACGCTGTCATTATGTCCGTAGGTAATAATGGTAAACCGATGCCGAAAGACTTTAGTATCGATGATTACATTACCTCAGGAAAATTCGGTACAGAAACTGGCCGATCTGGGCTTGGTGGCAGTCATGTGTATAGAATCATTTCTTCGATGGGAGGAACACTTGACTTTAAAAGCGAAACAGTTTCATCTACGGAAAAAGATGAATGGTGGACAACATTCATGATTACCATTCCATTAACGTTGTAATTTGTTTTAATTTTTGTTATGGATAAGACATATCAGATTATATGGGCCGATGATGAAATCGACGCTTTGCTGGACGAAACCAGCAAAGCATTGCTTTTGAAGCAGCATGTTAATGTCGTAAAATGCAATAATGCTGCCATGTTAGAAGAGAAGTTGAAAAACGTAAGGTATCGTATAGATGCGGTAATTGTTGATGCGAACTTTACGGCAAGGGATTTTACTCCATCGGACGAAAAGATTGTTTCTGGGCTCAGAAAAGCCATGATGCTGATAGGCGAATATAGACATTTGCCATTTTACCTTTACACACAGCGGGTTAATCTATCTGACCTTGTAGACGAAGATGAGTTGAGCTATTTTAAAGATAACAATGCCATATTCTATAAAGGAAATGGATTATTACCATTACTCGACAGAATAAAGAAAGATGTTGATAAGATTAATAGTGTTAAATTTCAGATAGATAATCAATATAAAAAAGAGTTGGAATATTTTCAGATATTTGACAAGCAATGCAATGCCAAATCATATAACTTAATTCGAGAGTTGTTAATACTAAGCCGAGAAGATTCTCTTATAGGTACTCAAAGGTATTTCAACCAATTCCGTTCAGAGATTCTTGAAAATATGAATACAGTAGCAGCTCATTTTGGGATTGTTCCCGAAGGACTCACACTAAATAACTTCAGTCGATTTCTATGTTCAAAATTAGAAAACTATACACTGAATAAAGAACTATTACCCAAGGCCCTTCATATGCTGATGCAATATATAGTAAGTATGGCACAAGATGGCTCACATACAAGTCCCAACCTTCAGTACGAGGTGTACCAATTTGTTTCAAGAAATAAAGATAAATTGATAATTCAATCTCTACTCTTTGCCACAATTGAACTTATTTCCTGGTTTATACCATACTTAGCAATGCATATGGACAAGCAACAGAATATGGCTAATTGGCAAAGGATTTGATAATTCAGTAACTAAGGAAGGTTCATAGCATAGTTCAAATAATAATGATGGAATTAACAAAACAGCAAAACAAGGTATTAGAACGAATAAAAGCATTCATGGATAGTGATGCTTCGGTTTTCATCCCTCGTGGTTTCGCTGGTATTGGCAAAACGACGATGGTTAAAGCTGTTACTGACTATATAGCTCAGCGTCTTGATGTTAAGTTGATGGCTCTGACAGGCAGAGCAGTGCGTGTTTTTGCTCAGGAAACAGGTATGGTTTAAGTTGGGGAGATAAGGAGAATAGATTGTTTGACTTAGTTTAGAATATTTCTTATGTCAACATTTTATCCATCTATAGAAACCATTGCAAAGTTTAAGGTTCCTCCGACAGAAGGGGAACGGACTATACTTGATTTCTTGGGTAGAGTGTTGGATGATTCTTATGAAGTATATTTTACTCCATACTTGAATGGTGACCGTCCAGACATAATAATTATGCGCAAGGGTAATGGGGTAATGATTGTTGAGGTGAAAGATTGGAACTTAGAGAACTTTTCCTTAAACGAGAGGAAAAAATGGGTTTATACTCCAAACAATTCAATTGTAAAATCACCAATCGACCAAGTACTTAGGTACAAGAATAATCTTTTCGATTTACATGTTGACCAATTATTGGAGAAAAAAATCACAGATATTAGACATTTTAATATTGTTTCCTGTGCGGTCTATTTTCATTGCGCATCACAGAACGAAGTTGAAGACCTATTAGTCACACCATATAAAGAAGACAGAAAGTACCAAGATTTCCTAAAATACAATATAGACTTATTTGGAAAAGACGGATTGAATGAAGTAAGATTTAACGCTATACTCAAAAATCGTTATTTGAACAAAGAACAACAATCGATCTTTTTCACTGGAGATATCTATCAGAACTTCAAGAGAATTCTATCTCCATCTGTACATCTTTTAGGCCAAGGCGAAACATACCTCTATTCAACGAAGCAAAAGGAAATCATTTATTCTACGACATTAGAACAGCGGGTAAAGGGTGTTTATGGTTCTGGCAAAACTACAGTCTTGGCTGCAAGAGCAGTACAAGCATATAAACGAGCTTTAGAACGAAATGTTAATCCACGTATTCTTATTCTTACATATAATATAACGCTTAAAAATTTTATTCATGATAAGTTGATGAAAGTGGATGAAACATTCCCTGTAGAAAACTTTATTATCATCAATTATCATTCATTCATTAATGCTGAATTAAACAACTTAAATATTGATATTGAGGAGATTAATTCTGATTCACCAGAAATCATAGCTTCAACGTTAGAAGAAAAAGTATATTCGAATGTTGCTCTATTTGAGGAGCATCAAGATAGAATAATTAAATACGATGCTGTACTTATTGATGAAATTCAAGACTTTCATCGTCCTTGGATGGATATAATAAAAAGATTCTTCAGAGATCCGGCTGGTGATTATGTCCTTTTTGGTGATGTCAAACAAAACATATATGGTCAGCCTGTAGAGCAGAAAGACGTTGTGACTAATGTCAGGGGTGTGAATGAGTTGAAATATTGTTTTCGTTCTGATTTTAAAGTTAGAGATTTAGCTCAGTCATATCAAATAAATATTTTCAAGGATAAATATGATATAGATGATTTTAGCGAAAATAACACCATTGGTCCTTTAGGGCTAAAAATAGAAAAGGATGGATATATAAATTATATGTATTTATCCAACACCAACACAATAGTTACTCTTTATAATATCATACGTGGCAATATTGAAAATAAAGCAAGTAATATATCTCCTAATGATATTACCATTTTGGGGTATTCTTCAAGCCCATTACGTTTTTTTGATTGTTATTATCGATATGCTTCACGAGAAAAGACCAATTCAATGCTGGAAACAATAGAGTCAATGTATATGACACATCTGAACTATATTGGAAAAGGTGACTCAGATAATCCAAACAGAAATTGGTTTAACAATATTTCTGAGCATTTCAGAAAGAAGTTGTTCCCTGATAAAAAGTCATTAACAGATAGTGATGTCGTAAAACTTAGGCGTAAGATAGCAATCCTATTTACAATCTTTGATTTATATTCAATATATGGCTCAACTTTTGTTGACCGTCTTGAAGAAGAATGTAATAAATGTGGCATTACTTTCGAAGCTTTTAATGCTTTCAAGGAACATTATGCAGACGTTATACAACACTTTAAAGAGGAAGTCTATAGTTACGACTATAAAACTATACGTGACAATAAAAAACTTCACTTTTGGATGAATAGCGGAACCATAAAAATCTCAACCATTAATTCTTTTAAAGGTTGGGAAAGCGAAGTTGTATTCTTAATACTCGAGCCGACAAACAAAGAATCCTTTTATTTCAATCATACCTTTGAGGAGTTGCTTTATACTGGTATAACTCGAGCTAGGAAAAACCTTGTTATTATTAATTTTGGCAATGCAGAATATGACAAGAAACTACGTCCTTTGGTTGAACATCTGAAATAATTTCATTCACGAACATTGGTTTCGTGGCCAGTTTCTATCTTTGCAGCAAAAAGTCCTAAAAAACAGAACTATGGAAGAGATTATTGGTATAGCTATTATCGCTGCAGCAATTGGTTTGCTAGTGAATGGTTGGGAGATTTATAAGAAAAACAATAATCAAGAATTAGGCAATATGAGAACAAGAGACCTTCTTATAGATGTGTTAACTAGAATCGGAAGCCAGTGTCATTTAGAAGAAGAGAATGAAGATGTAATTTTATTCGATTATCTAGATGAACATTTTTTTGCTGTAGTCTCTAAGGAAATGCCATGTGTGCAGATATATGATTTACGATGGATGTCTGTAAATGTTTGTGATATTGACGAAGTCTCAGAATTTAAAAAGTCAATTAATAACAGCAATATGGATACTGCGGTTAATACGTATTATGAAATTGACAAAGATAAAATGACGATATTTGCTAGTTCTAGAATTCTGATTATGCTATTACCGTCTATCCCACGAATAGAAGATTACCTTAAGGCTATATTGGCAGAATTCTTTCGAGGTCATAAAATAGTATGGGAAGGTGTGCATAATATGGAAGAAGTACATAACGCATGAAATGAAATTAGGAATTGTCTGACATTAAAATTAAGAGATCGTGAAATAAAATTATTAGTATGGAAATCTCTTTTAAATTGTGGCCAAAAGGAATAATTCTCTTTTCTAGATTGGCATGAATATCGTGGGGATGATTTCTTAATTCGCATTATTAGAATACAAATAAACAGAACTGAATAAATGAAAATATGAGAAAGTTTAACATGAAATTTTCGATGTTTGTTGTTGTAATCCTAACAATACTTATAAGTATAAGTAGTTGTATGTCATGTGGCAGGGATGTCAATGACCCCATGGAAGTTTTAAAACACAGGATTGATAAGGCCGAAATGGTGCAATATATTGATTCTATATGCAACGCCAAATTGTTTTATCCTGATTTTTTCAATATTGATACTGTCGGAAATGACGTGGCAAGTTTTAGCTATTCAGACAAGAATGTGAAAGTTCTGAGCTTATCATATTACAGATATCCTCCAAGGGTGTTTGACTCCACAGATGAGGCTATTCGTCTTTTATCAGACTCGCTTGATTTTTGTTTAAAAAGAAGGAAAAACTCTTTCATTATAGCAGGTGAATTCGAGAATAATTCACAAATCACATATTTATCTAAATACTACCATACAATTCACGGGTGGTCATGTTATACTCTCACCTACGAAAAACAATATGAGGATGCGGTTAAGAGATTAATTAATGAGATTAAGGATTGGAAGATTTATACAGGTAATACACCAGAATGTGTTGTTGATGTGTGTGATTTTTTAGATATCTAGTTTAATTAATATATTCCTCAACAACTTCAGATACATGTAATAAGTTTAAGATTTATATCATGGAAAAGGAAATATACATTAATAAAGAGAATTATAAAGAGTATGTCAATCTTGATGTGGTGGCATTCTCGTATGCTCATGGAGGAGCTATGGGGGTCGGAGGAGAGATAATCGTAATTACGAAGGATGCGAAAATCTACAGTATGAATTATGTGTTTGGGGATATGAAGATAGAGATGTGTGACGAAGTATGTCCTCCACTGAAAGATTGCATATTTGGTTTATGGGATGTGGAAAAAACACCAGACGGATGGAAAGGTGTAAGTTTGGGAGCCGGTAATTTCCTTGTGCTCTCAGAACCTCTTTATCATCAGCTAAAGCGGCAGATGTTTAAATTGGCACCACACGAATTGTATGGTGAGTGGATAGATATGGTATTAAATTGTATAAAAGAATCATGAGATACAGATATAATTTAAATAAAACTATGAAAGGATATTTATTGGTAATAATATCAGTCTTAAGTTTACTGAGTTGCGACAGAAATAGGAACAAGTGTGGAAATGATGATAATGAAGTCGCAAAAGAAGGATATGTTTTTTTTGAAAATGCAGTCCCTGTGGATTTGACAGAAGTTACAGGGATGTACGATTTATATAAAAAGAGCGATGATGAAAAAAAATTGTCCATTGAATTATCTTTCGTTGATGTGGATGCATGTAAAGATGATATTTCATTGATTGAGGATACATCTTTGTTCATCCATACACCAGAATATGAAAAATCTGATGTCCCGTTTCTGGCACAAGCCGAAGATTTTTACAATAGTTGCAGCTATACTTGGAACATCTGGAGCAACTTTGAGGTTTGGTATCGAGGTCACACGTCTGGTGAATTGTGTGGCGATGAAGAAATAATTCGAAGCATAAATAGGATAGGCAATAATATAATAAAAGATACCGACATTAAGAAAGCTGCGCAGAACTACAAGGATTCAATATTTGTGATGATGGCAAAGCCACTTGACGAATGGGATGATGACAACAATGCGTGGAACGTACGTAATTCGATTATGAAGGTGATAGAGAAACACGCCTGTCGTTTCTATAATGATAAAGAATCCTTTCAACTTCAATATGATAGTATTGTGCGAACTGCCGAGGGGATGGGAATAGACAAGTATAATCGTTATCTGGCTTCTGGTGAAGAAAAGCAACTAGAGGTAATACTTACAGAGCTAAACAATTGTAAAAGTTTTGATGAGCAGTGCTCTTTATGGAGGAACTGGGCAAATAGTGAAAAGTCTAGGTATGAAGGTGTGTGGTTAGTTCTAGTTGGAAAGAAACTACTTGAAAACCATAAGTATAATCCCAATTTAAATAGAATATGGATAACATGGCGAGCCATTTGCCAAATGGACTATTTTGGGTCATCTAAAGACTCAGAGATTCCCAATTATTATTATAACAAGTATAGGAAAATGTGTTATCTTACCTGTTTGAAGCGAATTGAAAGACACCAGGAAGATGTCTTTGCAAAGAATTGTGCAGCTTCTCTTGCAGGGAATCCAAATATACTCCGATTTGGAAGGTTTGAATATGGAAATGAATCAGTAATGGATGCATTTGAAATGATGCCAAATCGTCACAACCTTGATGATGAAGAAGAATAAATACATAGTTTTGGCCTGTAAAACAATAATGTGGTCCTTTGCCAGAAGCTTGAATTCAAGGAGCTTGAAGCCTATATACCCCTTGAATTCAGGCTCCAAACTTTTTCCAGCTTATTTGTGACAATTTTCTAACTTGATTCCGAGCAAGAAGTAGCTTAAATAAATATTTTTCTAAGTTGATTTTCTTCTTCCTGAATAAAGCTGAATAGACTGATGATGTAAGAGGGAAGCCAGCCAGATGCAGAGAGCACATGTGAAGAGGAACAAGATGAGGATGCTTTTGAATCTGACGGTGTAGATACAGGATCAAATGAAGATGACTACCATTTCCACATAAAATAGAGCAGTATGCTTTTCAAAAATCAGCGAAAATCAAGAATATTTTCTCTTTTTCGCTGATTTTTAAACAAAGAATGTCGGGTCTTCGCACAAGAGAAAGCCTGACAAGCATGACTGGCAGTCAGAAACAGACACTAATCCGACGTAACCTTGTTTTCAGGTTCAACTTGAATCTCGTTCAAACACATTATTAACAACGGTTGAGGGCTGACCAATGCCAGCCCTCACCACAAACAAATTAAAAAATGAATTACAAAAACATAAAGTATGGAATCGCACTCCCTATCTCTCGCAATAAGTTTCTTTTCCATAATCATATCCATTATTTGCCGGCAAAGGAACAAACAATTATTGAGAACGCTCCATTGTTCGACATGTTTTTGCCCCAAAACATAAAAATTTATTCATTATTGGGGCAAAATCGAGTTTAAAAATGAAGTCTGGGAGTGACATGTCGATGAAGCCAGATGCTGATAAGGGTTTACGGTTAAAGGTTTACGGTTCATTAATTGAGGACTTTTGTGTCTTTTTAGTTGGAAATTCCAAAAGATTATGTAAATTTGCATCTGAAAAGTATTCATAAAGACTGTAGAATGATGAACTACGCAAATAGTGTACATCTATATTCACAATCATGTCAAATGACTTCATGTGCATCCGGAAATTTATATATAAACCATATCCGCTAAATATTCAAAAACAATGAAAACCAGAAAGAGTTTCACAGGTTCAAGGTTTCTGTCCTTGGTTCTTATTTCGCTTATCGCCTTCTCTGCTCAGGCAGATGAGCTGCGCATCAGCAAGGGGAAGGTTACACTCGACTTCGCCACATCAGCAGAAAACCATACAGGGCCCTATACTATACAACGTAGCTTGGGGCGTTTCGGTCAGAAGGAGATGCTGGGTCAGACCTCAAAGCCGTTATATACGGATAAGGCCGGAGAGCAGGCTGCCAGTATGTACTATCATATAACAGATGCACAGGGACAGCCTGTAGCGATGCTTTCTCTCGATCAGCAGCTGCTAGGAAGCGGTACCTATGTCTTCCGACCCTCAGATGATATGCAGCAGATACACACATCTGTGGACGGACTCCATAAGCAGATGTTTCACGAGCAGTTCGGAAAAGACCGTTATGCCGTACTATTCATGCCCGGCGACTATCGTCAGGCCGGCATAATGCAAGTCCCGTATTACATGCATTTGGCAGGCTTGGGAAAGACACCCTACGATGTCCAGATCAGCAATGTCCATACTCCCGCTCCTTTGCCCAACAACAATGGCACCTGTACTTTCTGGCGCAGCCTGGAGAATTTCTCGGTTATTGGTCCCGAGACCTACCAGGAAGAGGAAACTTTCCTCTGGGCCGTTTCTCAGGCAGCTCCCATACGGCGTGTCTATTCCGAGCGGACCGTCAAGAACCAGTGGCTCAACGGATGGGTTAGCGGCGGATTTACTGCCGACTGTTACTTTATTGCTCCTGCCGGAAGCGACGGGCAGCAACAATGGTACACCCGCAATACATATCTGGGAAAGGGTAGGGGACGCTTCAAGGAAGGTTCCTGGAACTTCATGTTTCAAGGCGTTCAGTTAGGCCCTGAGGCCAAACAGGATACCTATGTCGATAATTGGGACAAAGGCGGCAACATTACCTTTGTTCCCACCACACCCGTCATTCGTGAAAAGCCGTTCCTTTTCTTCGATCAGGAGCAACAACGTTACAAGGTATTCCGTCCGGCCTTGCGTCGCGAGGCTGTCGGTGTTACATATACCCGTCAGGATATGGGACAAGGAGAGGCGTTCGACCTCCTTGACGACTTCTTCATTGTCCGCCCTGGTATCTTAGCCTCAGAGATTAACCGTCAGTTGGCAGCAGGAAAGCATATACTTTTCCAACCAGGCATGTTCCAACTCGAGGAACCTCTTCGTGTTACCCGTCCGGGCACTATCGTTATGGGCTTGGGCTTTACTACCCTTATTCCCTCCGAGCAGAATCCTGAGTCGGCACTTATCATCGATGATGTGGATGGTGTTACTGTCTGCTCCCTGCTTTTCGATGCCCATTACTCCTCGCGTACTTTGTTGCGTGCAGACGGCGGGAAAAAGACGCACCAGGCTGACCCAACCTTGTTGGCAGACGTGTTCTTCCGCGTTGGCGGATTCCGTAGTGCTCCTGTTCATGTAGATTGTGCCTTGGACATAAGGGCAAACGATGTGATAGGAGACCACTTCTGGATTTGGCGTGCCGACCATGGTGTTCGTAACAGTGTGGGGTGGGAGGTGAATACAGCTCCTTACGGTCTTCGCGTTACGGGCAACGATGTTACCATCTACGGACTCTTCAACGAGCACTTCCAGCAGTACCAGACCCTATGGGAAGGCGAGCGTGGCCGAACCTATTTCTATCAGTGTGAGACTCCCTATGATGCTATTCATCAGGAACGTTATATGAGCGAGAACGGAACCCGTGCCGGATATGCTGCCTATAAGGTTGCCGATAATGTGCAGGTACATCAGGCATTCGGCCTTGGCATTTACGATGTTTATTTCAAGACAGATATACGAATGGAGAACTCAATCGAGGTGCCCGAGTATCCGGGAATCTGTATCTATCACGCCTGTAACGTCAGTCTTTCCGATTCAGGTCCCCGTGGTATCGGTTATGTCATCAACGGTCAGGTTCCCAGCACCTTTAATACCTATCGTGTGTGCCGTCGCTGGATAGATAAATATGTTGGCGGAGTGATTACTTCTCATTCTCAACCTTAAATCTATATGCATCCTCATAAGTATGTTATAGCCCTGATCCTACTATTACATGGAACGTTTAACGCAGTAGCCCAAGACAATATCTTCCTCGGTGGTTGCCGTCGTGGCGTGATGCCCGTAGCTACCCATTCCCGTCGTGCACAAGCACAGTCACTTCAGGTGGGCGGAGATTTCTATCAAGGTGACCGCCGTCAGTTGGTAATATTGGCCGCCTTCCAGGATAAGCAGTTCGAGGGCGGGAGTGCCGAGGCGCTGAGTAAATGGGATAAGATATTCAATGCGGAGAACTATCAAGAAGCTCCGTTCCGAGGTTCTGTCCACGATTATTTCTACGATCAGAGCTATGGCAAGTTCAACCTGAAATTCGACCTTATCTACGTCAATCTGCCCGATTCCTGCAAGAAGTATCGCAGCACTGCTATCCACGACGAGTACTCGCAGTTTATGGTCGATGATATAGTGGATGCTTTACAGACTCAGAATATAAATTGGGATCAGTACGACTGGAATGGCAATGGATTTGTCAACCAACTCCTCATTATCTATGCAGGTAAAGGGATGAATGCCGGTGGTGACGAAAATACCATCTGGCCCCATCAGTGGTGGTTAAGCTTTCATATAGATCAGACCGCCCCAAATGAGAATAAATATCGTAGCTATCGTACGGTAGAATATGACGGCAAGGAGTACAATGTCGATTGTTACTGCTGCATACAGGAATTGGTTGAACAGAAAGTAACAAAGACGCCTTTTGGCACTATCTGCCACGAGTACACTCATTGCTTCGGCTTTCCCGATTTTTATTATGGATATACTTCGCCTCTTGGTTATTGGGAGCTCATGGACAGCGGGAACTATAACGACGCAGGATACTGTCCAGTCGGTTATTCTGCCCACGAGCGTTGGATGATGGGATGGAGCAGTCCTATTGAACTCACTTCCGACACAGAGGTTAGCCAAATGCCTGCCCTTTGTGACGAGCCTCGCTTTTACCTCATCCGTAACGAAGGTTACGAGAATGAATACTATATCGTTGAGAATCGGCAACAGACGAGTTGGGACAGTTTTCTGCCTGGTAGCGGCTTGGTGGTTTTTCATGTGGATTATGACGAGTCAATATGGACGAGCATTTTAGAGATACCTAATAGTACAAATAAAAAGCGCTACCATATTATTCCTGCCAACAACAAAACCTACAATTCTCCAAGCAATACTGTTGGCTGGGCCTATCCGTATATTAGTAATACTATTACCAACGACTCGCTGACCAACAATTCCGTGCCTGCAGCTGCGCTTAACAATCCCAATTCCGACGGTAGTTTGCTGATGAGTAAGTCATTGCGTAATATCCACGTCGAAAATGGTCTTGCCTCTTTCTGCTTTGCTAACGACTTACCAACGGATATCGTTGATGTCGAAGCCTATGGCAAGCCCCAGGAACTCTATCGCTTCGGTTCTATCGGTATCTACCGTTATTCCAATGGGGTAGTTAAGAAGGTAATCATTCGCCCTTAACAAAGCCAAACTGTACGCAAACAGCCTTACTGACGGGGATATCCTGATAGATGTCCGTCAGCATTCCTGTTTCCGTATCACGACGGAATACCTGTATCTTATCGCTGTCGCGACAACAGCAAAGCAGGAAACGTCCGTTGGGAGTAATGTTAAACTGACGGGGATGAGCTCCGGTAGGCTGATATCCTATGCGGGTAAGCAGTCCGGTCTTGTTGTCAACCGAGAAGATGGCAATACCCTCCTCTTTTAGTCTGTTACTCGAATAGAGGAAACGTCCGTCGGGACTCAGATGGATGTCGGCTCCGCCTCGTCCTCCTACGCTGTCAGAAACGATTTCTTGGATGGACTCCAGTCTTCCTTTCTCATAACGGAACGCTGTTACCTTGCCCGAGAGTTCGCTCATCAGGTAAGCAAAGCGTCCGTCCCTATTAAACACCAGATGTCGGGGACCGGAATCGGCACTCACCTTGGCTGCCACACCACATGCTGCCAACTTCTTTCCTTCTATTCGGTAGGAAAGAATCCTGTCGGCACTGAAATCTGTTGCCAGCACATACGCTCCATCGGGAGTAAAACAACTGCAATGAACGTGTGGCGTTTCCTGTCTTGACAAATCCGGCCCGCCTGTTTCTCCAAAGAACTTGTCGGTTAGTGTTGCTGTTGTACCATCAAGGTCGAACACACTCATAGAACCGCCGGAGTAGTTGGCTGTGACAGCAATCTGTCCATTCTCAGCCACATAGCAAGGGTCAGCGCCTTCGGTCAGCGCAGTATTCAGTAGCATCATATTGCCGTCCTTTTCCAACCCAATAACATTCAGCGAAGCATTCTCGTCGTTGGTTTCACTAACAGCATAAACCATTCGACTATCGTCGGCTATTGTCAGATATGACGGATTCTTCATTTCCAATGTATCTAAAGGCATCGCTTCACCAGTCAGCTGGTTAAACCGATAAGAATAAACGCCTTTACTACCGCCGTCGGTATAGGTTCCGACAAGCATTATCAGGTCTTCTTGTATATAGGTAGAACAACTGTTGCACAATAACATCATACACATTAAGGCCAACATCCCTTTCAGCTCGTTATACGTCTTCATACGCTTTTTCTAATTAAATTTACGGCAAAGATATTACTTTCTGCCAAAATGCCAATCATTTTACCTTTACATTTTACCTTTACAATTATCAGCTCTAATCTACCGGTTTTACAAGGATGTCGTGTTTTTTCTCTTTTCTGTTCCTTCCCCTCTGTAAATGATAGGTTAGGGACAACTATTTCTTACGTGTAGAAATTTTTGCCGCTACGTGTGGCAGTAAAAATTCTTCAACTGTCGAGCCTTTTCCTCTTCGTTTAACAGTTCTCGGTTTATCAAGACTTTTCCTTACATCCTTACAGTTCATACGGTATTAGAGTTTTACTGAAGTTTAGGAAGTTAAAATGGAAGTTAAATAGGAGGTAAAAAGGGAAGTAAAATTGGAAGTTAAAATGGGAGTTAAAAAGGACGATAGTTATACACGTGCAGAACAAACGTCCTGCCAGCTTGCTGGCTTAACTTCCTGCGCGTAGCGCATAACTTCCTCCTGTAACTTCCTCTTATAACTCCCGAAACATAAACTGTTTTAAAAATCGGTAAACCGTAAACTGTAAACCATAAACCATAAACGGTAAACCGTAAATGAATAGAAGACTATTACTTTTAGTCGTATGACACGCGCAAAAAAGACGCAGAATGTTTGAAAAATGAAAAAAGATGTTTATCTTTGCCAAGCGATTCAAATTTGGTGTACGAGGTTAGACGGTATGGACGCTGGATGCCCGAAAACTGATAATAGCCTTATAATATACGATATGTAATATGAAAAAAGATTCAGAGAATAAAATTCAATCGCCTGAGCAGATTGCCGACCATCTGCGCGTGACTTACGTTCCCACCTATTTATTAGCTGCGGCTGCAGCGTTGCTACTGGTTGCATTCATTGTATGGGGCATTTTGGGTAATGTGAGTGACAAGGCCTATTATTCAGGCGTGATCTTTCCCGTACAGGGCACCACCGACATCACGCTGCCCAACAATGGTATCGTGCGCTCCATGCTGGTGCATAATGGCGACAGCGTGCACAAGGGGCAGACGATAGCCATGGTATCCATCGGCAACAGCCACAGCTTCCTGACGAGTACAGTCAATGGACTGGTCATCAGCACGAAGACAGACAATGAGCCTTTTGAGGCCTTCGGTCCCATTGTGAGCGTTATTGAGGAGAAAGCCTCTGGTGCACAGCCACAGCGCAGCCAGCTCGTTGCCTATGCCGACAATGAGGCCCAGCGTGACTTGCGTGTAGGTATGGAGGCCCAGGTGTGGCCTGCCGACGAGAAGCGCGACGAGATAGGCTATGTGCGCGGGCGCATTACTCAGGTGGTACGCTATCCTGCCAATGCCGCCGATGTACGACAGAGACTGAAATCCGACGTCCTTGCCCAGCGACTCTTAGGCGATGGCCAGAAGGTGGTCTATGAAGTGATTATCGATCTGCAGCGCGACCCTTCCGATCCCACATCCTATGACTGGTCGTTTGGCCAGCCCGACGATGTGAGCATGGACTTCGGCACCTATTGTTCGGTGCTCACCGAGACCCGCCGCTACAGCATGTTCCAATATCTGTTCGAGGCGAGCCGCACGCGTTTCCGTAACCTAAAACTGAAGTTCGAATGAATACAGGTCAGCAGCAACACAGGTCTCCCCGTCTGTCAATCATCTCGGCATTCCGCTATTTCCTGAAGGGCAACATGCTGTTTGCCTTCAACGGCGTCATTATTGTGGCCATCGACTCCATAGCCTGCATATTCCCCTCACTGTTCCAGCAGGTCTATACCGACA
>Ga0310691_10000279_pt1 | contig 104221 bp, 84 predicted proteins | sample 176DNAGHGlowgp2_FD_203887 | JGI IMG/M metagenome (GOLD analysis project Ga0310691, IMG submission 203887) | Sheep rumen microbial communities from Palmerston North, Manawatu-Wanganui, New Zealand - 1766 DNA GHGlow gp2 (v2) (version 2) | ecosystem: Host-associated > Mammals > Digestive system >...
ACAAATAGAATGTCTTCCGGCAAAATTTCCGTACGTCCATGAACCTTGCAGGAAGTGCTGGCAAGTTCAACAGTATTCCTAAGCTGCCTTACGTTTCCAGGCCAAGCCTTGCTCTCAAGCTTTTCCTGGGCTGCCTCGGAACAAGAAACTCCGCAGCAAAGGGCAAATTCCCTTGCAAGATGCCCCACGTCTTCCTTGTGGCTGCTAAGTGAAGGAAGCTCTATCTTTAGTTGGCTTATGCGGTAATACAGGTCCTGCCTAAACTTTTTCTTGGCAACCAAAGTCTTTATGTCTGCATTCGTGGCAAAAATCAGCTTACAGTCAAAGGGAATTTCTTTTGTTGAGCCAACCTTGCAATAAGTGCGCCTTTCTATTACGCGGAGAAGCTTGCTTTGCAAAGTGTAGGGAAGCTCCGCAACCTCGTCTATTAAAAGAGTGCCGCCGTCTGCTTCTTCAAACAGACCTTTTGTTCCACAGGCACCTGTGTAGGCTCCTTTTACGCTGCCAAAAAGCTGACTTTCTATAAGACCGGAATTAAATTCTGCAGCACTTGCATTTACAAAGGTGGAGTTTTTTCTAGAGGACTTTTTGTGAATCTCTTCCGCAGTCCAAGTTTTTCCAGCCCCGCTTGGACCAAGTATAAGCACGTTTTCGTTACCGCAGGCTGCAAGCTCAAGTTTTGACTCAAAATCGAGCCGCCATGAATTGCTCTTTGGGACACTTGCTAAAGAAGGCTTCCCAATTACGGAAGAAGCTATTGTATTCCAGCCGACACGTCCCTTGTACCAAGAAAAGCCCTGAGACATATTCCTGACTGAACAAAATTTGCCGTTAACATACAAAATCACGGGAACAGAACTGTAGTGGCCCAGGTGGTCAACGATATTCATCAGTTCAATCTGATTAAAATCCGCAAAATCAATAAAACAACAAAGAGGATTATCTTTTAGGCTGAATACATTTTGAATCTTAAAATTCTTGTTTACCCTTCGTAAGCTGATGCCGGTTTCTTCCTGACAGTGCCTACAGGAAGCGCTGTCTCCGGAAATAAAAACTGCATACCCCTTCTCCATTTTTTAATATACTCAAACCGACTGCTCCTTATTCTTAAACAGCCTGTACCAAACCAAAAGAATGTTGTAATGCAACCAAGGGAAAATCAAGAAAACCTTAAGCGGATTCTTAATTACCTCGTGCCAAATTTCTGTATTGCGGTTAAAAGACGTTTCGCTAACACGCTTGATTCTGTCGCCAAAGATTCCTATTGCATCGCGGTAATAGAGGAAAATGCTGGAAGAAAAGCGGTTGCGCCTTTTGTAGGACCAGCAGTCCTTTTCCTTTATTCCTTCGCTAACAAGAACAAGCGATGGAGATGCCTTATAGATTGCCTGAATAATGTCGTCTTCCACATTTTTTGGATAGTAGCCAACGTAGCGGCCAACAACCTGCAAAGTCTTAAAGGTGTTCATTACGTTTTTTGTTGCAGCCATAACGGTCTTTTTTCTTCCGCCAAGAAGATAGATTGACTTTAAGTGGGTCTCAAGAATAGACATTATGCTTATCAATGTGTTGAACGGGTTGTGCTTTAGCGGTATGTCCTTCTTAAGGAATTTTGCGCCCCGCAAGATGCTCTTTGATATGGGAAGAACAAGGTCTGCGTTACGCACGCACTCTGCATAGTCATTACGCCTGCGGGCTTTGAGCAAGTCCCAAATGGAAAGGAATACAATCTGCTTTGTGCCTGGCTTTGCAAGCATTTCCATAATCTGACCTTCCATGTCAGAAGCAGAGCAAATGTCTACCGGAACATTTAAAACATTTATTCTTTGAACTGCCATAATTCCTTCTCCACAAGAGCACTTTGAACTGCCGCAATCCCATACAGGGCAGCCGTCTCACAACGCAATATATTGGTAGCAAAATGAATCCCCTGCACCCCATTCTGCGTAAGATAGCTATATTCTGCGGGTGAAATTCCTCCCTCTGCCCCTACAAAAAGGGCTACTGCTTTTACATCTTCTACAGATGCAAGCGCCCTATGCAAAGGCATTGTGTTTTCCGTCCGCTCATAAAGTACAAATGAAAGATTGTTTTGCTGCGCGTTAATTTCTTTTAAGTGATTGTGCCACAAATCAAGAGATTTTTCAACAGATAGGCTTGGTGAAATTTGAGTTTCCACAGGGGAACCGCTTTGCTCTCGGGCTTCCGTAACAATTCTTTCCCAGCGGCCGTCACTACCGGAAGTCTTTTTTTGAACAGATTCAAGGGAACCCCTCTGGCAAAATTCCCCTTCCACCGGAATGATTCTGCTTACACCGCATTCCACCGCCTGGCGGACAATAAGCTCCATCTTGGCAGGTTTTGCGGCAAACTGAAAAAGCCACAGTTCTGCACCGGACTTTTGCGCTACAGGAAGGGCTTTTGCCGCAGATTCCTTGCAGGAAGAAGCAATGGAAGCCCCTGCCAGCTGAAGCACAACCCTTTTCTTTGCAGAATCAACAGAAGCAACCGTCATCTGCTGAAGACCGCCCCCCGGAAGCCTTACGTAAAGCATGTCTCCGGGCACGCAACGCAAAACCGCAGAAAGGTAGCGGGCTTTTTTTCCTTCTATATACAGGCAACCGTTTTTGTCTGGTTCAGTTTCTGCTACAAACTGGCGCATGGGCTTTACAAAGACCTATTTCTTTGCAGGAGCAGAAGATGCGTCTTTTTCTTCCTTAGCCTTACGCTCCGTTTCTATCTGCTTAAGAGTCTTTGCCTTTGAAATAAGGGCGGCAAAATTCTCGTGCTCAATTATGTTAAGCGCTTCCTTAAGCTGAAGGTCGTAGTCAAGGTCGTAAAGGCGGGAAGGCTTTGCCCTGTCACATTCGTTGCGGATAAGCTTGCGCAAAATGCGGGACTCAAGGCTGTAGCTGCGGCGCAAAATTTCTGCATAGGAATAGATGTCGTCTTCCGTCATTCCAGGATGCTTTTCCACATACTGCTCTATCTTGCCCGAATCAAGAAGTGAAGCATAAAGCTTTGCCTCTTCTTCCGTAAATTCCGGATATGCAACTTCCCTGTCCGGAGGAATGCCAACTTTGTCTATGTTAACATCGCTCGGAGAATAATAGCGGGCAACCGTAATCTTAAAACCGTCCTTGTTGATAAGCGGAGTTGGAATCTGGACGCTTCCCTTACCATAGGATTTTTCTCCCACAAGATAGGCAACCTTGGCATCCTTTAGCGCACCGGCAAGAATTTCACTGGCACTGGCACTGGCTCCGTTTATAAGGACTATAACAGGCGTTCCCTTGGCAACAGTCGTTTCGTGGCGGCTTGCAGTATAAACGGCATTTTCCATGGCAAGGCGGCTCTTTGTAGAAACAATAATTCCGTTGTCTATGAATTTGTCCGCAATGTCTACCGCAGCGGTCAAAAGTCCACCGCCATTGTTGCGGAGGTCCACGATAATTCCGTTTACCTTTGAATCCTTAAAGGAATCAAGGGCTTCCTGCATACGCTCAGCCGTTGTTGAAGAGAATTCAGAAAGGCGTATGTAGCCGGTTTTTCCTATAACACCGTATTTTACGGTCGGGTTTTCTATTACGGCACGGACAAGGGTACGCTTAAAGGTAAGGTTCTTTCCGCGCTTAATAGTAACTTCTACGCTTGTGCCAACTGTTCCGCGCAACTTGGAAAGCACTTCGTCCATAGTGATTGTGGAAGTGTCCACTCCGTCTATTTCCGTAATAAGGTCTCCAGCCTGGATTCCTGCCTTTGCACCCGGGGAATTGTCTATTGGCTGGGCAACTTCTACGTAGGCAGGCTTGTCCGGCTTGTTTTCCGTAGGCTTTGTAATGCTAAGTCCCACTCCGCCAAAACTTCCTGTCGTTGTGTCGGTAATGCTTCTCCAGCTTGATTCGTCCATATACACTGAATACGGATCGTTAAGGCTTTCGAGCATACCGCGCAGGGCACCTTCGTAGAGCTTTTGAGCGTCCACTTCGTCTACATAATTCTGCTGTATATAATAGTAGAGAGAATTTATGATTTCGATATACTGTCTGTCTTTGCGGGCGCTGTCATCTGCATTAAGGGATGACTGGGCAAAACATTGCGATGCAAAAACCGTCAGCCCAAAAAAAGCCGCAGTTAAAATTACTGTCTTGCGTAAGGATTTTATAGAAATTTTTTTCATAGCCATTTCCCTTTAGTTTATCCCTAAGTTATATTAATTTCAACAGTATAACAAAAGATTTGTTACATCATGAGGGGGAAGTCTCCCCCTGCGCCCGCACTTCGTTGCGTGCTACCCCCTCTACGGGCTCAAACGCCGCCCGTAACGCCTGCTAAAATGGATTAAAGAACAGTCAAAATGAGCTAGCGGGTCCCAGTGACGGAAAAAAATCCGCATTAGCATAAGGAACCTAGCCGGGATTGGAACACCTTTAGTCCCGCGCCAGCGGGATGAGCGGCGGCTAGTCCGCGAAGTGTGGAAAGCCCGTAAAAAATGGCCTCCTTGCCATTTTTTACTACGAATTTTCTGCGAAAATTCGCCAATTCCTTTGCAAACAAATGACGCGCCCTCCATGGCGCTGCCTGTGGGCAGTGTAAAAAATGGCAAGATGTTCTTTTCCAGAAAACATTTGTCGAACAAGGCAATTTGCTCCAAAAGAATAAGAAGGAATACGCCCAGAAAAAAATTATAGACTTTTAGCTCTTTGTTATGGTATAATGGCAATTATGCAAATAATACCCGTTGCAAGCGGCAAAGGTGGTGTGGGAAAAAGCCTTCTTAGCGCAAACCTTGCCATAGCTTTAGGACAAGCAGGAAAAAAAGTTCTTTTAGTTGACCTCGATTTGGGTGCTTCAAACCTGCACCTTGTTATAGGCCAGCCGTCTCCAAAAATTGGCATTGGAACTTATTTGACCGGCCAGTCTCAGTTTTCAGAAATAATCACTAAGACCGACTACGAAAACGTTGATTTTATTGCCGGTGACTCTGAGATTCCAGGTCTTACAACCCTTAGGGCCAGCAAAAAAAATGAGCTTATAAAAAATTTTGAATCGCTTAACTACGACTACCTTATCCTTGACCTTGGTGCAGGAACCCACCTTGCAATCCTTGACATGTTCATCCTGTCTCCGCAGGGAATCATCGTTACTGCTCCAACGGTTACGGCCACCCTTAACGGCTACCTTTTCCTTAAAAATGTAGTCTTCCGCATGATGTACAATACCTTTAGGCGTGGAACCCCGGCATACAACAAGCTTGAAAGCCTTAAAAAGGATTCAGCCGCGCTGCAGAAGCTTTACCTGCCAAATCTTGTAAAATCCCTTGCGCAGGTTGACCCGGAAAACACCAGGCTCTTTAACCAGCGTCTTGCAGAATTCCACCCCCGCATGGTTCTTAACATGATTGACGATCCAAAAGACGCAGACCGTGCGCAGAGAATCCGCCACTCTTGCAAGCAGTTCCTTGGCCTTGACCTTGAACATCTTGGCGTTATTTACCGCGACTCTTTGCAGGACAAGGCTCTTGCTTCAAGGCTTCCGGTTATCATTTACAAGCCGCAGTCTTTAATTTCGCAGGCAGTTTACCGCATTGCAGAAAAGATAATGCATTCTGCTACGCTAAAGTTTGACGATGACTACGACATCACTCAGGCTTCCGACTTTTCTTTCCAGGCAGCGGAAGAAGAGGCAACGGACGACTTTAGCGCAAAGATGTCTTATGTTGAAGACCTTATCGGCACAGGGGCTCTTACTACGGGCGAACTTGCAGAGGCAATAAAGCAGCAGCAGTATGAAATCTCTCACCTTAAGGCAGAGAATTTGCTGCTCAAGAAAAAACTTGTGGAAGCGGCACGACAGGGGTTTAAAATCTAATGTCCAATTTTCTTCTATATATTAAATATCCGAGCTGGATTCATCCGGAAATTTTTCCAAACGTACCTGTTTTAGGCCTTTTGCGCTGGTACGGCTTGATGTATATTTTTGCATTTGTAACCGCCTTCCTGATTCTCCGCAAGGAAAAGAATGAAGGTGCACTCAATGCAGAGGGCTATACGGCAACCGATGACGACATTTTTAGCTTTATCGCATGCGGAATAATCTTTTTGCTGATTGGTGCCCGCGTTTTCTCCACGCTTGTTTACGACACGAGCGGAAGGTATTTAAAGGCACCCTGGCTTATCTTCTGGCCATTTGACTCTGTAACAAAAAAATTCACAGGTCTTGCAGGCATGTCTTACCACGGAGGATTTATAGGCGGTCTTGTTGGAACGCTTTTATGGTGTCACTGGCACAAAAAGCCTACCCTAAAGTGGATAGACGCTATTGTCGTGGCAATTCCGGCAGGATACACTTTTGGCCGCATAGGCAATTTCCTGAACGGAGAGCTTTACGGAAGGATTACCACTATGCCTTGGGGCTTTACCTTCCCCCACGCAGAGCCTTTTTCCTACAGCCTTGACTGGGTTAAGGACTTTGCCACCCAGTGCAAGATGGTTGTTCCTGAAGGATTAAAGCTTATAGACTTGCCTAGGCACCCAAGCCAGCTTTACGAAGCACTTTTTGAAGGTCTGGCAGTTTTCCTGCTTTTGTGGAATGTCCGAAAGCACAAGCCCTTTGACGGTTTTCTTACGGCGCTTTACACCATTTCCTACGGATTCGTAAGGTTCATAATAGAATATTTCCGCGAGCCGGATTCAGATCTGGGCTACAGGATTTCCAAAGACGGAAGCGAAATTCTTTACCGCAACACATCCCTCCTGAATCTTTCTACCGGACAGATTCTCTGCTCAATAATGATTTTGGGCGGGCTTGCTTTTATGGCAATTCTCTACTTCCGTAACAAAAAGAAGGCGGCACCTTGTACACCAGAGAACTAGAGGAAGCACCGCGGTCTTTTGTCCGCAAAGGCAAACCTGTATTTGGAACCTTTCTGAACCACCCGGAGCGGCTGGACATACGCGGCATAAAGAACCCCTTCTACACTTTTCCCCTGCCTACCCTGCTGTCCAACTTGCGCATTAAAAGCCGCCTCTCATTTTTCTTTAGCCTTGGCGACTATATTGGCTGCATAGACTTTTACGATTCAAAGATATTCGGAATGGCGGAAGTAAATTTCTGGAACATGCAGACAAAGCAGAGGTATGTCTACCGCTCGGTCATGGGACCAAGAAAACGCTTTGTTCCCCACAAGCTTATAGCGGCATCAACCTCCAGCTACAAAAAATCCCGCTACATAAGGATAAGCTGGGACCGAAAGACGGACAAGCTTTCCGTAATATTCAACCTTAAGGGAGACAGCGTACGTCCAAACGCAAATTCGGCCCTTATAGCACGCTTTAACTCTGACCAAATGACGGAGCTAACCTGCATTTCCCCTTCCCCAACACGCAGGAGATGCTCGGCCCACTATTATGCCACTTTGCCTCTGCACGGGGCAGTTACGCTTATTCCCAAGCATTCAGATGCAATCACCATGAAGGACTGCGACGGCATCTCTTTCTTTGAGATAAACCGCACCTACATGAAATTCATAAGCCACGGTGAATTTGTTACCGGCATGGGATGCGTCAACGGAAAGAACATTTCCTTTAGGATTCAGGCCAGCTCCCAGGATGCAGTTGACCAGGACAAGTACAACAGCAACGTCCTCTTCTACGACGGCAAGCCAACACCCCTTCCGCCTGTTGTAATTACCCATTCTTATGGTATAATGAATAAATGGATTATTCAGGACACGGAGAATATGATTGATTTAACTTTTTCGCCTGTTTCCGATAATAAGAATATAATCAGCGCAATTATTCTTCATTCTGAATACCATACAATATACGGAACTTTTGAAGGAGATTTGCTTACGGCAGACGGTGAAAAAATATCCATAAAATCGTTGCCGGGAATAACAAAGAAATATTCTATAAGACTATAAGGGGAGCATAGACATGTCTGATTCAAGTAATAAAAAATCACGGGCCTTCGCACCTGGAACTCTGGAGCAAACCCGCAAGAACATTGGCGCAATCGACCCAATCGAAGCCCTGGAAATGCAAAAAAAGCTGGGCGGAGAAATACTTCCGGAACGTCCCACTCCTATTAACCCGGACACTTTGCCAAAGCGCAACCGCGTAGTCGTTGGCGGTCACATAAAGGCTTCGGGCCTTTCTTCCAGCGACATTTCTTCTAAAAGCGCGGCCCTTTCTTCCACAACAGGCCAGAAGAAAGCATCCCCTTCCGTAAACAACCTGGTAAAAAGCGGCAAGGCACGCAAAACAGACGAAGACCTTCCTGCAATCACTTCGCACAACCTAAAGCTGATGAACCGCCTCATGCAGTCTGAGGAATACAACCTCAAGCCCGACTTTGGCTTCTTTAACTTTATATTTGGCCTTTCTTCAAAAAACAGGGAAAGGGTCACCCGCGAATTCGGCGAATACACCATAAAGCAGCACGTTGAGCACATGCAGGCCTTTATTTCTACGCTAAAATCCTTTATCCAGATTGCACCGGCAACCTACAAGGCAAAAATAGCGGCAGAAACAGACCTAAAATTTAAATTCCTGCGCACTGTTGGAAAATGGACAATGCGCAACATAAAAATGCTTGCCCTCACGCTCGAAGACCAGGCGGCAGACCTTACGGTTCCAATGCTCATTCCATTCGTAAAGGCAGTTTACCACGAGCTGATTACCATCTACTACATTGGCGAGCAGCAGGTTCCGGCTCTTATCAAGGAAGTTTACGCAGACATAAGCGCCTACCCGGCAATAGATTCCTCAAAGGTGCAAACCCTTGCAAAACAAGGAATTACAGAATGGATTTATGTCTACAACCAGATAATCAAGGGCATGTACCCGCTTCTTATGAGAATGTGCTCTTCTGAATACGTTGAATTCCCGCGCTTCTTTACGGCACAAATAGTTCAAATCCTTGACTTCCTTGGACTTTCAAAATTTGACCTTCTGCTTCCGGAAAAGAAAAAGAAGGTGGACGAAGAGGCTCAGAGGGAAAAAGAAGAAGAAGAACGCAGGAAGCAGGAAGAAGCTGCAAGACCTGTTGCCGGCAAAAAGGACGAAATCGTAGAAGCCGGCCTTAAGATTCTTGAGCAGCTTTTCCCAGATGCAGGCTTCTCCAACCTTGACTCCCACCCGGACATGTTCCCCTACTTCCAGCCGCTTTACAAATTCAATGACGGCTTCAACATGCTCAACCCCCACAACGGCCTTCAGGTAGCAATCGTTCTTATTAAAATCATAGACGACCTCTTCCACGGTTGCCGCAACATCAACTTTAACCTAAAGGCAGACGAAAAACTTGGCTACATGGACGACTCCATCACAGACGTTATGGGTGACTGGGGCTTCTACATTGACGACACCTTTGAAAAGAACTATGCGGAATACCTGCGTAACTTTATGAACACGCTCTACACACAGAGTGACTACGCCTCCACCAACTACGGCAAGGAACTCATAAACACCATGTTCTGGGGCCAGAAGCTCTACTTCCTTCCCCACCTTAAATTCAACGCCCCAACGCTTTCAAAGCCAAGGTCAGACAATAAGTTTACGCCAATCTACAACCGCACGGAATACATCCGCAAGGTCTTTACGGTTCTTGCAAGGCGCATAGACGAGAATGCACAGGCAAAAAAGCCGGTTCTTGGCATAATCAACACTTGGGAACGCTACAACTTTGAAATTCCAAACATCATCTCCAAGAGGCTTGATGTTCTTTTGGGAGCAAAACGCCCGGACGACACTACAGCCGCCACAAACGCAAACCTCATAAAGTACACCCTTTGCATAGTGGCAGTTCTTGACTGGTGGCTCAACAACACCGAAAGCCCAGCCTACACAGCAGACTCAAAGGACTTCTACCGCACCTCTGGCAACAACGGAGCACCAGAATTCTCCGTCCCAGAGCGCACGGATCAGAACCAGCTCTTTGCAGACGGAGTAAAGAAAGCTATAGCTGAACGCCAGCAGTAAGACTTTTTAGCAAGATAATGCAATGCCGAACTTGTTGAATTTGACCAGCAGGTTCGGCATTTTTATTTTTCAAAAGCTATTTATTCTTTTTCTGCCAGTTCTTCCGGCTTTACATCTTCCACAGCATCAGCTTCTATAACAAGCGGACGGTTGTGCCAAGTGTAAAGCAGGGTTATAACAGCGGCTATAATAAAAATGCAGCCCATTGCCCTAACAATGATTATTCCAAAATTCTGGGGCAAAAGAAAAAGAATCACCGCTATTAAAAGACTGCACAGACCCTGGTGCACAAAAGACTTTCCCACACCCTTTTCAACATCCAGACCCTTTAGCTTAGCCGCCAAAAACAGACATGCAAGACCTTCCAGCACAAGGTAAACCGCAAGGACATAAAGCATTATGCGGACAATCTCCTGCACTGCGGTGAACAGGGCAAAGGGAGCTGCCACTGCCGCAAGCCCCAGCACTATGCTTACAATCCCTTGGATAACAATAACCCGGCGGACCACAGTGTCATCACTCACGGAACGCATCCGCGCAATATCGTAAATTCCTTTGACAGCAGAAAAAGCCCCCAGAAGAACAACCAAAACCCTTATACATGTTTCTGGTTCAAGCAAAACAAGAAGCCCCACGGCAACCAGCAAAATTCCAGAAAAAATATTCTTCTTATCCATATCCTAAATGATAACACAAAAAGTCAAAACATAAAGCACAATCCGCAATTTAGTGCTATTCCACCCTCGGCTTGGTGTAGATGTAGAATTTAGGGGCTCGGTAGTCAATATGCCAACCCCCTGAATAAAAGCCGTTGTCGTTTGCAAGGGGACTTACAAAGATAACGTTCAGAGCGGGACTGCCAGTTTTATAGATGAATTCATTTGAAGTCCATTCCCGCCCCGTAAGCAAAGCATATTCCGCCTGATCCTTTACCGGGGTGTAGACAGATATTTTGTAGGTTCCTCTTTTCATGTCCAGGTGGACTACCGTTCCTCCTGAAAAGCAGCCATCCCAGTAGCGGTGAAGCCACTTCCCCTTCTTTTTGTTTATCTCGTAGTACCAGGAATAGGAAATGCTTATTATAGAAGAAGAAGCATCGTTTCCGTCCATGTCAGTAACCCTAATCATACAGGGAACAATATTCATATTGCCAAAATTTTCTGGTCGGTAAATCTCAAGCGCACTTGCCTGCCTACAAAAAAACTGGAGGCAAAAAAGAAATGCTGTGCAAAAAAACAATCTGGCAAGATGACTCGTTTTTTTTATCATGATAAATCCCTATTCATCCTTGGCAGGATTCTTATTCTTGAGGAATTCAGGCTTCTGCTCCCTGAATTTTTTTGGCGTAAGACCCACCATGTTCTTGAACACCTGAACAAAATGGCTCTGCGAACTAAAGGAAAGCATGTCCGAAATCTGCATGACCGAATAATCCGAATTGAGCAACATCTGCTTTGCGTAGATAATCTTCTGCTCACGGATATAGTCTGCCGGGCTAACTCCCATCTCGTTCTTGAACAAATGAGACAGATAGTTTTCCGAAAGGTCTGAAACCTTGGCAAGTTCGTCAATCTTTATCTGCCTGGTTAGATTTTCGTAAATATAGTTTATGCACTTGAGCACAGGCTTGGAAAGAGAGGCTGGTCTTTTAAGAACCCTCATCCTGCGCGTAAAGTCCATTACCATGTCATTGTATACGGCAACAACGCTCTGAATGTCCGTACATTCATCCATCTTCAGAATGTAAAAGTCGCTAAGTGTGTAGGCTTCTTCGTTTTCCATGCCGGAGTCTATGCAAAAACGCGTGATAAGGGCCGCTGCAACTACAAAATGATACTTTGTGTTGCGCAGAAAATTCAGGGAAAGCTTACCCTTTCCTTCCTGGTTTACAAAATCGCCCCGGGCAAAATTCTGCTCAACGGCTTCTATGTCGCCGCTTGCAACCGCCTCATAAAAGTTGTATTCATCAGACGGCTCACAGTGCTTTTTGTTTTCCATGCGCTCTTGTTCTTCAAACCTGTTCCACGATTCTTCCCGCATCTTTTCCTCATTTATAATTTGCCATATTTAATAGAAAAAAAAAAGTGGTTTGCGCGTATTATGTTGACATTTAGCCCTTAACAGTTTATGTTAATAGATTGAAAAATAAGGTGCATTTTTGCGCCAGACAGTCTTTTTTGAGGTAAGGTCTTATGGACAAAATAAAGTATGATTTTTCCGTTGAAACTTTAGGAGAATGCAAAGTCCGCTCTCCAATTGAACTTTCACATGAACACGGTGACTTCCGTGCAACTTACGTTAAGGACACATCCTATGTCCGCAACCTGGTGAATGTTTTTGAGGATGACAAGGGCGATGCCAACGATATGTCCAACCTTATGGAAAAAGCAGGTCCCAGAGAAAACATTTACTTTAACCCGGCCCATGTTACGGCAGGTATCTGCACTTGCGGCGGCCTCTGCCCAGGTTTGAACGACGTAATCCGCGCAGTAGTACGCTGCCTGTGGAACCGCTACGGCGTACGCAGAATCCGCGGCATAAAATTCGGCTACAAGGGCTTCTTTACTGAGCAGGGCTTCAACACAGTAGACCTTAACCCCGACAACGTAGACACAATCCACAAGATTGGCGGTTCTTTCCTTGGAACTTCACGCGGAGGCGGCGACCGTACAAGCGACATCGTTGACTCAATCGAACGCCTTAACATCAACGTCATGTTCATAATCGGCGGTGACGGAACCCAGCGTGGTGCTCTGGACATTGCAAACGAAATTGACCGCCGCGGCTTAAAAATCGCTGTTGTTGGCATCCCCAAGACCGTAGACAACGACCTTCAGTTCATAGACCGCTCATTCGGTTTTGAAACAGCAGTTCAGAAGGCAACCCAGGCTATAAATTCATGCCACATGGAAGCCCACTCACAGATTAACGGTATTGGTCTTGTAAAGCTCATGGGCCGCGAATCTGGCTTTATTGCTACAGCAGCCGCCATTGCAAGCCACGAGGCAAACTTCTGCCTTATCCCGGAAGTTCCATTCGACATGGACGGTCCAAACGGATTCCTTGCCCACCTTCAGGAACGCCTTGAAAAGCGCCACCACGCAGTTATCGTAGTAGCAGAAGGTGCAGGACAGGAGCTTCTTACAACAACCAACCAGACAGACGCATCCGGCAACAAGAAGCTTGCAGACATTGGCATCTTCCTCCGCGACAAAATCACGGAATACTTTGCAAACAAGAGCTTCCACATCAACCTCAAGTACATTGACCCAAGCTACGAAGTACGCGCATCCGTTACAACCGCAAACGACTCCATCTACTGCGAGCGCCTTGGAAACAACGCCGTTCACGCAGCAATGGCTGGTAAGACAAAGATTGTAATTGGCCTTGTTCACGACAAATATGTCCACATCCCAATCACAATGGCAACCCTCAAGCGCAACACCGTAGACCCGGAAAGCTCACTCTGGCGCGACTGTTTGGATGCTACACTCCAGCCAGTTTATATGGTAAACAACATCAACACTGTTACAGAATACCAGCGCAAGACAGCAGAAGAAGCCAACCAGAAGGCCATTGCAAGGCTTGAAAAAGTAAACGGCATGGGCAAGAAATAATTATTCATTAAAATTCGCATTTTGGGGCAGTTTACTTCTTGTAGACTGCCCTTTTTTCAGTTATAATTACTGCAACAAAAGTATGGAGCCGTTACTATGGAAGAGATTTCTTTGGATGAATTTGGTTTTGGAACCGAAGAAGTTGTTCAAACAGAAAGCAACAACGACGCCTCAAAACCAGGTTTGATAAAAAAACGTACCCTTCCATTGCTATTAAGTGCATATCTTATTACCCCGCTTATCTGGGGCTACGTTGCATGCTTCATGGGCGCAATGACCCTAAGGGAATTTTTCCATACCCTTGCAGACCCAATCCTCTACATCTTCCTTGCAATACAGCTAATCCTGCCGCTCGTTACCTTCCGCTGGTACAAGGCAAACATAGAATCTTACGACCACTCAGAAAATTCAATCGAAAAGCTGAACAAAACCGTCCGCACCTTTGAAAACATATCAATAATACTTCCCATACTCTGCTCCATCACGCTGCCCAACATCTATTATTCGCGCTATATAGCCAGGGGACTGCACTGGGAAGCCTTCCTAGGAAAGCCACCGCTAATGTACCTTGTTGTGCTGATCATAGGTGTAATACTAATCTTTGGAGCCTTTGTCTACATCCTTTTCCTACAGAGCGTTGAGCACTCAATAGACTGGCTGCCCTACAGGACAAAACACCAGACCCTTTCCCTCATAGCCCGCGTAGTGGCAATTTCCGTGGCAGCACTCACAGGCATTAGCCTTATACTTTTTTCCACCTTCCTCATCCCCAAGAACCGTCTGATGAGCAACAGCCTGCTTGCCCTGCACATCCTTCCCGTTGCAGCCCTCTGCATACTCATGGCCGTAATAGACTTCTACACATGTATCCGCGATGTAAAGCTCAATCTAAAGGACATTGCAAACCAGGCAAAAGAGCTCAGCATGAGGAACTACACCGCCAAACCGGTATCAATAATACTCCGCTGCGAGCTGGGCGACCTTGTAAACGACATGAATTCATTTTCGGACACCATGCGGAACCTTCTGACCGGCTTTAAGAATTCAATAATCCTTTCCAACGAAAATGCCACCAACTTGTCCATAAACATGGAAAAAGCCCTGGAGCATGTCACGGACATTATGGAACACATCCAGGCAGTCCGCGACGAGATGAACAAACAGGCCCAGGGCGTACAGGAAGCAAACGCAAGCGCAAACCAGATTCTTGGCAGCATCAAGGGTCTGAACGCAAACATAGAAATGCAGGCTTCCTCCGTAAGGCAGTCATCCTACGCCGTAAACAAAATGGTGGAAAAAATCCGCAACATAACGGAAGTCCTACATGACAACTCCAAAGCCGTAAATTCCCTTGGCCAGGCATCTGACGAAGGCCGCAAAAGCATACAGGGAGCCGTAAAGCTGGCACAGGACATCATCGGGCGCTCAACTTCGCTCATGGAAGCAAGCGCAATCATCCAGAACATAGCAAGCCAGACAAACCTTCTCGCAATGAACGCGGCAATCGAGTCGGCACACGCGGGAGCCGTAGGACAGGGCTTTGCAGTCGTTGCTGACGAAATACGAAAACTTGCGGAACAGTCATCAAAGCAGAGCAAGTCCATACGCGACAACCTAAAGGGACTCTCCAGGGCAATCCTTAACGTTGCAGACAGCACAAAGGAAGTCCAAGACAAGTTCGACATCATCTATGAACTCACCCAGACAGTCCGCATGCAGGAAACAGAAATCATGGATGCCGTTGAAGAACAGGCAAAGGGAAACCAGCAGGTCTTGGACACAATGGAAGAAATCACCCAAAACACAGGCCACGTAAGGGACGGTTCAAAAGAAATGCTTTCAGGCGGCGAACAAGTCGTAAAGGAAATGGAAATTCTGAACAACGTTACCTCCAAGATAAACCTCCAGATGAACCTCATGACGGACAGCATAGACGTTATAACATCCGCCATGGAAAACGTAAACTCCGCATCCGCAAAAAACCAGGAAGACTTGAATTCCCTCGGAGACATAATCGGAAGCTTTACACTGTAATTTTTCCTTTTGCCATTTTTTTGGACGGTACCTTTAACCGCTCTTCCATTTTATTCCTTGGCTAATTCGACGGAAGGTGCCCTTCCGCCCTTCGCTATCCGCTCATACCGTCCTTCGGCCGGTACTGCCGGGGCTCCACGGCGGCGTAGGTTGTTCTAGTATGCCTTTCACAACTAATGCTTGCGAAATTACAGCAATGGCCTTATAATTTAAGAAAGGTCTAAGCATTCCCATGCCAATGCCCTTTAAGGAGTTTTTTCATGAAGAAAGCAACACTCGTTCTGGCTGCAGTAGCAGCTATCTCTTTCATTTTTGCCCTTTCAAGCTGCGCAACCACAAATTCTTCCGGTAGCAGCAGCGGAAGCTCACAAGGCGGCGGTCAACAGCAGGGCGAAAAAGTCACAATCAAAATGTACGACAACTGCCCCACAGACGATGCTGGCGGAATCCTTGCACAGGCAGGCTTCAAGGCTTTGGACGCTTCTTACACCGGCGAAACTTCATTCACCTTTGTAGGCGCACCTGATTCATCAAGCATTCAGCCCATCCTCAAATTCACATCCAGCTGCAAGGCCATTCAGACAGCAATGCAGAAAGCATCCGGCAAAAAATGCACCCTTACCTACAACACTGCAAAAGACGGCTCCGGCATCAAACTGGACTTGTCTTCCTCCACCGCAATCTTGAACACCTTGGCAATGATGATTTCCAAGAACGCAACAACAATCTACGGCATCTACAAGTACTAAAAAGACACTTCGCAGACTATCGGCAGATGATCACTAAAGCCGCTTCCGTTCCAAATCTTGTACTTCTTGGGGATTTTGCTTTCCCCTTCGCTCCATGGTTCGGAGGCGGCAGCTTCAAAATATTCAACTTCAGCATCACCTGCATAAAAAAACTGGTCGATTCTAGACCACTCACCGTTAAAATAATAGCTTCCAGGCTCAACAAGCGATTGCGAAAAATCATACCAAGGGCTTAGCACCTCTACCCCAAAGTCATTTTGTTTTCCAAAAGCAAGTTCCCGCAAAAGGATTGTCCCGCTATCCGCCCCCTTCTTGAACTTTCCAATGTCCCGGTTAAAGTCTCCGCAGCACAAGACAGCCTTGCCAAGAGCCAGCTCTTCCCCAACCTTCCGCGAAAGAACCGACTCCTGAACATTACGCCACTTCTCCGTTGCATTTTCACCCCCGCTCATGCTCTTCCAGTGGTTGACCATAAGTGTAAGCATGCGGCTACCCTTGCAAACCGAAAGCTGCATCAGAGACCTCATCCTTGGCATATCAGACTTTTGCTTACGGAAATCCACCCCGTGAACGGTTAACCCATTTATGGGCCAGCGGGAAAGCACGCCGCAACCTATTGCAGCTCCAAAATCCTTTGCAAAGCAACCGTAGGCATAGACCTTTTTCTTGTCCCATTCCCCCGCCAAAAAATTGCTTATGTCCATCATAACGCCTTCGTTTTCAATTTCTTCCATTACAAAAACGTCCGCATCCAAAGCCTTTATAACTTGGCAAAGACGCTCAAGGCGCACGGTATATGCTTCCTGCCCCCAGCTTCCGTCTTTCTTGAATTCATCATATTCAAGACCGCTCGTCGTACTGTCAAAAAAGGTCTGGACATTCCAGTTTGCAACCCTAAGCTTCTGCCTGCTGCCAAGCTCCCTGGTCGAAGACCTTCTTCTTTCCGAACTGCTTGATTCCCCCTCCGCATCACCGAGCGAACATCCGCCAAAGCAAAAGGCAAGCAAAATAACCTGCATCAAAACCAAAAATATTTTTTTCATATTTTCCATCCATACTATATATAGCCCCTAAAAATTCAAAAACTGACACAAATGCGCATTTTTTTTGCAAAATATTGCCTAACCAAAGCCTCGCTTGCACGTGAAAATAAAAACTACTATAATATTCCTATGCTTTTATACAATCTGATAATCTATCCCCTCTATACAATAATAGAAATCATCTATGCTATTTCCAAAAAATTCTTCCACAACGAAGGACTGGCTGTTATCTGTGTTTCCATTGGAATTACAATCCTTTGCCTTCCGCTTTATGCCGTTGCCGAACACTGGCAGGAAGTTGAGCGCGAAAAGCAGGGCAAGATGAAAAGCGGCCTTGACCGCATAAAAAAGGCATTTTCCGGCGACGAACGCTACATGATGACGTCCACTTTCTACCGCCAGCACCACTACAGCCCAATTATGGCTCTCCGCTCATCATTCGGTCTTTTAATTCAGGTTCCCTTTTTCCTTGCCGCTTACAGCTATCTTTCTCACCTTAGCGACCTGAACGGGGAAAGCTTCCTCTTCATCCGCGACATGGGTGCCCCGGACGCCTTGTTTTCAATAGGGGCATTTTCCGTAAACATCTTGCCAATCGCAATGACGCTAATAAACTGCATCTCCGGCGCAATATATTCAAAAGGACACGGCCTTAGGGAAAAGCTTCAGATTTACATAATGGCGGCTGTCTTCCTCGTAGTCCTCTACGACTCCCCGGCAGGTCTTGTTCTCTACTGGACCTTCAACAACATATTCAGCTTGGTAAAAAACATCTTCTACAAGCTCAAGAACCCCCTCAAGAAATTCTGGATTCTGTGCTGTGCAATCTGCGTAATACTCCTTGCCTATATATTGTTTGGACTAAAGATAAAATTCTCCTACACCCTGGTGGCAATGCTTGCTTTCGCCTGCATATTCCTAGCCCCGGTCTTTATCCGTTTTGCAAACAAACTTATCGGAGGCCCCCTCAAAGTTCTTGCTGAATCAACAAAAACAAGGAATTCCCTCTACATCCTGTCATGCGTACTGCTTTTTGTACTTGCAGGCCTTTCCATTCCGGCAGCCTTGGTTTCCTCTTCCCCAATTGAATTTTCAGGGCTCGGCGAACATCCAAATCCCCTCTTTTACATAAAGACGGTTTTAACCCAGTCAGCAGGATTCTTCCTCTTCTGGCCTTTGTGTGTCTACTTCCTCTTCAACAAGAAGATTCAGACTTTGCTTTCAGCATTTATGTGCTGGATAGCCGCAAGTGCCATTGTAAATTCATTCTTCTTTATGCTGAACTACGGAGACGTTTCCGCAACACTCACCTTCCTGAATGCGGTAAATTTCAGGACTATTTCCATGCCAAGCCTGCTTAACCTTTTTGTACTGGCAGCCCTGCTTCTTGCAATAGTCTTTACAATTCCATTTAAGAAGGCAAAAATCCACTGCAGCTTGGTCTCTCTTCTAATCTTTGCCGTTACAGCTCTGGCTCTTATCAATACAGCAACGATTCAAAAGCAGTACAAGGAATTCCTCCAGATAAGCGGAACTGAATCTGCAAAAATAGAACCTATTTTCAAGCTCTCAAAAAACAAGCAGAACGTCATAGTCTTTATGCTTGACCGCTCAGAAAACCAGTATGCAGAAGAAATGTTCAGGGAAGACCCTTCTTTTAACGAATCCTTCTCAGGCTTTACCCTTTACAAGAACACTCTCTCTTTTAACGGCCACACGCTCATGGGTGCCCCCCTTGTTTACGGTGGATACGAATATGCCCCCCTGGAGATGAACAAAAGAAAGGACGAACTTCTCTACAAAAAGAACAACGAAGCCCTGCTGCTTTTGCCACGCATTTTTACAGAACAGGCAGACTTTTCCGCAAGCATAACAGACCCTTCTTGGGCAAACTACAATGCCTATGCAGACCTTACAATAACAGACCCCTACGAAAAAATTTCCGGTTACCAGACAATCGGCAAATATTCAAGCGCCTGGTACAAGTCCCACCGCGAATCTTCAGGCCTTGACAACACGGAAAAACTCTTAAAGCGCAACATGCTCTTCTTTAGCTTTTTCCGCACAAGCCCCGCAATAGTAAGGGAAATAATCTATCAGAAAGGTAAGTACTGGAACACAGACGACAACGTTACATCTTACACAAACATAATAGACAACTACGCGCCTCTCTCATTCCTTCCCCAGCTAACCCAGACGGAAGAAACAAACTCTGGCTCTTACATCTGCATTGTAAATGAACTTACCCACTCATCCACATTCATGCAGGCACCAGACTATGTTCCTTCAGAAAAAATTACAAACAAGGGACAGAGCCGCTTTAAGAATGAAGAAGCCTACCATACCAACATGGCAGCATTCAAACAGATTGCAAAGTGGCTCGACTACCTAAAGCAGCAAGGCGTTTACGATAACACCCGCATCATAATAGCAGCTGACCACAGCCGTGCAAGTTATGAAGACTGCATGGAAAAAGACGATGCCCTGGACGAAAAAATTGCAGGAGACAGGTACACAGGCCGCGGACACTTCCACCCCCTGCTTATGGTAAAAGACTTTAACCAGACAGGTCCCCTAAAAACCGACGGGACCTTCATGACAAACGGAGACGTGCCTTCCATTGCCCTGAATGGAATCGTAGAAGAACCGGTGAATCCCTTTACCAACAAAAAAATACCGCTGGACACTTCTTCCATAAAAAAAGACGGCGTTATAATAAGCTCAAGTGACGTACATCAGGCCTGGCTAATGCAGGGCGACTACACCTTCCCGGTCCGCAAAAACCAGTGGTGGCGTGTAAAAGACGACGTTCTTAAGGCATCCAGCTGGACAGAGGCTAATATTGAAAACTAATTAAAATAGGAGTAGAATATAAGGGCATCTTTATGCCTTAAATATACAGGAGAACAAAACTATGACCGAACAGGAATTTGAATATTTGTATGCAGTCCACAAAAGGAACGACACCACATCTTTTTCAGATGAACTCAAACAGACTTGCCAAAAGAACGGCTGGACAGACGGTAATAAAATCACAGATTCAGGCTACGAAGCACTTGCCCCCTATAAAGTAGACAATGCAATCATTATGGCGGCAGGACGCTCCAGAAGATGCATGCCCCTTTCCAACTACCTCCCCAAAGGCCTCTTTGAAATAAAAGGCGACACAATGGTTGAGCGCCAGATTAAGCAGATGCACGATGCAGGAATCAAAGAAATCGTAATCGTCGTAGGCTACCTAAAAGAAAAATACTACGAAATGGCAAAAAAATATCCAGAGCTGATTGTAATCGACAACGAAGAATGGCAGGAAAAGAACAACATATCCTCTTTGTATGCCGCAAAAGACTACATAAAGAATTCCTACATCTGCTGCTCGGACAACTGGTTTGCCCACAACGTCTACCGCGACTACGTTTACGACTCATACTATGCCGCCAAATATTCTGATGAATTCATCAATGAAGACTGCGTAAAGGCTTTTGACAAAAACGGCTACATGCGCGAAGTAAAACGCGGCGGTGAAAAAAGCTGGTACATCATAGGCGAATCATTCTGGCGCAAAGACTTTTCCGACACCTTCAAAGACCTTATGGTTAAGGAATATTACGACCCGGAAATGAAGTACATGCTTTGGGACCACTTCTATGCAAAGCACATCGACGTACTCAACATGAAAATCCGCAAGACAACAGATGCCGAATGTAAAGAATTTGACACAACGGAAGAAATCATCGAATTCAACCCAAGCTTTAAGGAATTTGTAAACCAGTTCTTTCAGGAAGAAGAATTCGTAAACAGTACCCAGCGCATCTCCTACCTTTCAAACTACACGGACGTTAAGCAATACTCAGTAGTCTCAACAGAGCAGCTTACAGGCCGCATGCACGTAAACGAAAACCTCTTCGGTGCATCCCCAAAATGCCTTGAAGTCTTCCACAATGCCAAGATGGAAGACCTGTGCCTTTACGACCTTACCCGCGAAGACGAGCTTGCCCTTGAAGTCTCAAAAATGCTTGACCTTCCCACAGACAACATTTTTGTCCACTCAGGCTCCTCCGACGTTATCAAAACAATAATGACCCTTGTACTCAACAAGGACGACACGGTACTCATTTCCGCCCCCGCATGGAACTACTACAAATCCGTAGTGGAACTCCACTTTGCAAAGGCCGCATACTACGAAATCAAGCCCGGCAAAGATTCATACGAATTTGACGTAAAAGGCCTCCTCTCAAAGGCCCGCGAAACGAACCCAAGAATCATCGTAATTACGACACCGCACAACCCCACCGGCGCAGTCATGAGCCAGACCGACGTTGAAAAAATCGTAAAGCAAAACCCGTCATCTCTCGTAATCATAGACGAAGCATACCTTGGATTCTCTTCCGAAAAAATCGATGCAAAGCACCTCTTGAACTCCTACAACAACGTCGTCTTCTGCCGCACCTTCTCCAAACTCTACGGTCTTGCAGGAGTCCGCATTGGCTACGGACTGTGCGCACCAATGGCAAAGCAGGTCTTCAAGCTTGACCTTAACCCCTTCCGCGTAAGCAACCTTGGTAGAAAGGCAGCCGTCGCCGCTTTGCAGGACAAGGCCTATTACGACAACCTTACAAAGACAACCGCTCAAATAAGGGACAACTTCATTGCCCAGATGAATACCCTTGCAAACGTAAAGGCCTTCAAATCTGCCGCAAACTTTGTCTTCATTCATTTTGACAATTCAATAGACACGCAAAAACTCAAGGACTACCTTGCACAGAACGGCATATTGGTACGCCTGTGGACGGAAAACGGCCAGCTTGCAATGCGCGTAACTGTTGCACCAAAAGAATGGATGGACAAGGCATTCAACCTTATAAAAGAATTTTTAGGAAAATAAAACAGGAAAATAAAAGATGAACCTTATGCTCCTTTATATCGACCCGGGAACGGGAAGCATGCTCTTTTCAATCTTGATTGGAGCCGCAACCACACTGTTCTTCCTTTCAAAGGCAGTCTGGATTAAACTAAAAGTGCTAATCTCCGGCAAGAAGAACGGCGTAATCCAGGATTCTTCATACAAAAAGTACGTAATTTATTGCGAAGACCGCCGCTACTGGAACGTCTTCCTCCCTGTACTACAGGAATTCGAAAAGCGCGAAACGGAAATCACCTATTACGTCTCGTCCGCCGAAGACCCGGTTTTTAGCCAGAATTTCAAGTACGTAAAACCGGAAGTCATAGGAACAGGAAACTCTGCCTATGCAAAGCTCAACATGATGAGTGCAGGAATCCTTGTCTGCACAACGCCCGGCGTAAACGTCTACCAGTGGAAGCGCAGCAAAAACGTAAAGCACTACTGCCACATCTTCCATTCAACCACCGACTCTTCAATGTACAGGCTCTTTGGCCTAGACTTCTTTGACTCAGTCTTGCTAACCGGAGACTACTCTGGAGAAGACATACGCACCCTGGAAAAGCAGCGTGGACTTCCCGCAAAGGAACTGGTAACCGTAGGCTGCACCTACCTGGACGTGCTTCAAAAAAAGATTGCAGAAATACCAGCCGAAGAAAACCACCAGTACACGGTTCTCGTCTCTCCGTCATGGGGAAAAAGCGCCCTCCTTTCGCTCTATGGTGAACGCCTCTTAGACCCCCTTATCCAAACAGGGTTCAACATCATAATCCGCCCGCACCCGCAGTCAAAAATCTCAGAAGCAGAAATGCTGGACAAACTTACGGAACGCTACAAGGACAAGGCAAACGTCACTTGGGACTACGAACGCGACAACATCTATTCGCTAAAAAAAGCCGACATCATGATTTCCGACTTCTCCGGCATCATATTCGACTACACCTTCCTCTGCGACAAGCCTGTAATCTATGCCGCAAGCAAAATGGACCTCCTGCCCTACGATGCCTACGACATCCACGGTGAAAACTACGAAGGTCTCTGGGAAATGCAGACCCTCAAAAACTGCGGAATCCTCTTGGAAGAAAAAGACTTTGGCCGCATAAAAGAAGTAATCCAAAATGCATCCGACAGCCCGGAACTAAAGCAGCGCCGTGCAAGCGCAAAAGCCCAGGCCTGGCAGCACATAGGAGAGGCCGGAAAGCGCACCGCCGACTTTATGATAGAAACAGTGCAGGCACAAAACAAAGCAGAATAAATATCTGTCACCCTGAACTTGTTTTGGGGTCTATCATACAAATACTTTTTTGGACGGTACCCACACCGCTCTACCATCTTATTCCTTGGCTAACTCGACAGCCAGGCTTATGCGTCACCGCCCTTTCGCCCTTCCCTAACGGTCATACCGCCCATGCGGGCGGTACTAAAGGGTTGCAAGCAACCCGGGGCTCCACGGCGGCGTAGGCTCCTTATAAAAATTCCACAGGAATTGCCAATGCTGCTTTTCCACCCTTTTTAACAGATATAACTTTATCCGTTCCGCATACAATTACAGCCTGCCCAATTTGAACATTCTTCAGCCGGTCTGTTATAAAGAAATTCTTTGCATCATCACTGTTTGGGCTTGCAGTCTTCTTTATTTCCACGGGATAAAGTGTGTTGTTCTCTTCTATAAGCAGGTCAATTTCTATTTTGTCCTTATCCCGGTAAAAATAAAGCGGCGCATCTTCACCCCTGTTTGCAAAAGATTTTATAACCTCACTTACAACATAGGTTTCAAAGAAAGCCCCTGCCATTGCCCCATTCTGCATAACCTCAGGATTTGTCCAGCGTGTAAGATAAGCCGCAAGCCCTGTATCCATAAAATACATCTTTGGCGTTTTTACAACTCTTTTTTCAACGTTTGAAGAATAGGGCCGCAAAAGATACACAATTCCAGAAGTTACCAAAAGGGAAAGCCATTTCTTTGCAGTCACTTCGCTTATCCCGCATTCCCGCCCCAAGTCTCCGTAATTTACAAGCTGACTTGTCCGTGAGGCAACAACAGTTATGAACTGCAAAAACTGCATCTCATCAGCCACCTGGCTTAAGTTCTTTATATCCCGCTCTATGTATGTCTTTAGGTAAGAAGCATAAAAATCCCTTGGACTAACACTTCCTTTTATTACCTCAGGATATCCGCCGGTATAAATTCTTTCCCACAGTTTTCGGATAGAAAAATTATAATCAGCAAATGCTTTGTTGCGCCCCATAATGTATTCCTTAGAAGGAATGAAAGCATCAGAAAAAGGATCCCTTCGAATTTCTCGAGCTGAAAGCGGATATAACTGCACAATTCCAATTCGCCCGGAAAGGCTCTCTGTTGCCTTTTCAGTAAGTTTAAACTGCTGGCTCCCGGTAAGATAGTACATTCCGTTATGCCTGTTCCTGTCTATTTCCATTTTCAGATAGCGAAACAAATCCGGCACATACTGAACTTCATCAAACATGTAGGGGCTTTCATGAAGTTCAAGAAAAGTTTTGGGATCGGACAATGCGGACTGCTCTTCTGCAACATCATCAAAAGTCGTGCTTAAAACTGAATTTTCATCTGCAATTTTTTTTAAAATCGTAGTCTTTCCGGTCTGCCTTGCACCTGTAACTAAGATTGCCGGAAAAGATGAGACGAATCTTTTTAATGTCTCTTCTGCATGCCTTTCTATAAAATCCATATGCTTCCCCTCTGCATAACATGGGATAATCCAAAGTCCACTTATATATTATCCCATATATAAAAAAAACACAAGGTAAAACCCCATGGCCAAAAGCATTTTATAGCTATAAACTTGACACACCGAATATTTTGACAGCCTCCGCGACAGAAATTACTTTGGCCGCCCTGGGCTAAATATATTTTTGATGACGTGCAGTTGGAATAAAATGAATTCCCTGTATATGCTGGATACAAACATCATCTCCGATATTTTCAAACCATTCCCCAATCAGAATGTTTTCATTTTTTCAAAACTTATCGACGACATCTATGCCAATTTCCCAATCATACAGTATGACAACCACTCTCCCACAACTTTTGCTATTCTTCCATCAGCCATTTTCTAAGGTTCTTCCTTATAATGCCATCCTCGTTTGACTCGGGTAGTTCATCCAATGTTAAAAGCAGTTTTGGGAAATTGTCTTTTATTAAACGCAAAGCCCGGTACTCTCTATCCCTTGTTTCATCTGAATTAAGAAGATATGAAACTTGAATGTAAATGGTTTCTGCTCCTTTTGTAGCTATAAAATCTATTTCTGCATCACCAATTTTTCCAATAAATACTTCGTAATTACGCCTCAAAAGCTCGATGTAAACTATATTTTCCAATATTCCGTTTATGTAAGAATCCTTATACCCATGCAAGAAAAACAATAACCCTTGGTCTGCAAAATAATACTTTTCCATTGTCTCGAGGATTTTTTTTCCGCGAATATCATATCTATGAACTTTATGCAAAGCAAAGGCATTCTGCAAATATTGCAAATCATTATAAACCGTCTCCACAGAGAGATTTCTTCCATTTGCCTTCATAAAATCTGAAATCCGTTTCGCAGAAAAAATATTACCTACATTATCAGCAACATATAAAATAATCTTTTCAAGTAAGGCGCTTTCTCTAATTTTGTTTCTGGAAATAACATCTTTTAATATTACTGTTGAATAAATACCCTCAAGATATGTTCGTATTTGAATGTCATTCCCCATCATATCTTTCAAACCAGGAAAGCCCCCTATTGTCATAAACATTTTAAAGCTTTCAAAAGAGTCCTCTGCAGAATTGAAGTACAGAAACTCTTTATATGACAAAGGCTGCATATTTATGATAACATATCTACCACTTAAATATGTAGCAATTTCTGAAGATAAAAGCCAAGCATTGCTTCCTGTAATATAGATATCTGCATCTATTGTTTTTGAAGAATAAAGACTGTTAACACACTTTTCCCACCCCTCGCATTCCTGAACCTCATCAAACAGGAGATACAATTTTTTTCCATTAACACTGTGCTTTTTTACTTCTTCATAAAGTGTTTTTGCATTCAGTAAATGAGAATATTCAAAGTCTTCAAAATTTACATTGAAAATCTGAGACTCATCAATCCCATTTTCAATAAGCCTTTGTTCAATAAGGGAAAGCATAAAAGACTTTCCGCAACGGCGGATTCCTTGAACCACTTTGATAACCGGTTTGTCCTTGTAAAGCGCAATTATTTCATTAATTCCGATTCTGTCTAAAACTTCCTCTTTCATTTATTTCCAGTATAACCGAAAGAAATCAAAAAAACAATAAAATTTTCTGGTATAAGTGAAAACTTTCTACAAATCTTAACCTGCATTCCTCCTTCCCACTATTTTCAAACATTGATTTTTGTATTTAAATAAGATAATATTATCAGAAGACTATTCAAAGCGTAGTTTTTCGAGTCAAATCAAAAGGCTACCGGGAAATATAAATGAAAAAACTATATACCTTTTTTGTAGCCATGCTTTCATGTGCATCAATTTTTTCTCAGGAAGCCCTAAAAAGCACGGAAGAAGAATACTACGACTTTCTAAGCCTGCAAGGCCTTGTCGAACGCCCCACCCTGGGCTACCGCACACTAAGCGACAGTGAATGGGCATTGACCGAAGAAGCAAAAACAGCAGATGAAAACGTCTGGAAAAACAACAGTCTCGGCTCCAAATGGACAGTATACGAGCCAGCACAAAAAACCGACAACTTCTTTACCCGCGGCATAGACCAGAGCGTAAAAGTAAAAATCTACGGCCCCGAATGGTACAACAGCTACAACACCGCCGCCCCCTACGGCCAAAACGACGGAGCCCTCTGGCAAGGCAAAGGCTACAACACAAGCCTTACCACCGGCGCCCGCCTCGAAGCCTACGGCCTGGAAGCAACCTTCAAGCCCCAGCTAAGCTTTTCGCAGAACAGGGAATTTGACATAATGCCATCTGCCTACGACAGCGAATACGGATATTTTTGGGGATATGGAGACAATAAAGGTGTTGATGCCCCTCAAAGATTCGGAGACAAGGCTTTTTTTACCTACGACTGGGGAGACACAGAAATCCGCTATACCTGGCACAATTTTACCACGGGAATTGGAACACAGGCAATCTGGCTTGGACCAGCTTGGCTAAACCCGCTTTTACACTCAAACAATGCTCCTTCTTACCCAAAATTCGATATAGGCTTACGCAAAACATCAATCCATCTACCATGGCTTGGCTGGTACGTTGGAGATGTAGAAGGCCGTATGTGGATTGGTTATCTTACAGAATCCGATTATTTTGACAATGATAGTTCAAATGATCATAATCAAATTACAGGATTATCTTTATCATATGCTCCATCTTTCTTTCCAGGGTTAACACTTGGAGCGACAAAAATCTGTCTTAGCAAATGGGATGACAGCGAATTTTATAAATATCTGAATCCCTTATATGGAACAAAGGGTGCCTCTGACGGAAACGAAGCTGAAGATCAAAAAATTGCATTTACGGCAGACTGGCTATCCCCTAAAGGAGAGATTGATGTCTATGCAGAATTTGGAATTGATGACCATATAAACTCTAGAGATACAATTGATTCATATACAACACATTATTGGCATACTTTTACCTATACTTTCGGTTTAAAGAAAAATTTTCCTGTTTATAAACCAAAGAATATTCGTGGTCAAATTATTTTTGAATGGAACAACACAGAAATGTCTCAGGACTTTCAAATGCAGTGGCTATACAATTTTGGTTTTCATCACACAACGACGCAAGGTTATACAAATCGCGGTCAGTGGTTAGGTTCTGGAATTGGATATGGCGGACAAAGCCAGTATCTAGCATTTAAACTATACTATCCAAAAGGATCTTCTGCTTTTTATGTGCATCGCTATAATCCAGACAACAACTTTTTATTCAAAGAAGCTATATATGATATTTCAACAGGTGGTGATGGTGATTTACATAATCGAACATGGAATTTCTACAAAGGAATACTTGCTCTAGGAGTAAATACGGATTACTTTATAAATAATAATTTTATTCTAAGTGGGGAAGTTTCTTATGTTCGTGTGGTAAACCCAGTATATAATCAATCTTCAAAAAAATATCTGGTATGGAATAATTTTGAATTATCATTCGGAGCAAAATACAATTTCTAAGAAAATAAGGAGCAGCACACATGAATATAACAGATCTAGAAATTGAAAATTACCGCTCAATCAAACACCTTCATGTTTCAAATTTCAAACAATTCAATCTTATCCTGGGCGAAAATAACAGTGGAAAAACATCATTATTGGAAGCTATCCAATTTTGTTCTGGCCTACCAAATGGAATTTTATTGAACCAAATGAATGTCATGCGCAGGTTAATGGGCAATGACATTTTTACTGCTTTTCATGACCTTGATGAAAGTAAACCTATTTCATTTTCCATAACTAAAAATAATGAAAAAAGAAAAATATCAGTGTCTTCTATAAAAAAACAGGATGTAACATATAATTCAATGGATTCTGCACAGCCCAACGTAAATCATGCTTCAAACTATATTATAAATGTAACACGTTTTGACGGCAAAAAATATTCTGTACCGTATTCCCCAGAACAACACGTTGCAAATCCTTTTTACAAGCCCCTGGCAGATAATGAAGATTTTCAGAATACAGATAAAAGCATTCCTTCATTTTTTTGGACACCCGATTGGGCTACTTATAATTATTCAAATGCCCTTAGTAAAATTATAATAAATAAAAGAAAAGATTTTGTTGTAAAAGCTCTTCAAGAAATTGACAAGAGTGTTCAGGATATTCAGCTAGGAGCCAATGGCGGAGTATTCATTGATATAGGATTGCCTTCCTTACTCCCGATACCACTTATGGGACAAGGAATTGAAAAAATATTGGCCATTATAATAACGATAAGCAACCTAGAAAATGGATTTGTACTCATTGACGAATTTGAGAATGGCCTCCACCATACATCAATGGAGCAGCTTTGGGCTATTCTTTACAAGTTATGTGAAGAACAAAACGTCCAACTCTTTGTAACAACACATTCTTATGAGTGTATAGAATCATTTTTAAACAAAGCAAATGATCAAAGCCAACTGTCTATCATAAGACTTGAACGCAATTCTGATAATATGCATACAGCTGTAAACATAACCGCAGAAGCTGCAAGACAAGCCATAGAACAGCGTTGGGAGTTGAGATGAGCGCAGATTCAATAAAAACAGAAAAACTCCTTCTCGTAGAAGGAAGAGATGAATTTAACTTTTTCTCTGCATTATTAGCCTACATAGGTATACATGATGTTAAAATTCTCGAAGTTGGGGGATGCTTTCAATTTGCTTCAGTATATCCATCCGTTGTGATTACAAGCGGGTTTTCGTCTGTAAAAAGAATCGGATTTGTTCGTGATGCCGAAGCTAACAAAGCAGATTCGGCTTTTCAGAGCATTTTAAATATTATAAAAAAGAATTCGCCCCATTTTATCTTGCCCAAAATATGCGGAGTGGTTGAAAAAGGGGAAATATCTTGCGGAATTTTCATAATGCCAAATAACAAAGATGCAGGAATGCTAGAAGATTTATGCTTAAAATCTGTAGAAACAGAAACTCTTTATAAAGAAACCGAAAAATTTGTTGCAAACGCAAAAAACAAAATGACAGAAAAGGACTCTTTTCGTTATAACATACACAAAGCAAAAGTTCAAACCTACTTAGCAGGAACTGTAAATGTCCCAAGAAATTTAGGAGAAGCCGCACTACAAAAACTATGGGATTTCTCAAATCCTGCATTTGATGAAGTAAAACAATTTATTAATGATTTATTCTTGTAAGGCAAACCATAAAAACCTTATAAATACAGGAAAAACGATATGCACATTATTGAAACAAACGACTTAAGACAACTCCAATTAGAAATAATGCAGTCAATTCATGATTTTTGTACTGCAAATAATATACACTACTCAATAAGCGGTGGAACTTTACTAGGGGCGGTACGTCACGAAGGATATATCCCATGGGATGATGATATTAACTGCATGATGCCTCGTCCAGATTATTCATCAAAATCAGGTGATAATTCAAATTCCTATCAAATTCCAGAAAAAATACATAATTTTCAATTCCAACTTGGAGCTTAATTCAATTTCTAACTTAAAAGGAAGAAGTACATATGATTTCCAATAATTCATCATTAAAAAAATCAGTTAAACAATATTTATTTTTATATTCTTTATTATTCTGCATTTCATCTTTCATCATATTCTCTTGGTACTTTCTTACAGGAAAAAGTTTTGTGTATGATGGTGACGGAATGAATCAGTATTTGCCTATTTACATCTTTTGGAGCAGATACTTAAGAACTGTACTAAAAAACATATTTATTCTTCACAATTTTATAATACCTCAATGGAGTTTTTCGATTGGAGAAGGTGCTGATATTATTTCAACACTCAGTTATAACATTGTAGGCGACCCATTTTGTTTTCTTTCTTTTTTAGTACCAGCCCAGTATATGTATATCTATTATAGCGTAATGAGTCTATTTCGCTTATACTGTGCCGGTCTTGCCTTCGCATATCTTTGCTTTTATAAAGGACATACCAATAATTATGCAATTTTAACAGGAACTTTCTGCTATATATTCTTTCATTATGCAATTTTAAATGTTGCTAGGCATCCTCATTTTTTGAATATCATGATTTACTTCCCATTGAGTATTGTCGGAGCAGAAAAAGTAATAAACAAAAATCGTCCGTATCTTTTTATTTTCTCTATTTTTATATCTGCCTTAACAAGTTTCTATTTTTTCTATATGCACACATTGTTAGTAATTGTGTATGTACTTACAATGCTTTTCACTAATTATAGAAAAGATGTAAAAAAATGTATCATAATAATTGGTAAGTTTCTTTTTTTTGGTATTCTTGGAATGAGCCTCGCTTCTGTAATATTGTTACCAACACTTTATGCTGTTTTGCAAGATTCAAGAGAAGGAATGCTAAATAATTTTCATTTTTTTTATGATTTAAATTACTATCTTTGTTTACCTTCAATATTTTCAACAATGAAAGGGATAAAAAAATGGCTTTGTCTAGGTTTTTCTGCTATAACAATGCCTTTCATTTTTAATCTATTCGAAAAACATAATTCAACGTTCGAAAAAAGAATATTTTTCATTTTCTCAGTTTTTGTTCTGTTTCCACTTTTTGGACTTATTCTTAATGGAATGCAATACCCTTCAAATCGTTGGTGTTGGGGATTTGCATTTATTTGTTCATATATAGTTGTTTCTCAATGGAACTCAATACACAAAACAAATGTAAAACTATTTTTTTGCATATCAATTCCAATATTATATTTATCTTATTTTTATCGAGGAATGTCTAATATTATTAATGGTACAATTAACATTTCTATCTTAATACTTTTATTTTTGATATCAAAATATTCAAAAAACAGTAAAACTCATACAAAGGACTTTGTTATACTAAGTGCTGCAATTTTTAGTATTTTCGTAAATTCTTTTTTTCTGTTTTCTAAATATGGTGATAATTATGCAGCAACAGGAACAACCAGAAGTAAATTATCAAAAATTTTTAATAATGAAGCCAGTACTATAAAACTGTTGAATAATAACTCTCAGTTTTATAGGTACTCAGGGCATAACTTAACCAAGGATGTTAGCCTAGTATCAAATCTAAGTGCTGTGCAACATTTTATATCTTTAACAAACCCTAAAATCCAGGAATTTAGGAAAAAACTAGAATACAATCAATCAGGCAATTTACATTCGTATATGGGATATGATGATAGAACCGCATTAGATGCTATTTCAGCAGTCAAATATTACTATATTCCAGGAGAATACCCTATACGCCCCCCTTTTGGTTTTGAACAAACCGAAATTAACACAATATATAGAAATATATATTCACTACCTCTGGCTTTTATATATGACAATATTATTGCTCGAGATGAATGGGAAAAATTGAATGTTATTCAAAAACAAGAAGTTCTTATTCAAAATGCAGTATTAGAGCAGCCCCCTAAAAATATTTTTTCTAAGCAACCAATGTTTCGAAGCAAAATTGTAGATTCGTCCATAACGACAGAAACTGGTATACATAAAAATGGAAATACACTGCTCATTACAAAGCCGAATACTCATGCAATAATTAAATTTGATGGTCAACATAACAGTGAAACATATTTACGAATTGAGAATATCTATTATAATGATATTGCTGAATATGATATTGCTCTTCAAAATAATCAGAGACTTTCTTTATTTTATAAAACAAAACTATTCATAAAGAAGATTTTTGAGTTAAAGAAATCAGATACAATTCATATATATTTTACCTGTCCTGATGGTATGCAAAAAGTCTTAGATTACAAAACACCTTCATATACATGGTATGCAGACAGACATACATTTTGCATCAACCTTGGCTATTCAGAAAAACCGTTAACAGATATAGATGTTACCTTTGAATATCCTGGAGAATATATAATAGGCAACATTGAAGTCATCTGCCAACCTATGGACAACTATGAAAACCAAATAAATGCTTTAAAACAGGATATTTTTGAAAATGAAGAAATTTCAACAAATTCAGTCAAGGGAAATATTTCTTTAGACAAGACAAAATTTTTATACTTCTCCATTCCATATTCAAAAGGCTGGACTGCTTATATTGATGGTAAAAAAACAGAGTTATTACAGGCAAACATAATGCACATGGGAATTTTTGTCGAGCAAGGCAAACATGTTATTGAGCTAAAATATAAAACTCCATTCTTAACGACAGGTCTTATTATTTCGATTATATCATTTATTGTACTTTTGAGTTATATGATTTTTGAAAAACTACATAAGGTAAGAGGATTAAAGCATAAATAAGATTATACCACATAAAATAAGAATTATTGCACAGATTTTTCTTTTTGAAAAGGTTTCTTTGAAAAATATTTTGCCGAACAAAAGCACAAAAATATAACTAGACGATTCTGCAACAGGCACGAATGACACAGGAACTTTACGAAGTGCGATTATATCAAAAGAAATTGCGACGAAATATATTGAGTAAGCTATTATGACACAAGGATTTAAATATTCTTTTATAAATGAAGAGTATGTTTTTAGTGCAGACTTTTTCAATAAGACTTGAGAGAGTGCAGAGATAAAAACAGAAAGAAATAAAATCAAGATATAAAAAATCATTTTCGCATTTCCTCGTTTCTATCTGTTTTTTCAGAACTTAAAACAAAAATCCCGATGAGGATAAAAATTGCACCGAGTATCATTTTGAAAGAGATTGCTTCTTTAAAAATAAGCAATCCGAAAATCATTCCCCACACAATTGTTATAGATTTATTCGCAATCGCTACAGTAAGCGGGATTTTCTTCAAAACTTGCTGCCACAAAAGTGCGTAAACAAACAGCAAGGCGAAAACCACGCAATAAAGAGCGATGAACAGAAAAGAAATAAGTGGATATTTTGATGCGATTTTCCCGATGAGCATATATGCACAATAGACCAAAAACGCAAAGTGCATAATGATAAATGAAAAAAGATTAGAGCTTTTCTTCATTGTTTTTTGTGGTTTCTTTTATGATAAACTGCGGTTGTTTATTTACAGTGAGATAAACTTGACCGAGATATTTTCCAATAATTCCGAGAGATACAAGAATTAAGCCACCAATGATTAAAATCAAAATAACGACCGTTGTCCATCCTTTTACGTCAGCTTTTCCTGTAAAATACTCAACTGCATACACAATAGCAAGAACTAGACCCACAAACGCAGAGAAAAATCCTGTGAAAGACGCTATGTTAAGCGGAATTGTCGAAAAACCAAACAACATTCGCAAAAAGACTTTTATCGACTTAATCAAATTATAGTTCGACTTTCCAAGTTCCCGTTTGTGATGCTCAATATCAATCTGCGTGATGTTTCGTGTAACCTGAAAAATAAGTCCGTCGATATACGGAAAAAGGTTGTTGAACTTAACCATCTCTTTTACAACATCGCCGTTTAGGATTTTGAACGGAGAAAGATAAATTCCATTCGGTTTGTCGAGTGCGATTTCACTGATTTTTCCATTGAACCATGAACCCAAGTTTTTCCAGAGCTTCTGTTTTTTGCTTTCAAAGTTTGCGTAAACCACATCGAAGCCCTTTTCCGCTTCTTCGTAAAGTTTCGGAATGTCGTAAGGCGAATGCTGCAAATCATCGTCCATAATTACAACGAATTTTCCGCTTGCATAGTTTAGGCCTGTCAAAATTGCAGAATCCTGTCCGCCATTTTTACGAAGATTTATGCCAAGAAGATTCGGGTTCGTTTCGGCTTCTTTTTTGATTTCGTCCCAGCTAGAATCTTTGGAACAGTCATTCACCATAATCTGTTCGTATTCGATACCTTTAAGAGCGTCTGCGATTTGTCTTGAAAGTTCTGCAACGCACTCGTGGCTATTGTAAACTGGAATAACAATACTAATTTCTTTCATATTTTAGCGACCTTTGTAAAACTCTTTTACAGCATTGATTACAGTCTGCAAATCTTCATCAGTCAGCTTGTAATACAACGGCAGTCGAACAAGACGCTCTGAATACGGAGTTGTAACCTCGTCATCACCATCGAAGTGACCGTATTTCAAACCAGCTGGAGCGGAATGAAGCGGAATGTAATGGAAAACCGCCAGAATGTCTTTTTCACGCATAAACTTGATGAAAGCTGTTCGTTCTTCAAGACTTCGAGTTATAAGATAGAACATGTGTGCATTGTGAGTACAATCTGCAGGAATTATCGGCAATCGCAATTTTCCAGACTCTTCAAGAGCTTTAAATTCCTTGTAATACCGATTCCAGATATTCATTCGGCAATTCTGGATTTCATCTGCCATTTCGAGCTGTGCCCACAAATATGCAGCGTTCATATCGCTTGGAAGATAGCTTGAACCGTAATCACGCCAAGTGTATTTGTCGATTTGACCTCGCAAAAACTTACTTCTGTCCGTTCCTTTTTCGCGGATTATTTCGGCTCTTTCAAAATCTTCTGTGTTCGTATTGATTATGACAGCCCCACCTTCGCCCATCGAAAAATTCTTTGTCTCATGAAAAGAATAGCAGCCATAATCGCCGATTGTTCCCAAAGGCTTGCCTTTATAAAAGGAGCAAACGGCTTGAGCCGCATCTTCAACGACTTTGAGATTTTGACGCTTGGCAATTTCCATAATCGTGTCCATTTCGCACGAAACTCCTGCATAATGAACAACACAGATTGCCTTTGTTTTATCCGTGATGGCTTTCTCGATTTTCGTTTCATCGATGTTCATCGTGTCTTTTCTTACATCAACAAATACGATTTTCGCTCCTCTCTGAACAAATGCGTCTGCTGTTGAGCAGAAAGTGAAGCTCGGCATAATAACTTCGTCGCCAAATTGAATATTACAGAGCAAAGCAGCCATTTCAAGAGCCGTTGTGCCGCTTGTGGTCAAAAGAACCTTGCTGCCTTTGAGTTTTTCTTCAAACCATGCGTGGCATTTTTTTGTGTATTCGCCATCTCCACAGATTTTGTGATTAGCGATAGCCTTTTCAATATATTTGCCTTCGTTGCCTGTTACTGGCGGTACGTTAAAGTGAATCATTTATTTCTCCCATTAGACAAGAAATCTATCGTTCTTTCACAACCCATTTTAATCTGATACAAAGATTTCCAACCAAGTTGTTTTATCTTCGAAGTATTTAAAACCGCATGCTGTGACTTGCTGAAGCCTTTTTTTTCAATATCAGAAGGTAAATCAACAATGACCTTTGTTCCAGCATAATCAGCAATAAGTTTTGCAAGTTCTTTTAAGTGTATGTCAGAATTTACTCCTGCAACATTGTATGCTTCTCCAGTTTTTCCACACAACATCAAATAAATAATTGCACTAGCGGCATCAGCTGAATAAATGTATGAATAATACTGCAAACCTTCACTTTTTAAGACAATATCTTTACCTTCAGCTGCATTCCGCAAAAACTGACTCATAACTTTCGAATCATCCTTTTTTAATGTTGGGCCATACGCCCTGCAAAGTCTTGCGCTGACAAAATCAACATTTTTTTGAGCCAGATAAGCCTGACACAAAGTTTCAGACAACCGCTTACTTTCATTATATCCAGCTCTTACCGTATTACAGTCAAGATAGCCGCAGTCAGTTTCAGAAAAGCCTTTTTCTTTACATTCCACATCATTTCCATATATTTCAACGCTGGAAGCCAAAACAAAACGGCAGTTATTATTTTTTGCAGCAAGTTCAAGCAAATTATATGTTCCAAATATATTTGCAGTTATAGTTTCAATTGGTTCTGCAGCATATTGCAATGGATGAGTATTAGAAGCCGCATGAACTATATAATCTATTTTTTCATCAGTATTGAAAGGCTTATTTACATCATGAACAATATATTTTGCACAAGAATATTCAGAAATACGCTCATGCCTTGAGATTAATAAAAGATTTAAATTTAGAGAAAACTTTTCGTTCAAAAAGCAAAGCATATCTGAAAAAACAGAGCCTATAAGACCTGTAGCCCCTGTTATTAGAATTGTTTTATTCTTTAGAAGTAAAAAATTACAATTTTGAAGAAGAATAGATTCAACATCTTCTTTTAGGATATCTATTTTATTATTCAATACTAAACTCCAGATCAAAGCGATTTCATTAATTCTACTATTCTTTCGGTAGAATGACCATCACATGCAGACATATAATCATCTCTTATTTGTTTTACAAACGAAAAATCATATTTTGAAATATTTTTAATCAGTTCAATCAAATCTTCTGTATTGTTACATCTGGCTTTATCCACAATGGATTTAAAATCAATATAAAAACCTCTTTCATCTATATATTGTTCAAAATCAGGAGTAAGGAAGAGCACTGGCTTATCAAATAGACACCATTCAAAGAATAAAGAGGAATAATCTGAAATTAGAATATCACTAATTACTATAAGTTCACTGATTGAGCCATCCTTTGAAACATCAATAACAAAATCTTTGCACGTATCAGGAATAATATATGGTTTATCCAATGTATCTGGATGACGTTTGATTAGAAGGATATAATTCTCAGACAAAGCGTTTTTCATTTTTTCAAAATCAATAAAATTGGGACTATAAGCATTTGTAAGATTAGTACCTCTAAAAGTAGGAGCATATAAAATAATTTTTTTATCAGACATTTGCTTTTTTTTAATTAGACATGAATTAATGAAAATCTTGTCAAAAAAGACATCTGTCCTGCTTATACCTGTAGCTTTGATTATTCCTTTTTTTATTGGTAATGCTGTAGCTTCTGAATAAAATGGTATTACTTTTTCAGAACTTACAGTAAACAAGTCCAAATTCTTGTATCTTTTAAAAGAAAAAAGAGATTTATTCCATTTTTTCATTTTTGAACAACCAAATTTCTTCAAAGCCCCACAACCATGCCAAAGATTAATAATTTTTGTTTCTTTTCTTATAGGAAGAACATTTAGAATTGGGTCATCATTTGAAGTGACTATTATAGAAGAAGAAGAAGAAGTCTTTAAAAAGTTTTCATAATCTTGAAAATTATATAACTTATTAATAACAGAAACTGTATAACCTGATTTAATTACAGAATCAAAAAAAAACTTTGCAGAGGGAGAAATATAATCATAATTTGGTGTATAGATCAAAACCTTATTTTTATCAACTTTGTTTATTTTAATATATCTTTTATAAATACGAGTATAATCAAATTTATATTTTTTTATTCTTTTAAAACTCCAAATGAGTGGATGATAATATTTACCAAAAAGTTTTTCTATGTTTTTATTCATCTTTTCTTATCCTCCAGATAATACCTATAAGATTTTCCAGTATCAAGAATAATGCCTCCGTGAAGCGAACTTCCCTTTACAGGAGTTTTCCAGTCACCGTAAAAATCAGTCAGATACCATTCATCATCAGCCGTACAAGGAAGCTTAAAAAACTCAAATGATCTTTCTATTTGTTTTTCAAAACTTGAAACATGACGAAGCCCTATGCTTCGCTCAGGTCTGAAAGATATACTTCCACACAACAGACAAGATTTATTATTATAACGCTGGCATGCTTTCTCGAATTTGAAATAAGCACGATTCTTTACATTCAATATATTCATCATAAAGGCATATGCCCTTTTAAAAATATTTTTCTCACCTACATCAAGATGCATTCGATTTCTGAATATTTTTCCTTTTTCTCTCAGTAGCTGAAGTTCTGAAAAAAACTTTTTCTGTTCTTCCTCATCATCAGGAACATTGTCTTGCGGAAAAATATCAATATTAATTCCTTGATTGAATTTAAAGTTTCGGCTTTTGTTAACATCAAGAATCATAGTTGTTTCCGAATTGCATATTTTTGAAAAACCAAACACACACCCAGGATCGGTCTTTTCATTCTGAAAAAAATATGGATATTCAAGTTCTTTAGGAGCTACCATACAAAGCTTCTCATAATCAGCCCTTGGCATACAAACATCAATATCATCATCCCATGGAATATAGCCTCCATGACGCATACAGCCTAATAATGTTCCGCCATCTGCAAAATACTTTAAATTATGTCTTTTACAAATTTCATCAAACTGGAATAACAAGTCAATTTCAACAGCCCATAATTCTTTTACCTGCGTTGTAACAATATAGCCTTCTCTATTTTCTTCGTCTAAAAAGTTTTTAGGTAACTGCACTTGCAATTTTATCATTTACTATCTCCAATAAACTTTAAAATCATGTTTTGCAACTTGTTTTTCCAAAGGAGGCAACTTCATATAATCACCATATAGATTTTTAAGATATATTTCATAACCTTGCATAGCCTTAAATTTCTTTCCTTCAAAATCTAACTCTACAAACTTATCAAATACAGATTTTGGCATTTCTTCTTTTCTTCCATACCCAAAAATTGAACAAGCAACATAACTTGAAGTATCAAAATCATTTTTCATTGCTATTTTATTCAATTTCTTCGCATAAGTATTGGCAGAAAAAAGTTTGAAAAGATAAAAAAGAAACCACCGGACAATCTTTTTGAATCCTTTTTCCTTATCATTTTTTCTCTGATAGAATAATGTATTCCAATTCTTAGCTTTAGCTATTCTTTTCCAATATAAATCCCTCTCTGCATCATTATTTGGGAGACCATCACAAGGGAAAATATCTATATTAACACCCAATATATCCAACGGTCTATCATAAGCATTTGTCATAAATGTACGTATATCTACAACCTTTCCAAATGGTTGAAAATATTGTATATCATTATCACAATTTATAAACTTTAGATTAGCATGTTCAGAAAGATCTGCATTAAATAGTGAAGAAAACTTTTCATATTCTGGACGAGGCATCATAATATCTATGTCATCATCCCACGGAATATAGCCTTTATGACGTATGGCACCAAGAAGAGAACCTCCACAAAGTGAATAGGATAATAGATGTTTTTTACAAAAAACATCTATCTCTTTTAAAATTTCCAGCTGTATATACTTTAATTCTTCCTTACCGATTGGTTTTGTATATTTAACCATAAAGTATCCTCTATTTTGCCTTAGAAAATCTGTTATCCCAGTCAAAAAAATCACTGTCCACATCAACTTTAAAGGTTTTAAATTCCGTAGAACAGGTCTGAATATGACAGATTTTTCTTAAAGTCAAATGCCAGTAGACGCAAAAAACATCCCCGCATTCTTCTACCGGTTCAATTCCATGTACCTTATGGAATTGAACAATAGTTTTCATTTTTACCATCTAAATCTCTTAGAAAAATCACTTATGTCCAGAACAAATTCACTGTCTTCATCTGTTTCAAAACAATCAAAAGCAGTTGAATAGGTCTGCACATAAATTTTCTTCTTTTTAACGTCAAAATTCATCAAGCGGAAAAACCCGTCTCCAATTTCTTCTGGCCTTCCAGGGAAACCTGCTACTCGATAATAATCCATACGGTCTTGGTAATTAGAAAGTAAAGAGTAAACTGTATATCCGGCAATATTTTTGTCAGTACGACGAGATTCACCAGAAGCATGACCGCAAAGAACTAAAAATATATTTTTATTAGGATAAATAAATTTTTCATAAACATCTTGAGCAGAATTTCCTTCCTCTGGATTATGATTTACTAAACCAATAAAATTTCCTCTTGAATTCAAATAACCATGAGTAGCAACTATTACAGGGAGGTCAGGATATTTATTTATCTGTTCTTGTCCCCATTTTAACTCTTCATCTGATGGCTCAAAAGAAAGACCGATGTATAGAATTTGTTTTTCACCCGCATTAAAAACTATGCAAGACGCAAGATTGTCTGGGGAATGCCCCTTGTACCATTCCTTTCCTGCAAAATGTTTTGATTTTGGCCCAAAGTATTTTTCAAATTTTTTTGTTCCTACAAGGAAATCTTTATTCTGCTCTTTATCTTCTACCAATTTGTCATAATCATGATTTCCAATAATAACACTATAAGGAATCAAAGAGTCTAATTTTTTAACCGCATTATTTGCATAAACCCATTCACATGTAGTTCTTCCCAAACATTGAACCATATCGCCCAAAAATACTGCAAAAACGATAGGTCCACCTTTAGCAATCGTATTTTTTGCTACATAGTCAACCTGGTCATATAGCAAAGTATAATTATTCATTGAACATTTTTTATTCTTGTCTTTTTGGCTCCTCTTACGTGTATAGCTCTGAATATCTGGCAAAACAGCTATGGTAAAATTGTCTTTCCCATCTCCTGGAATTTTGTAAGATGCGGGCTGAATTTTATAATCAGCATAAGTAAATTCATATGATTCATTTTCTGACTCAGATTCTGGTACAGTTTTACAGCCAAAAAATAAAAACACAAACACAAAAAAAGCCATTAAACAATACCGAGCATTTTCTTTTACAGTATATTTCATGATATGATTTTACCACTTTATTTCTTTATAAACAAGGCTGCTGTGATTCATGGCACCCCCATCCTGCCTTTTGGTGCATAAGAAAGAGTTTCGGTTAATATTTTCTGAGTATTAATAAAAAATGCAGTTGTTTAGTTGATTTTTGTTTAATTACAACTAAACTATTGTTGATTTTTTGCATAATTTTGATATACTATGCAGCAAGAGGTTCTTATGGAATGCAAAACAAAGAGAATACTTGATGTTTTAGATTTAATTCAAAAAAAGTCGCTTTTTTTGTTCGGTCCAAGACAAACAGGAAAATCAACTCTTGTTGACCAACTTCCGGCTGAAACTTTTGCCCTGAAGTGGAATCTTCTTAAAGGTAAACTCCGCCTACAGATTCATACAAATCCAAGCTATTTGACGGAGCAGGTGGAACTTCTTGATTTACGTGATTGTGCGATTTTTATTGATGAAATCCAGCTGTGCCCTGAACTTTTAAACGAATGTCACCTTTTGATTGAAGAACGTAACATCCGCTTTCTTCTTATAGGCTCTTCCGCAAGAAAACTTCGTTCGTATGGTACAAATCTTCTGGGCGGAAGGGCATGGGAGCGTCATTTGCATCCGTTTACTTTTGCCGAAGTTGGAAAAGAGGCAAATTATAACCTTCCGTATATTTTTGAACATGGACTTTTGCCGTCAATGTTTTATTCAAATGATATAGAAGAAGATTTGTCTTCGTACATTGGAACGTATCTTACAGAAGAAATTTCTGCGGAGGGAACAGCCCGCAACTTGGGAGCATTTGCTCGCTTTTTAAAAACTGCGGCATTAACAAATGGAAATCTTTTGAATTTTACAAACATTGCAAGTGACTCACAGGTTCCTGTTCAAACTGTAAAGCAGTGGTACAAGGTTTTGGAAGACACTTTGCTCGGCTTTATAGTAGAACCCTACACTGCCGGAAAAAAACGGAAAAGCGTTAGCACATCAAAATTTTACCTGTTTGACATCGCTGTTGCCAGGACTCTGCAAAATATCTCGGTTCCGAGTGAAGGAAACGAAGAGTTTGGAGAATATTTTGAGCAGCTAGTCTGCATGGAACTAAAAGCCTGGATTTCTTATAAAAGCCCACGTTCCCGCCTTACTTTCTGGCGCACCACAAGTGGAAATGAAGTTGATTTTTGCCTTGATGACGATCTTGCAATAGAAGTTAAATCGACAGACACTGTAACAGAAAAACATCTAAAAGGTCTTAGGACATTGCGGGAGGAAGGAATCTTTAAGCGGTATATTGTAGTATGTCGCGAAGAATTTCCGCGCAAAGTTGACGGAATTGAGATACTTCCATGGAAATACTTCTTTGGGTCTTTGTGGAAATTAGAATACCTATAAAGAAAAATATAGGTTTTTACAATCCAGCTGTTCTCTACGCATATACTATTTTCACTTTCGATTTCTCTCTTTGGTTAATACTTAGCTATTCCAAAGAGGTAAAGCAATCAATTAACAAACCCAGCCAGCCTCTGCTCCAAACAAAAGCTGGCTGGAAACAACAGGAATTTACGCCGCCCGTATTGTAACTACATCGCTGTAGGTATAAACAGGAGCCTTGCGTTTGGTTGTGCCGTTAACGTAATTGCTTTTGATTACAATCCTGTAGCTTGAGCCTGCCGTAGCCTCGGAGGGAAGGTAGAAATCAATCTTCTTAGGTGTGTTCAGACGAACAAGTCTTGTACAATCAATCCATGAAGATTCCTCATCGCCTACTTCACCCTTTTCGTCCACTGGGGCAAGATAAATACCACTGTCTTCCGAGCCAATCTTTAAGCGCTTTCCTTCTAGGATAACGTTTTTGCCAGCCGAAAGAACGTTGCTTTCTTCACCCAAGAACCAGTTAAAGATTTTGCTGATTGCAGGAGCCGTATTGGAGAACACCACATCCCCAATAGAAACCTTTGCAATGGATTCGCGCAAGACCTGCGAGGCAGAAAACTTTACTACAAGACTAAGCTCAGAAATGTCCGAGGCAGAGTCACTTGCAACACTTCCTGTTGCCGCAATGTACAGCTCGCCCAAATCAAGCAGGTTCACGGCTTTGCCTTCTTTTAGGGCAGCCAAGATTTCGCGCTTGATGTAGCTTATAGCCGTCTGGATAATGATTTCATCTGCACCGGGATTTTTTTCCTGCACACGAGAAACCAAGTTTTCCATGCTCAAAACATCACGTTCAAAACGTCCGTAAAACTTTTTGCCCGTGCCAAAAGGATTGGCATACAATATAAGACCGCCGTTGCCATCCTTATTATTAAAGGAAGTTTTTAACTCTTCCATAATAAAAGTCCTCTCCAGAAGCAAGCCATTCCACCTTCTGGAAGCTCATTATGAGCTTGATTTTTCCTTTGACACAAACGGCGGACCTGTGATATAATACCCTAGTTTGATTAATGATACATCACCACAGGTGTGTCAAACCGTAAATGGGTGCTTCCTAAAAGTCCGGTACCGCTAATACCGTTCTTTGCAAGGAGGCATTTTTTTTGCCCAAATGCCTATCGCCCCTATAGTCACAATACCGCAAATACAAAATAGTGTCAAGAATAAAGTAAAGATTTTTCTTAATTTATCCGATGTATAATGTAGATTTTCGCAAATTTAGGTGTTAAATCACAAAATACTACTGGTTTATTGACAAAGATAACGCCCTGTGATTAACTAGAATGACGCTCGCTTATTAAGCTTAATAAAGGGGTGCTATAAACATTAATAAGAGCCAGCTATAAAGGATTTTAACACACCGTTACCTATCAATGATTAAAAAAGGAGGTTTCATGCTTTTGGAATTTTCATGTTCCAATGTCAGGAGCATTCGTGATTCAGTTAAACTAAACCTTAGGGCAAGTTCGGACGACACATACGAAGAAAATCTCCTGCACTTTGAAAACGAGCGCATAAATCCTGCCTGTGCCATTTACGGCTCAAACGCTACAGGTAAGACCAGTGTTCTTTCCGGCATATCCATAATGCAGAGTATGGTCACAACAAGCCATATCCTTCAGCCGGGTTCTTTGTTGCCTCAAATTCCTCACCGCTTAAGTCCAGAAAAGCCTACAGATTATTCAATAGAATTTATATGGAAAAAGACCCGTTATTTTTACAGGTTCTCGTTTAATGCTCAGAAAATATTAACCGAAACTCTTTCTTATGCACCAAATGGCAGAATGGGAGTTATTTTTTCCCGAGACGGAATGAAGGTAAAGGTCACAGAAAAATTCAGCAGGTTGGAAAAGCTCTGCAAAGAAAAACTTGCCCCCAACAAACTTGTTTTAAGTCTTGCAGTGAACAACCTGAATTATGAAGAGCTAGTAAATGCCTACCTGTTTTTCAATGACGGCCTTGTGGTTCTAATGAATGACAACAACAACTGGCTTGAATATTCTGCAAGCAAGATGGAGCACGACAAGAAAATAAAGGATATGTTCCTTAAATTTATGAAAGAAACAGGCAGCGATATTTTGGATATAAAGCCAAAATCTGAACAGCGGCTTATGACAGCAGCAGAACTTCCCCAAGATATGCCACCTGCCATCAAGGCAATTGTCCTGACCCACCCTGTTCAGACAACATCCGTAAAAACCGTATACAAAGGCTTTTCCCTAGATCTTAAGGAAGAGTCCATGGGCACACAGAAGCTTATAAAACTTATGTGTCCAATCATGGACATCTTTCAGAAGGGAAAGACATTTGTCTGCGATGAAATAGAAAGCCACCTTCATCCTCTCATTGTAAGACAGCTAGTTGGACGGTTCATTAAAGGCAAGGCTAGTGATGCCCAGATTATCTGCGCCACACACAATGTTGAAATGCTAGACTTAAAACTATTCCGCCGAGACCAGATTTACTTTACCGACATAAACCCAGACTATCACCGCACCACATTAAAGTCACTTTCAAGCTATCCTTGCCGCAAAGACGAAAATGTACAGCGTAAGTATCTTGAAAACAAATACTGCAAGGTTGCAAGAGATGTGTGGACGGAGTAAGAAGGAAAAAAAGTGAAATTTGACTTTTCGTAACCCAGACTATATAATGTGCATTAACTTAATAACCATTAAATTAACGTGCATTATATGAGACAAGGGCATGCAAACTTTTTACGACAGAGAAAATGAAATACAGGCTCTTTCGCAGATAGAACAGCAGTCTCAAAAACTGCCTGTTTTACAGTTATTACTGGTCGCCGTCGTATTGGAAAGACAGAGCTCATTAAGCATTTTATTAGCGATAAAAAAAGTGCATATCTTTTTACAACACGAAGTGCAGAAAAAGCCCTTTCAATTCAGTGGCAGAAAACACTGGAAGAAAGTATCGGCTTGAAAATATTTGGAACTGTTGAAACACTTTCAGATCTTTTCGAACAGTTAATGCTTTTTTCAAAAAATAATCATTTCACACTTGTCATTGATGAGTTTCAGGATATTGAGTACGTGAACAAAGCTTTTTTCAGTCAGATGCAGAATATTTGGGATAGTAATAAATCATCTTCCAAAATAAATCTGATAGCATGTGGCTTCATTTATTTCCTGATGACAAAAATCTTCAAGGATGATAAAGAGCCTCTTTTTGGAAGGTCAACTCACACCATTCACTTAAAACCGTTTACACCATCAGTTGTTAAAGAAATTTTAAAAGACTTTAATCCCAAATACAAACTGGAAGATCTTCTTTGCCTGTATATGCTTTCCAGTGGCGTAGCTAAATATATATTTCTCTTGATGTATGCTGGTGCAACCACAAAAGAAAAAATGCTTAATTCAGTTTGCAATATGGCATCTCCTTTTTTGTTTGATGGACGAGATATACTTATTAGTGAAATTGGTAAGGATTACGGAATTTATTTTTCAATTCTTCAAGCAATTGCAATTGGTCATACTTCGCAAAGTGAGATTGATTCTGTTATCCAGAAAAACACAGGAGCTTATCTTCATAACCTACAGAAAGTTCTTGGAATAGCAGAACAAATAAGGCCTCTTCTTTCTAAAAGTGAAAGTCGTAATGCCCGCTGGTATATTGTTGATGAATACATGCTTTTTTACTTCCGTTTTATTTTTTCTCATCAAGATTTAATTGAGCTTGGAAATTATGATATGGTAAAACAGTTTATTCTTCGCGATTATGAAACATTTACTGGAAAAACACTAGAACGTTATTTTACAGCCAAACTCAAGGAAGAAGGTAATCTTACAAAGATTGGTGGCTGGTGGGACAGAAAGACTGAAAATGAAATTGATATTATTACGATGAACGAGTTTGACAAATCATATAAGGTTTATGAAGTAAAGCGACAGGCAAACAGACTCAGACTTGATAGGGTTGAAACAACGGCACAGGTATTTATGCAGAACCTTCATGGTTATACACACGAAGTAAAAGGCTTATCCATGGACGATATGTAGTAAAAAAGCTCTATCCTACATTTCCAAATGCAGAAATATAAACGGAAGACAGTCTTACAAATTCAATTTTAAACTTGGATTCTGACAAATCCAGAACAAAAAGTCCATTTGTGTCTAGCTCATAGCAATTTGCACCTCATCTCTGTTTCTTTGCCAAGCCCACTCCATAATCATTATGTGGAGCTCTCCAAATCGAACAGAAGTTTTTCTATTATATTTTCTGAACCATGATAAATCTGCATAAGCATTCTAATAATATATAGCAATTATTGAAAAATATAAAAATAGGAGCTATAAGTTACGGTATCAATATCATGGATACTAATAATTCCCATAATATTAAATTTGATATTTAAAAAACAGTGCTTTTCTGCTATAATAAATTAGGTTTTGGTTATGCAAAAATCTCTAAAAAAGAATGCGTTCTTTAATTCAATAAAGAGCATTATGAATATAATTTTTCCCATAATTTCCTTTCCATATGCTTCGCGCATTTTATTGCCAGATGGAATTGGTGCTGTAAATTTTGCAAATTCTATTATTGAATATTTTTTGATGATTGCCGAACTTGGCATAGGAACGTATGCGGCACGAGAAGCTGCAAAAATAAGAGATAATCGTCAAGAACTAACAAGATTTACAAGAGAAATTCTTTTTTTCAACTTTTTAACTACAATAATAGCCTATTTAATGTTAATTCCATGCTTAGTATTTATACCCAAATTTAATGCATATCGCTTGTTACTAATTATATGTTCAACGAAAGTTCTTTTTTCTACTTTGGGAATTAACTGGTTTTATACAGCACAGGAAGAATACGGCTACATAACACTTCGTCATAGTTTATTTCAATTGATAAGCCTTATCTTGCTATTTACCTTGGTAAAAACAAAAGATGATTATGTTATTTACGCTTGTATTGGTGTCTTCAGTAATGTAGGTGCAAACATTTTTAATTTTTTATATGCTAAAAAATATGTAAATATTTTTGAGAAAACAGAAATTTATCTTGCAAGACATATAAAACCAATTCTTACTTTTTTTAGTGTTAGTGCCGCAGGAAAGGTAAATTCTATCCTTGACACAATTATGCTTGGTTTTTTGGCAGGTGACTTGAGTGTAGGATTATATTCAGCAGCAACAAAACTAACTAAAATGGTAAGAGAATTAATTACTTCAATAATATCAACTTTTATGCCGAGAACGTCATATCTTTTAGAACAAAAAAAAGAAAAAGAGTATAAAATTATTGTAGACAAGGTTATGGGCGTTGTATTTTTCTTAAGTCTGCCTGCCTGTATGGGACTTTTTTTTCTGGCTAAACCATTAACTATCATTTTTGCTGGGGAACAATACCTAGATTCTGTGCCTACAATGCAACTTCTTACTTTTTGTATAATTTTTTCAAGTTTCAATAGTTATATAAACAATCTTATATTAACCCCAAATCGGTTGGAAAAATTTATGCTATATGCACAGCTTGTGGCACTTTCTATAAATGCAAGTCTTAACTGGTTTTTTATAACACAGGGGTTAAAATATGGAGTAAGATGGGGGGTTTGGGGAGCCGGGGTTGCTACACTTATGGTAGATATAACTATTCCACTTGTAAAACTACTTGTTGGGTGGAAATTCATAAAATCGAAAAAGAATCTCTTTGACTTACTTAAATCTCTACTCGGAACTTTACTTATGCTTGTATTATTATATTTTTGCTGCAGTCATATAAAAAGCAATTGGATAAAAATAGGTTTTAGTATGATTTTCGGTTCTGCCATTTACGCAATTTCTGAGATTCTATTACATCATCCGATAGCAAAACTATTTACAGATATTTTAGTTGGAAAATTAAATAATTTTCGGGGAAAAAATAATGAACATTAAAAAAATTTTCAATTATATTCTTTTTATTCAAAAAAAAATAGCTTTTCATATTAAAATGGGGAAAATTCCTGGAGAAATGAAAGCAAATTACAAAAATTATATCTTTTATGCAACTCTTAAACAAAAATATAAGACTTATATAAAAACGCACACACCTGTTTCAAACAACGTACATGAATACTGCAACAAAGTATGGTGGTGTTGGTTCCAAGGAGAAGAACAAGCCCCAGAACTATGTAAATCAGCTTTGAAAACGGTTCGAAATAACCTTCCCGATAAAGAAATAATTATTATCACCGAGGAAAACTATAAGAACTATGCAAATTTTCCATCTTTTATACTAAAAAAGTATAATGAAGGAAAAATAAGTCGTACACATTTCTCTGACTTGCTAAGACTAGAACTGCTTTCAAAATACGGAGGTTTGTGGATTGATTCCACTTGTTTTTTGACTGAAAACCCAAAATTTATTTTTAATAAGCCGCTTTTCGTTTTTCAAAATAGAGAACGTGGTGACAGTTCTATTGTTGCTTCAAGTTGGCTTATCAGTGCTGAAAAAAATAATCCAATTATTCTGCTCACCAGAGATTTACTTTACAATTGGTGGAAAGAACATAATCATCTGTATCATTATTTTTTGCTACATTTTTTCTTTACCATGGCGACTGAATTTTACAAAGATGATTGGGCAAATGTCCCTTTCTATTCAAATCTCCCTTGTCATATTTTACAGAGAGAATTATTTGATAAATATGATGAATATCGATTTGAACAACTAAAAAAAATGTCAGCCGTTCACAAGCTGACATATAAATTCGGTGAAAAAAAGCTTTCCGAAACAATTTATGAATATCTTATGAGAAATTAACTGAACATATCAATTCTAATTTTGTGTTTGCCACCCAAAAATTCAGTTGCAAGATATTTATCAGTTATTTCCTGTGCAAGTTCATACGGAATGATTCTTGCACCCATGCAAAGCACATTTGCATCATTATGGAGTCGAGTAAATTCTGCAGACTTTAAATCCCCGCAAACAGCCGCTCGAATACCTTTGTGCTTGTTAGCAACCATACTCATTCCAATTCCTGTCCCGCAAATAAGTATTCCTGTATCAACAAGTTTATCTGTAACACATTTACATACTTTATCTGCATAAATTGGATAATCCACCTGCTCATCTGAATCAGTTCCAACATTCACAATTTCATATCCTTTAGATACAAGATAATCAATCAATTTTGATTTATATTCAAACCCTGCATGATCACATCCAATTGCAATTCTCATGAAAACAACTCCTCTTCACTAAAATTCATCAATGCTTTACAAAGAGGTATATCTTCTTTCCTCGTAATCTTGATATTATTTGTAAATCCCTTTGAAAAATAAACAGTCTCGCCATAATAAATAAGTACAAGATCCGCATAAATAAAGTCATGCTTGTTTTCAGACTCTGCTTTTTCATAAAGTTTTACCATTGGGCCAAACTTGTAAGCCTGAGGTGTCTGTATACGCATAATTTTACTTCGATCAAGCTGTTTATTTCCATCGGTTCCATTATCTGTATAAATAACAGTCTCATAACACGGAATAGCAAGAGACGCATTACCTTTTTCATGTGCTACACGAAGCATATCATTTATTGCTGCCTGAGGAAGAATTGGACGCGCAGCATCATGTATAATAACATAGTCATCATCTGAAAGATAATCACGTAGACTAAAAAGGCCATTACGTGTTGAATCATGCCCAGTTTCACCACCTTCGACTATATTTAAAACCTTTGATATTTTATACTCTTCCAGAATTTCTTTTAAATGAGGAATCCAGTCTTTTACACAGACAATTATAATGCTGTCTACTTGTGCATTTTTCTGAAAGTTTTCCAGCGTATGGACAATAACAGGTTTATCATTAAGTGAAAGAAACTGTTTTGGCATTGGCCCTCCCATCCTAGAACCAATTCCACCTGCAAGTATTATTGCAACATTTTTCATAGATTTCTCCAGATTATTTGTCTATCTCAATAAGAGCATCCATAAACATCTTCATATATTTTTTATCCCAAATTGTAACACGAAGAAAACCAGCACTGTCACCTTTTCCACAGAAAATTAAAATATTTCGTTCTTTCAAATCAGCTGTAATCTGTTCTGCAGTCTTATGCTTTGGAGTAATACATATAAAACATCCGTAAGTTGGAATATAGGAATATTTTGCATCATCCAATGCTTTCAGAAGATATTCTTTTCCACCATTGAAAGTAGCTTTTAATTCAGAAATAACTTTGTCAAAGTTATCAACGATTGTTTCACCAAATGCTAAAGCAACGTTGTTTACTGTATAGTGAGGCTTCAGATTCTTCACATACTGAACATTTTCTTTTGTAGAAATGACAGCACCCATTCTAAGACCCGGCATAGAAAGCATCTTGGAGAATGTTCGTAGTATTACAACATTATCAAATTCTTTTATAAGATTAAGGGAATGTTTATCATAAAAATAATGATAAGCTTCATCAATAATAACCAACGCATTAACAGATTTTGCTTTTTCAACAACTTTTCTAATTTCAGAATCAGAATAAACATTTCCAATCGGCATGCTTGGGTTTACAAGAGAAACAATTCCAGTATTTGAATCGATTTTTTCTACAAGTTTATCAATATTAAAAGTAAAATCAGACTCATAATGTATCATTTCTGTGTTCATCTGAGACATATCAGCATAAACCTTATACATTCCAAAGGTTGGAGTAACACAGAGCAATGTTTTTCCTGGTTCCCCAAACACCTTAATAACATACCCCATTGCAACTACAGAACCGTCTGTAAGCGTTACATTTTCATATTCAAGCCCCAAAAGCTTTGCGTATTTTGTCGTAAATTTGATCTCCTCAGGGTAAAGAGAAAGATACTGGGGAGTAATTTTCCTCATTGCCTCATCAAAAATCCATTTTGGAAGACCATCAGGATTTTCATTCTGATCAAGACGTATATACGTTCCTCGATCTTCAGGCTGATTTGTTCTTAAAAAATCTTTTATCACAGGATTAACATAATGCATTGAAATTACCTCAAAAAAAAGTATAATTTTAAAAAGAGTATCATATAATTAAATTTATTGGAATATGGAAAGGGAATCAAATTATGAAAGAGTTAAATTTGACAGAAATACAAAAAGCTTGTTTTGAAACATTCCTTAAACTTGATGAAATTTGCAAAAAACTGAATATTCATTACTATATGGCTTTTGGAACTCTAATTGGTGTTGTGCGGCACAAAGGTTTTATTCCATGGGATGACGATATTGACGTAATGATGCTTAGAAAAGATTATGAAATTTTAAAAGATTACATGGAAGCCAATGTAAATGAACTAAAACCTTTTAAAATATGCACAAGAAAGAACACAAAAAACTACTCTCCTTCTATTCCTCGTTTTGTTGACTCAAGTTATATTTTTGAATCAAGTTATTCCTATGAAAAAAAATTTGACCTTGGAGCATTTGTTGACATATATGTGCTTGACTATTGTGGAAATTCTTTTGAACATGGAAAGAATTTTGGTAAAAAAATCAGGAAGTGGGATAAACGCTATATGATTTATCTCAATCCGGATAATGGCAAAAGAAATATTAAATATTTTGCACGTTGCATCCTTTCTTTAATTCTAAGAATCAAATGGGGGAAAAATTATGATTTCGATTCCGCATTAAAAATCTTTAACACAAAATACCATTCCGAAAAAGACGAATATGTCGGAGTTTTATATGACTGTGACCCCATGAAAAAGTCTTGTTTTGATAATCCGCCAGAAACTGATTTTGAAGGTCATAAAGTCTACATTCCTAATAACTTCGATGATATTCTAAACCTAACGCATAAAGGTTATATGCAACTCCCTCCAGAATCGGAAAGAGTTCCTCACCATAATTACAAAATATATAAAAAAACAAGATAGTGACATAATAATAAAAATAGTATATTATGCTTATCATGTCTTTTGTTTCTACAGGATTTGTTTTTTATTGTTTTCTCACAGTTGTTTTATACTATCTTGTACCTCAAAAGGTAAAATGGCTTATTCTTTTAATTGCAAGCTATGTTTTCTATGCGCTAAATAATCTGTATGCTTTAATTTTCATAGTCGCCTCGACTTTTGTTAGCTATATCATTGCTTTACGACTTTCTTCCATTACCGATATATGCGAAGAAAAAAGAAATGCAACAAATGATAAACAGGAACGCAAAAATATAAAAAAGCATTTCAGCTCAATTAAAAAAAGATATGTAACATTCGCTTTGTTTTTTTGCCTAGGTATTCTTGCCGTTCTTAAATATACCAATTTTATAACACTAAACATCAATATGATGTTTAATACAAAATTCCCAAAGTTAAAATTTATTCTTCCACTTGGAATTTCATTTTATACTTTTAAAATCGTAAGCTATGTTTTAGATGTTTACAATGGGAAATATAAAGCCGAACAAAATTTATTTCATTATGCTCTTTATGTAAGTTATTTTCCCTCAATACTACAAGGCCCCATAAGTAGATACAATGAATTAAAAGCCCAATTTTTTGAAGACAAACATTCTTTTTCATTAATAAATATTCAGTTTGGTATGCAACGAGTCCTATGGGGTTTTCTAAAAAAACTTGTTATTGCAGACAGAGCGACAGAAGTCGTAAATTATATATTTGACAATCATCAGTTTTTACCATGGTATATCACCTTTGTTGGCCTTTTGTTTTATTCCATTGAACTTTATGCAGATTTTTCAGGCGGAATGGATGTCGTTCTTGGTATTTCTGAACTCTTGGGTATAAAGTTGTCTGAAAACTTTCGGCAACCTTTTTTCAGCCAATCCATTGCTGAATTTTGGCGAAGATGGCATATAACTCTTGGAACATGGATGAAAGACTATGTTTTTTATCCTTATAGCCTTTCAAAGTTTTCAACCAAATTGGGAAAATCCATCACAAAAATAAGCAAAAGTGCAGGCAAGATTATTCCTGTATGTATTGGAAACCTTATTGTCTTCTTCATCGTTGGTATATGGCATGGAGCAGAATGGCATTTTATTGTCTATGGTTTATACAACGGGCTTCTTATTGTTCTTGGAGTTATATTTAAACCTATTTTTGAGAAATTTATAAAAATATTCCATGTAAATATTAAAAGCTATTTATGGCAAGCATTCAGAATTTTTCGAACTTTTATTCTCATAAATATTGGGTGGGTTTTTGATGACGTTTCAGATCTTATTATGAGCAAATCATTGCTCATGCAACTTTTTTCATTTAACAATGGAGCTTTAATAAGAAACTGGAAATTTGACACATTCAGTAAGTTAACAATTTATACAGTTCTATTTTTCTGTCTAATCTGGCTTATTATAAGTATAATGAAGGAAAGAAAAATAAATGTAAGGGAGTTCATTTCCAACAAACCACTTCCTATCCGATGGACAATTTATATATTATTGATTCTATGTATTCCATTTTTCCAAGCTGCAAATATGGTAGGTTTTATCTATGCTCAATTCTGATATTAAAAAAATTATAAAAGCAATCATGTTTTGTATAGTTCTTATCTCTTGCTCAAAATTGATGACCTTTTTGTTATACCCCTTTTCATCATTAAATGAAAGATTTTACAGATACCATAAAATAACCAAAAACATAGATTTGTTAGTTCTCGGAAATTCTCTTGAAAACTGTGGATTCGTCCCTTCAGTTTTTGAAAATAACCTTGGACAAAATTGTGGTGTCCTAGCACCACAAGGTTCCTATCCAGAAAGTCTTTATTATATTCTTATTGATGTTTGCCATACGCATAATGTAAAAACATTAATAGCAGGATGGGACATAATGCAAAATTTTCAGCTTCCTCCATATAAATATCCCCATGAAGAAGAATTATACAGAGAATTATTTTCAGATATGAAAGGAAACTCTGAATTGCAAAGAATCGTTTTCAAAAATGTTATGAAGCAACGCTATACATCTACATTTTTCGACTGGTCTTCTTTTCCAGAAAATGTTAGAGAAATTCCAAGAGTTATTGAATCACGAAAAAAAACTGTAGATTTAGAAAATAAGATAACAACAATTCCTATGGACATATCAAAATTAAAAATTGACAGAAAAAAAGATAAATACAACTGGTATCAAGCTACAGAACGTATTTATGGTACTGAAATACAAGATAATGACAAGAAATTTTTCTTAGAAATACAAAAATACTGCAAACAACATAATATAGATTTCTATGTCATTTCTTCACCAATTCCAAATTGTATTTTCGAAGCTTGCCCAGAACTTAAAAACGCGATTTCTGTCAGCAAGGCTTTTTTTAAGGAAAATAAAATTAATTATATTGATACAACGAATGAAGCGTATTTTCCAGAAATATCAAACGATATAAATTATTTTGACTGTTTTGGTCATCTGATATCACCTGTCAACGAACAATACTCTCAAAATATTTGTAATTGGTTGAAGGATTATGGAAATTTTTAATGCCAAAAACGGTACCAATAAATAATATTTCTCTTTTCGTTACGCCATTCATATTATCCTATTCAATATTTTTCATAACAAATCTCAATACTGCGCATACATAAACACCGGGTTACCTGGTGCATAAGATAATGAAAGCAAAAGAAGCAACATCAGAATATAATATGCGCTCCAACGGAGGACTATGTTCTTCTTTTGAATTGACTCATAAACATCTATTTTTCGTTCCTTTAGAATGCTTACCACAAACACTATTATGAGCGAGAGAAAAATGAGTGTAAGCTCGCTTTCCACATAGCGAAGGCTTCCAAAAACAGACTTCATGTAATCTTGATCGGAAAGAAGTTTTAAAGAATCAAAATTTGCAATCGTACGCTTTAAATACAAAAAGCTTTTAGGTACGTCAACTATCCTGTCAAAATATCCGCCAATGTTTACAATGAAGAATGTACGAATAATTCTGAATACCTTCCATCCGAAAGAATTTATCGGAATGTGAAGCTTTTGGTTAATTTTTTCAAGGGCAGGCTTGCAGAAGTCACCAAATGCAATTACAAGGCCGTTGTACAAGCCCCATAGCACAAAATGGAATTCTGGTCCGTGCCAGACTCCCACAAAAAGAAATACCAGAATATTTGCAATGCCAGCAGGGACTGTCCTCGCAAGATGTTTCCCCCATTCAGTTTTTTTGCTCATAAACTTCTTGGAAATATTCTGCATCTTTTTTGTAAGAACAAAGGGGTAAAAGACATAATCGCGCATCCATGTACCGAGTGTAATGTGCCAACGCCTCCAAAAGTCTGCAAGCGAAACAGCAAAATACGGCTGACGGAAATTGGGAGACATTTCAAGCCCAAACATTTTTGAAAAACCTAACACCATGTCTATTCCGCCGGAAAAGTCTGCATACTGGTAAATTGCGTAACTTAATATTCCAATAGCAATAAAAAGCCCAGGAAGATTCGGGTAATCATGATCAAGAACAGAAGAAATGCGCCCTGCCAGGAGGTCTGCAACGCAATACTTTTTCAGCGCACCAAAAAGTACTAAAAGCGTTCCATGCTTAATATTCTCAAAATTGAATTTATGTTCTTCTTTTAACTGCTTGCCAAGTGCATCATAACGGTTTATTGGTCCCATAACAAGCTGAGGGAAAAAAGACACAAACAAAACATACTGTAAAAAACTATGTTCCGCTTCGTACTTTGAATTATATATATCCATAAAATAAGCAATAGCTTGGAATGTATAAAAAGAAATACCCAGAGGCAGTAAAAGTGTTTTAGCGGTTCCAAATTTTAAGAAGGATAAATCAGCAGTAATACACGAATCCATAAAAGTAGCTATGGCATTCCAATATTTTAGGAAAAACAAGATTCCAAAATTTATTAGAATCATAAGGACAAGCACATGCCGCTTTTTTTTCTGGACCAAAAGCTTGTAATCCTTGAGGTCCTCTTTTTGCATGCCCCCAGCTTTTTTTTCTTTTACCGAAGAATTCAAATTATATACTTTTTTTGCGCCAATAAATGTGGAAACTGCCGTAAAAAAAATAAATATAAAATTCAGCGGGCCGGAAAAAAAGTAAAAGAAGGCATTTGTTACAAGCAAGATATATTTCTGTGCTTTTTTGGGTACAATATAATAACAAAATAAAGATGCTATCAAGAATAATATAAATGAATAAGATTTAAAATTCAGTAAGTTCATTTTCTGTGTCCTTTACAATGATGAATTGAAATATTCTTCCACATGATTAAGGCACTCGCCGTTGAACCACGCATCAATTTTTATTTTACCTTGAGACTTTGGAGGAAAAGAGAATATATCGTTAGCACTCTTTTGTTGGATAACAACATTTGTTCCATCGCTAAGTTCAGCAGAAATTTCATAGGCAATAGTCGAACGGTCACCATGATTTATTAGCGGAATAATTTTTGTCTGCAAAGAACCATCATCATTTTGAATTTCATTAAGAACAAGTCCATAAAGCCGGGCTGGTTGGGATTTTATTTTTTGTGAGTATGAATCATAAAACCAGTCTGATTTTTCCCGCGCCAAATCATCATATGCATAATCACCATAAAAGAAATCACAAAAGGCTTTTGTAAATTTCATAATTCCCGTCTTTGCCAAGTGATTGTCATCCCAAAAATCACAATCTTCAAGATACAGAAATTCCTCTTTGCAAAGATTAAAATCATAATATTCATAGCCCATAGAAGAGGTAAAGTCTTTTACAAAATCATAATACTCATCATAATTTCCTTTTGCTGCAAGATAAAAATCACTGCATGGCATGGAAAAAAATGTAAGGGGAATTTTATTTTGTTCACAAAAGGCTACTATTTTTCTTACTGTATTTTTATAATCTTCTCCAATACTTTTTACCGCAATCGGTTTCTCACCATCTGAACAATAAGTCCCGTTTTCTATAATATCAGTCCTCATTACACAACCCTTTCCCACATAATTTTCTGCAGAGGAAAAATCATACTTATAGTACTGCCCTGTCAGTTTGGACTTTAAATTCTTTACTATAGAGATAGGATTCAAATCTATGAATTTTTCTTTTCCCAAGGGCAGCAGAGAGTTTAAATAAAGATTCGGGGCAGATGCATCCTTAAGGTAATTAAATTTGAGCTTTTTGTTATTCAGATATTCAGAAACAAGATAATTTGTTCTTAAACCATTGCGTTTCTTAAAGACCACATCGTTGGCAACGGCAAAATCCATTTCCAAATAAATATGCTGTACTGGGCATTGCGAAACAGCTTCTTGAATAATTGCATAAGTTGCATCAATTGGCTGGCTAGGAGTTCCTGAACAAAAAGTATTCTTGCCTAAAATTTTATCCGCTTGAGCAGGATAAAAATCATGGCTTACATGGCTTGCTCCACAAATCAGCACATCTATGTTTTTCTGCTGATGCAATTCATGAAAAATTAACCGTGTATAAGATGTCGAATCATTTTTGAGCGCAAAGGCAAATATCAAATTTAGCAGATAAAAACCTATGCAGAAAATTATGAATTTAAAAACAAAGACAAGTATCTTTTTTAAATTAGTCATTCCGCACCACCATTCGTATTCAACTGCCAGCTTTCTACCGAATCCCGAAGCAATTTTTCTGTGCCGTTTTTGCAGCTTAAGATTTTGGGTAGGGGATGGCTTAGGAAAAGATAGATTCCTTCCGTGACAGAATATGCGCCTATGTTTGCAAACGCAAGCATGTCACCAATGTCCGGCTTTGCTTTGAATGGATATTCTTTTGTAATAATATCTGCGGTTGTGCAAAGAGAGCCGTAAATTGTGTAGCCGTTGCTGGTTGAGATGTCCTTTGTGCATCTTTCTATGTCTGATGGAGGCATGCTGTCTGCCTTTATAAGATGAATGGGCGGCTTTTTCATTCCCATAATTTGTCCGTAATAATTCACGTGGTTTATGCCACCGTCAATAAAAAGGGCGGGAACTTCTGCATTCTGCTTTAAGTCCATTACAGAGCTTACATAAGTTCCACAAGAGGAGGCAACATAGCGTCCGCTTTCCACAACCCAGAAGAAGGGGCTGTCTTTTATCATGGCAGAAAATTCTTCAAGGTCGCTAAAGTTCTGCGCATAATCCTCTGGAGAAAAATAGTCAAATGCAAGGCCTGGGCCATATTCAATGCGCTCAAAGGCAATGCCAAATTCTTTTTGCAGTTCCGAACAGAAGCCTTGAATAAAAGCAACTTCCTCTGCAACCTTCTTCATCTTCTTTTGCGTACCGGTAAAAAAATGTATTCCCTGAATTTTTATTCCAGGCAAATCTTTAAGCAAGGCAATAGATTTTCTTACGCATTCTTCGTTCATACCAAACTGGCTGCCATTTGTAAGGCGCACGATTATTCCCTGAGGGTGAGGATTGGCAGAAGCTTTTACAACTTGCTCAAGGTATGTTGCATGCAAAAAAGATTCCAGCGTGATTGTTCCAACACCAAGATTGTATGCCCTTTCAATATCCTGCTTGGTCTTTACAACACCAGAAAACACAATCTGGTCTGGATTTACTTTTACGGCTTCGCAAATGGAAAGTTCCCCCGGAGAACAAACCTCAAACAAAAGCTGTGAGTCATCTTTTAGCGCATCAAGCAAAAATGGATTAGCCTTCATTGCATAGCATAATCGTGAATTTGAAGGCAGCATTTCCTTTATTTTCTGAACGCGGGAAAGCAAAAGGTCATAATCAAAAAGATAAAAAGGAGTGCCGTATTTCTGCGCACATGATTTTATGAATTCATCGTTAGCCATTTAGTTTTGCCTCCAAAGCCCGCTTGTCCACCTTGCCGTTTTTTGTAAGCGGAAATTCTTCTATAAAAATAAAATTGCTTGGAATCATGTAAACAGGCAGGGATGTTTTTAATGCCGTAACGATTTCTTTTTTGTCTGTTTCCTGACCCGTATAAAAAGCGCTTATCTTGTTCTGGGCAAAAATACAGCAGGCCCTTGTAATTGAACAAATCTTTTCTACTGCACCTTCAATTTCAGAAAGCTCTATTCTGTGCCCCATGTGCTTAATCTGTGTGTCCTTGCGCGAAACATAATAAAGAAGCCCGTCCTTGCCGTAGCTTGCCAAGTCACCGGTACGGTAAATGCGCTCAAAGTAGGAAGGGTTTAGCGGATTCTGGACAAAAGCCTGTGCGGTACGCTCGCCATTGTTGTAATAGCCAGGCGCAACACAGGAACCGCTTACGCAAAGTTCTCCAGTTTTTTCTGCTTCGGTAATGAGGGCATCGTTTTCGTCCAAAAGAAAGACGCGCTCGTTGGGAAAAGGAATGCCTATTGGAAGCACATAATCTTCGCCAATTGACTGTGGAACTTCCGCATAGGTACAGTTGCATGTGATTTCCGTTGGGCCGTAAAGATTTATGTATTTTGCATCGGGAACATTTTCTTTCCAAATGCGGAGCTGCTTTACAGGCATTACTTCGCCAGAGAACATAATCTTCTTTAGGGTAAGCGGTTTTTTGTACTTAAAGCCGCCCAGGGTAGAAATTATGCACATTGCGGAAACAGCCCAAATGATTGTGGTAATCTCTCGCTCTTCAAGATAGTCAAGAAGTTTTGTGGGAAAGGAAAAGAATGCCTTTGGAACAAGATGAACTGCGGCACCAGTAAAGACAGCGGTAAAAATATCCTTAACCGAAACATCAAAATCAAAAGGAGCCTGGTTGGCAAGGTTTTCTGAACTCTGGATGTCAAAAACCTCTGCAAAGCAGGAAATAAAATCAACAACGTTGCGGTGGTTTACAAGAACCGCTTTTGGCATACCTGTTGTGCCAGAAGTAAAGTTTGCATAAACAGGGTCAACGTCTACAATCTGATTGCGCCGGGCAGGATTATAAGGAACATTCGCCTCTTTTACTTCCTTTAATAGGTCATCCGTATAAATAATCTTACAGTCGCTTCCAAGGCCTTCTATCTTTTTCTGGAATTTACGGTCCACAACGAGAGTCTTTGCTTTTAGAGTTGAAATCATGGAAAGAAGGCGCTCGTCCGGGAAAGTCGCATCCACAAATGAATAAAAGCATCCCGCGTATAGTGCCGCAAAAAACAATTTTAGTGTTAGCACGGATTTTTCCGTTACAAGAGGAACTGCCGTCCTTGGGTCAAAATGTTTTTCCAAAAAAGAAGATATTGCCTTTGCATCTTTTACAAAATCTTTCCAATTAACGCTCTCCTGCACATCTGCAAAAGCCGTTTTATCCGCATATTTTTCTGAGGTTGCTTCAAGATAATCTAAAACAGTGTATTTCATAGAGTTAAAACATTATATACAATAAGCCACTCTTTGTGAATACATTATTTGCGGCGCTTGCCTTTCCAATCCGAAAGCTTTTTCCGCTGCCTTAAAGGCATTGTGTGTGGCGCTTGCGGGGTTCCGGCATTCGCCTCCATTGCCTAACGGCAACCCGCCTGCGGCGGGCCCCTCCAGTGCCTGCCGTGCTTTTTTCTGCTGCCGTCTGGAGGCTTACTAATACAAAGTCTCCCCCAAGAGCCGCGCTGCCAGGTTTACCGCCATGATTGCCGTCTGGTTCCGCACGTCAAGGATGGGGTTCACTTCTACAATTTCCATAGATTTTACCATGTTCAGCTGGCACATTTCTTTTTGTCATTGTAAAAGATTTGCTTTTTGAATAAAATAAGCAATATGAAATCAGCATTGTATAACTTAATAATCTTTCCCATATCCCAGCTTCTAGAGTTTTTCTATCAGTTTATATATGAAGCTTCCGGACGTGAAGCATTTGCAGTAATCGCACTCAGTTTTGTTGTTACACTATGTACGCTTCCTCTTTATATGGTTGCAGAAGGCTGGCAAGAAATAGAACGTGAAACACATTCAAAATTACAACCAGGCATTGCACGTATAAAAAAGGCATTCAAAGGCGATGAGCAATACATGATTCTCAATACATTCTATCGCCAAAATCACTACAGCCCAATTATGGCATTGCGTTCATCACTCAGTCTGCTTATCCAAATTCCATTTTTTCTTGCGGCCTATCATTTTCTCTCCGAATTGGGAACCTTAAAAGGCGTAAGTTTTCTTTTCATAAAAGATTTTGGATCTCCTGATGAGACTTTCCACATAGGCTCATTCGCAATAAACATACTGCCCATTGCAATGACAGTAATAAACTGTGTTTCTGGATTCATTTATTCAAAGGGGCATGAAGTCCGTGAAAAAATACAGATATATGTTTTTGCGGCCATCTTTCTAATTGTTTTGTACCAGTCTCCAGCAGGACTCGTCGTCTACTGGACAATGAACAACATACTTTCGCTTGTAAAGAACATATTTTACAAGTTGAAAAATCCGAGACGAATCCTGTACATTCTGCTTTGTGCATTCGCCATTTTTTGCCTTGTTGCACCTTTTACTGTTCTTCAAGGCCAAAAAAACTCATATCGAAAGGCTTTGTTTGCCTTTGGAATCATTCTTCCTATTCTTCCTTTTGCGGTAATGTATTTTACCTCATTTACGAACAGACATTTTAAGCTTTTGGATGAAAACCCAAATATCAGATGCAAAATTTTCTTTACGGCTGCTATTGCACTCACAATCCTTGCCGGATATGCAATTCCATCAATAATTGTAGAAAGCGAGCCAAATAATTACTGTTACGTAGACAATTACAAGTCTCCTTTTGTTTTCATCATTTCTACATTCTTCCAGAGTGCCGGTATCTTTTTGCTGTGGTGCGGAGCTTTCTACGGCCTATTCTCTTCCAGAACGAAGAAAATCCTAACAATTGTCTTCAGTATTTTTTCCTTCATCGCTTTGCTAAACACTTTCGTATTCGGAGGAAAATACGGGCCAATAGAACCCTGGCTTGAATTCATGCAACCTCAGGTATTTACCCCAACTATTTCTTCTCTTGCCTTAAATGCATTTGTAATTCTAGTGATTATCAGTGCATGTATTTTTCTGACACTCCGCTTTCCTAAAATTCTGCATTCGCTTTTACTTATACTCGTAATTTCACTTACAGCAATCTCTGTAAAAAATTCACTAACGATTCAAAACGAATACTCAAAAATGCCTGTTCCGTCTTACAATAATTCTATTGAGCCTATTTTTCACCTTTCAAAAACAGAACAAAATGTCATCGTCATCATGCAGGACAGATGTTTTTCACCTTTCATTCCTTATGTTTTTGAAGAAATTCCCAGTCTAAAAGATGCTTTTGACGGCTTTACATACTATCCAAACACTATTTCAATGGGAAAGCTCACAATGATTGGAACTCCAGGCTTGTTTGGCGGTTATGACTACACGCCTTACCGCATAAACGAACGTGCAACAGAAGAACCAGAAAAAACTCTTCAGGACAAGCACAACGAAGCAATGCTTACACTTCCACTCCTTTTTACACAAAACGGTTTCCGGGCGGAAGTCGCAAATCTGCCGTACGAAAACTACCTTGAACAGCCGGAAAGCAATATGTATTTTGACAACCCAAATCTTACGCGCCACGGCTTTGAGCTTGAAGAAAAAAAAGAACTTGACGGTATATCGTACATCGTAAAATACAAGGGGCATGAGCCTATACGTCACAATAAAGTACTGGGAACCTACACAAATTATTGGTATGCACAGCACGGAATGGAAAAAGAGCCATACATTAGCTCGCAAATCTTCAGGAATTTCATTTGGTTCTCATTGTTCAAGATGGTTTCGCCAGTATTGCGAGGAGCAGTCTACCACCGAGATTATTGGATGGCTTACAACAAATGGGACGACAGCGCCAGATTTGTAGACAATTATTCCGTAATCGACTATCTTCCAGAACTTACAAAAATTGACGACGGAAAGGGAACTTTGATTCTTCTTGACAACGAGGCAACCCATGAACCAGTGCTCCTTCAGGCACCAGAATACGACTTTAGGAAGCCTGCTGAACTTACGAACTTAGGAAACAGCCCATTAAAAGAAAATACCGAATTCAGCACAATGTGTGGTATTTTCAGTCGCTACATTGATTTTTTTGAATACCTCAAAGAAAACAACTGTTATGATAATACACGAATCATAATAGTTTCCGACCATGGTATGATTGACAAGTCAAAAGCGGTAAGCAATCTGGATTCTTCAAATTTGCCGTTTCAAAAATGCAATTTTGTAGCCACGCTTATCGTAAAAGACTTCAATTCGCACGGAACCATCCAGACGGACAACACATATATGACGAATGCAGATACGCCATACCTTGCTACAACAGGTATAATAAAAGATGCTCGCCATCCATTTACAAGAAAGCCACTTGAAGTTACAGACAAAGCAGCCTATTCTATCTTGAACACTTCACGTGCGCAAAGTACTAGAATTCGTAAAGAAAAAACTTTTGATGTAAAACCAAGCGAATGGTATACAGTCAAGGACAATATCTTCATTGATGAAAACTGGAGTAAACTGAACAAATAATATGCCTATTACAACGATTCTCTACAACATAATTCTTTCACCAATAACACAAGTAATAGAAATATCGTACCGGATTTTTGACAAAATGTTCGGAAACACAGGAATCGCAGTGCTCGGAGTAAGTCTTACGGTTACACTGCTCTGCCTTCCATTGTACATTGTCGCGGAAAGCTGGCAAGAGACTGAACGGTCAACCCAGAGCAAAATGAAAGATGGAATTGCCAGAATCAAAAAGGCATTCAAGGGTGACGAGCAGTACATGATGCTCAACACCTATTACCGCCAGAAACACTATCACCCTATTATGGCTCTCCGCTCTTCTTTCGGAATCCTTATTCAAATTCCATTTTTCCTTGCTGCCTATCATACGCTTTCAACCCTTCCTGATTTGATGGGAAGGAGTTTTTTCTTCATTCGTGATATGGGAAAGCCCGATGCGCTTTTTTCAATCGGCTCTTTTTCCGTAAATATCCTTCCAATCACAATGACTCTAATAAACTGTATTTCGGGTGCGATTTATTCAAAAGGTCATGGCTTCCGCGAAAAAATACAGATTTACGGCATGGCAATTCTCTTTCTCATCGTACTTTATCAGTCACCGGCAGGTCTTGTCCTTTACTGGACTATGAACAACATCTTCTCTCTTGTAAAAAATGTCTTCTATAAGATGAAGAATCCAGTGAAGGTTCTTTACCTTTGCATGGTTGCAGCAATTCTTGCCATAGCATCCTATATTCTTTTCTTTTACAGCGGTGGCGCAAACCTAAAAAAGCGGTTAGCCGCTGCCATTTTCCTACTGATTTGGATTCCTCTTCCCCTTTATGTCCGATTTTTAGTCTATTTTTCAGAGCATACACTTGCACCTCTAAACGAAAATAAAAAATCCCGTTTCTGGCTTTTCTTTTTTTCGGCGATTGGACTTTGTATTTTAAACGGTCTTGTCCTTCCTTCAGAATTGATTGCAAGTTCTGTTCAGGAATTCTCCAATATTGAATCATATAAAAATCCTACGGCATTTTTGCATTCATCATTTTGGATGAGCGCAGGTCTCATGCTCTTCTGGCCAACATGCGTTTACTTCCTTTTTAAAAATCGTATTCAAACGCTTCTGGCATTCATATTTCCGGCTTTCTTTATTAGTGCAATCGTAAATGCATTTGTTTTTGCCGGCGATTATGGTTCTATGGATGTAACTCTCAAATTCATCGACGGATTCACAAATCCCACAAAAATGTTCCTGCTCGCTAATTGTCTTGTCATTTTTGTTGTTCTTGCAGTACTTTCATTTGCAATTAAAATTCGCCTACATAAAATTCTTTCAAACCTTTGTCTTATCGCATCATCTGTCTTTGCAGTTCTTTCTGTCATAAATACATCAAAAATCAACCGTGAATACAAAGCTTTTGCATCAAGAAAAGCAAACGATGATATTCAAACCGTAAAATTCTCTCTTTCAAAAACAGAAAAGAATGTCGTAATATTTATGCTCGACCGTTTTGAATCCGCCTATGTACAACCAATTCTGAACGACCAGAAAGACCTTGCCAAAAAGCTGGCGGGATTCACATTCTTTCCAAACTGTGCGAGTTACAACGGCCACACACTTATGGGCTCTCCAGGACTATACGGTGGATTTGATTACACTCCCATGGAAATGAACAAACGAAAAGACATTCCACTCAAAGACAAACACAACCAGGCTCTTATTCTGCTTCCAAAACTCTTTTGCCAAAATGGTTTTTCTGCCACTGTCTCTGATTTATCATGGGCAAACTACAGTTACATAGCGGACATGAGTTTTGTAGACAATTTCCCACTTTCAGAAAATCCCGAACTTGCAAATCTAAAGACTCATTCTCTGCTATGTCATTATGCAGGCGATTTCAAAAAAGAATGCCTCAAGCCTGGCTATGAGAAATCCTCTCTTGCCCATGTACTAAACAGGAACCTGTTTTGGGTAAGCCTCTTCCGAGAAGTCCCCGCAGTATTGCGGCCAGCGGTCTATTACAAGGGAACGTGGTGGGAAAACGGTGTAAAGGAAAGTTCAAGCGATTTTGCAAACTGGTATTCTATTCTGTATTACCTGCCAAAAATCTTTGACACAAATTCAACACAGCCAACTCTCTCAATCCTCACAAATGAATGTACCCACTCTTCGGAAGATATTTCTATGTATGCGATTGAACCTTCATGTCCTTATTCTGACAATGATAATGGGTATAAAATCAACACAGTTTCTCTCATTCAGATTGGAAAATTTGCAGACTATCTTCGCGAACAGGGAATTTACGACAATACAAGAATCATTGTCGTCTCTGACCACGGAATCGGGGGCGACCTGGATATTTTTGGCAAAGGAAAAACTAGATTTAACGGTTATAAAAAAGATAGATTGAATCCAGTTCTTCTTTTTAAGGACTTTAATTCCAACAATGCCTTTTTTGAAGATTCGCAATTCATGACGAACGCAGATGTGCCTGCACTTGCATTAAAAGATATTGTTGAAAATCCGACAAATCCTTTTACCGGAAACCCAATAAATGGGGAATATAAAAAAAATGGGATAATCGCTACAAGCGGCGATATATTCATGCCATACCATTCAAAAAGTAAATATGAATTCACATTAGGCGATGACGAATGGATTCTATTAAAAGATAATATTTTTATTGATTCCAATTGGCAAAAAGCAGTAGATAAAAAATAATAATATTAACTTGAAAAATTTTGCGGCACTTGCTTTCCAATCCGAAAGCTTTTTCCGCTGCCTTACAGGCCTTGTGTGTGGCGCTTGCGGGGTTCCGGGGGGCCCTACCCCCTCCATTGCCTAACGGCAACCCGCCTGCGGCGGGCCCCTCCAGTGCCTGCCGTGCTTTTTTCTGCTGCCGTCTGTCGGATTGCTAATACAAAGTCTCCCCCAAAAGCCGAGCTGCCAGGTTTACCGCCATGATTGCCGTCTGGTTCCGCACATCAAGGATGGGGTTCACTTCTACAATTTCCATAGACTTTACCATGTTCAGCTGGCACATTTCTTCCATTAGAAGTAAGCCTTCGCGGTAATTCAGGCCACCGGGAACTGGCACGCCGGTACCGGGAGCAATGGAAGGGTCAAGGGAGTCCATGTCAAAGCTAATGTGAACAACATCGCAGCGGGTCTTAAAGAAGAGCTTTACCTTGGTAAGAACTTGGTCAAAGCCAATGCGGTCTATATCGCTAATTGTAAAGGCCGTAACTCCGGCTTCTTTCATGAGCATTTTTTCGCCCTTGTCCAAATCGCGAAGCCCCACAAAGCAAATGTTTGCCGGGTCAACCTTGCGCCCCTCGTGGTAAAGGTTCACAAGTTCAGGCAGACCATAGCCCGCACTGGCCGCAAGACATTCGCCGTGGATATTTCCGGTAGGGCTTGTCTCTGTAGTGTTAAAGTCTCCGTGGGCATCCACATACAAAACGCCCAGCCTAAGATTTTTCTTCTTATAAAATGAACTTAGCCCCGCAAGCGTTCCCAAAACTATTGAATGGTCGCCGCCAAAAACAAGGGGGAACTCTCCGTCGGAAGCGGCATCTTCAACTTCCTTAGCAAGAAGCGTACACGCATCCACAATAGGCTCAAGGTATTTTGCCTTGGGATTTGTGCCAATGTCTGCAAATTCCTGCGCAGTAACCTTTATGGGATTCTGGTCGCTTATGACCTTGTGCCCCAAGCTTTCTATTTTTTCCCTTATTCCAGCAAGGCGAACAGCAGACGGCCCCATATCCGAACCGTGCCTTCTTCCGCCGTAGTCAAGCGGCATTTCTAAAATGTGTACATCCATATAAAAAATCATAGTTCCTTTTGCACAATAATGCAAGGTTGTAAAAAAAATAACTTATAAATTATATTTTTCCTTGAGTTTATAACCTTTATATATTATAATATAGCAAAAATATAATATTTAGGTTATAAAACATGGATACACGGATAATACAAATAAGGGCTTTGGACAAAAAAACAGCAGATTTAAAGTCTTGTCAGAATGTAATTCCTCGAGGCCAAAGCTGGATAAAAATGGTTAGGGAAGCTATTGGCATGACCGCAATTCAGCTTGCAAAACGACTAGGTGTTACCCAACCCAGGATTGCGAAAATGGAATCAAATGAAGAAAACCTCAAGCTTTCGACCATGAAAAAAGTGGCAGTAGCTTTGAACTGCGAATTTGTGTATTACTTTAAGCCCAAAACTTCTTTCCAAGATTTTGTAAAAGAACAGGCTCAAAAGAAAACTAAGGAGATCCTAAAAAATGTGAATCTGAACATGGCACTCGAGGATCAGGATATTTCCCTTGAAGAAACGACGGAAGATATGGTTAACGATTTTATAAACAACAAAACAAAACTAATATGGGATTAACGCATGGATATATTTGAAGCAGACGACAATTCAACACCGCTTACCCCAGAAGAAAAAGACGGGCTCAAACTAAAATGGATAACCCTCCGATCCGAACTTAACGAGGCAGAAGCTCGGAATATTGCCGAAGCACAGATTTGGCTTGCAATGAACAAAAATAAGAACGTTTTATCTGATTCATTTTTAAGAAACCTTCACAAAAAAATGTTCGGAAATGTGTGGAAATGGGCAGGAAAATACCGTGAAACAGAACGGAATATTGGTGTTGCTCCTTATCAAATTCCCTTAAAGCTTATGCAGCTTTTTGATGATGCTAAATTTTGGATTTCAAACAATACTTATTCAAATCATGAAATTGCAGTAAGGCTTCACCACAGACTTGTACAAATCCATCCTTTTCCCAACGGTAACGGAAGAGTTTCACGCCTTATGGCAGATTTGGCGTCTTTCCAGCTTGAAGGCAAAGCTCTTTATTGGGGAGACGTAAATCTTGTGAATGTTTCAGAAATAAGGACAAAATACATCGCAGCATTAAGAAAAGCAGATGCCGGAGATTATTCAGAGTTGTTAAACTTTACAAGATCATAGTTCCTTTTGCACAATAATGCAAGGTTGGAATAATTGCCGTGGGCACAACTTTTCTATATAATATGCCCGGTTATGAAAAAAGTGTTTGTTTTTGCCATTTTCTTTGCCTTGGCGTTGCCACTCTATTGCCAGGCCAGTCAGGAAAGCGTACCAGTTAGTGAGGAAGCGCCTGATGCAGAGGAAAAAGATGCCAGCAGGGAAAAAAATGCCAGTATAAAAGGGGACATCTTTTTTGACTACTCAGATGGGCTATATTGGTTGCCCGGAAATACCAAAATCGAACTTCGTTATATGAAAGAACACCGTTCGGATATTCTTGAATGCATTTTTACAGTTCCGTATTATTTGATTACGACAGTTATACCATGTCTTGTTTGCGCAGGAGAACTGGTTTACTACCGTAAGCAGGATGACGACGGCTCTTACGGAAACTATTTTGGCATAAGCCATCCGCTAAACATGACAATGGCCCTTTACTTTGGCGACAATTTTTACACGGCCATTAAACTTGGGGTAGCCTGTGACTTTTGCGTTGGAAGGTGGGCATTCAAAGTTGGTCCGAATGCAAGTTCCTACCTGGTGCTTGGCTATGAACCAATATCCTTAAACGCGGGAATTAAGGCTGGATATTTTGCCAATGAATGGTATGCAGCCCCTTCCTGCAGCCTTAACTTTACCCTTCAAGACGAAAATAATTTTTATGTCTCTTATACGGACGCAAATTTCTTTGGCAAAAACATAAGGCGCATTTCTTTGGGATTAACGTTTATCGCTGACAAAAAATAGCCCAAAAGCGCAGCAAATCTTTTTAGGAGCCTACGCCGCCGTGTAGGGGCGCGACAGCGTTGCTGATGGCGCAGGTCCCTGAGCACCGTCGAAGGGCCGGAGCCATCAGCAATGGAGCGGGTAGGGTCCCGCGGAACCCCGAAAGGGCGGTGACGAAAGGCATTAACGGTCGAGTTAGCCAAAAAACAAATGGTAGAACATAAAAAAGCACCGTCCAGAAAATTCCAACCACAGAAAATTCCAATCCTTGAACCTGTCCGCAATTTGCGCTATAATCTGCAAAATCGCTTTGAAGGAAATAGGAGGTAGCCCCGGATGTTAAAAGGCAGGCATATTATAGAACCCGGAGATTTAAGTGTTTCAGAAATTGATGAGATTTGTTCTTTGGCAGAACAGATTTTGGTAGATCCTGTTTCTTTTCAAGATGTGTGCCGCGGGAAAATTCTTGCGACACTTTTTTTTGAGCCAAGTACCAGAACCCGCCTTTCTTTTGAAGCGGCAATGCTGCATTTGGGCGGAACAGTAGAAGGCTTTGCAGACGCAAGCTATACTTCTTCCACAAAGGGAGAAACCCTTGCAGACACAATCCGCGTGGTAAGTTCCTATGTAGACGTAATTGCCATGCGCTCCCCAAAAGAAGGAGCTGCCCTTTTGGCATCCCAGTTCAGCGCATGCCCGGTAATCAACGCTGGAGACGGCGGACACTACCACCCAACGCAGACCCTTACCGACCTTACTACAATCCGCATGTTGCAGGGTACGCTGGAAGGCCACACAATAGGCTTCTGCGGAGACCTAAAGTTTGGCCGCACGGTCCACTCTCTTGCAAAGGCAATGTGCCTCTACCCCAAGAACAAGTTTGTCTTTATAAGCCCCAAGGAACTGGAGCTTCCCGAATACTACATAAAATCCGTACTGCAGCCCGCAGGCGTAGAATTTACAACGGCAGAGCGTCTTGAAAACGTTATCGGTGACCTGGACATCCTCTACATGACCCGCGTACAGAAGGAGCGCTTCTTTAACGAGCAGGACTACATCCGCCTAAAGGACAGCTACATTCTGGACAAGGCAAAGATGAGCCTTGCCCGCAAAGACATGATTGTACTGCACCCCCTTCCCCGCGTAAACGAAATTGCCCCGGAAGTGGACGAAGACCCAAGAGCCGCCTACTTTAAGCAGGTAAAATTCGGCATGTACGCACGAATGGCCTTAATGTCAAAGCTGACCGGCTGCCTGTAAGCAAACAGGTGCCCTATAGATGCCCTATAAATAGGAGAAAACAGAATGATTAATATAGCCGAAATAAAAAACGGACTGGTAATTGACCACATTCAGGCTGGGCTTGGCTGGAAAGTATTCAAGTGGCTTGGCCTTGACGAAGCAAAATTCACCTGTGCGCTAATCGTAAACGCCATTTCCAAGAAAACTGGAACCAAGGACATAATCAAAATAGACAACATCCTCAACATTGACTACAGCGTCTTAGGCTTCATAGACCCCAACATCACAGTAAATGTAATCCAGGACGGCCAGATTGTCCGCAAAATCAAGATGGAGCTGCCGGAAAAGGTGGAAAACGTAATCCACTGCAAGAACCCCCGCTGCATTACGATTACAGAGCATTACGTTCCCCAGGAATTCCGCCTGGTGGACAAGAACCTAAAGCAGTACCGCTGCATCTATTGCGATGCCCTCTACACCGCAGGAACCGTAGGAGAAGACTAATGGCAGCAAAGCAGCTTTTAATTTACAACGCACACATAGTTGATGCCCGCACAGACAAAAAGGGTGCAATCCTTGTAAAAAACGGCAAAATCCACTCCATGCCATCATCAACAGAGCTAAAAAAGCTGCTTGCCGACCCTTCCATCCCCGCATTTGACGCAAAAGAGCTAACCCTGCTCCCAAGCTTCATAGACATGCATGCCCACTTCCGCGACCCGGGCCAGACGCAAAAAGAAGACATTGTTTCCGGTTGCCATGCCGCCGCCGCCGGTGGATTTGGAACCCTTGTCCTTATGCCAAACACGTCCCCGGTTGTCTCTTCGCAAAAAGAAGCCCTTGCCAACAACCAAAAAGCAGAAGAAACAGGCCTTGCCCACGTAATCCAGAGCGTAAGCATAACATCCCGCTTTGACGGAAAAACCATAAGCCACCTTGACCAGCTAAAAAAGACCCAAGTTCCCCTAATCACAGAAGACGGCCACGAAGTAACGGACAGCAGCGTAATGCTTGCCGCAATGAAAACCGCCGCCAAAAAAGGCCTAATCGTAAGCTGCCACAGCGAAGACCCCTTCCTTGCCCAAGCCGCCCGCCCCTTACGCAAAGCCGCCCTTGAACTGCTAAAGAAAAACAATGGCCGCCCCTCTGCAAAAGACAAAAAAGAAGCCGCCGCCTACCTAAAAGAAGCAGACTCTTTGCTTGCCGCCGCAGAAGACGCCGCCACTTACCGCAACATCCGCCTGGCAGAACTTGCAGGTTGCCACATACACCTCTGCCACGTAAGCACGGAAGAAAGCCTTAAAGCCGTAATCAGCGCAAAAAAGCGAGGGGTAAACGTAACTTGCGAAGTAACCCCCCACCACATAGGCCTTTCCTCCAAAGGCGAAAACATCTTTAACATAGTAAACCCGCCGCTAAGAAGCCAAGCCGACAGAAACTTTCTTATACAGGCACTAAAAAAAGGAGACGCGGACGTAATTGCAACGGACCACGCACCGCACACAATGCAAGACAAAGCAGAAGGCTCCCCGGGATTCAGCGGACTTGAAACAGCATTTGCGGTCTGCAACACAACCCTTGTAAAAGAAAACGCCTTCACCCTAAAACAGCTCTCCGCCCTAATGTCTGCAAAACCAGCCGAACTACTTGGACTAAAAAAACGCGGACTCATTGCACCCGGATTCGAAGCAGACATGACCCTTGTAGACCCGGACAAAACCTGGACTGTCCGCGGAAAAGACTTTGCAAGCCGAGGAAAATTCACCCCGCTGGAAGAAAAAAAACTCACCGGCCGCATAGAAGCCACCTTCCTTGCAGGAAAACTGGTCTTCCAGCGCGACTTCTAGCCCAAATCCCCATCCCCTGAACGAAGTCCGTCTCCCTAAACGAAGACCGTCTCCCTTAAACGAAGTCCGTCACCCTGAACTTGATTCAGGGTCTATATAAAAGCCATCTCCTCTTCCTCTTCTTCTGGACGGTACCCTACACCGCTCTACCATACATTTTTCCTCTAACCCGACCGAACATGCCTCTGCGCCACCGCCGTTCCGGGGTTTCGCGGGGCCCTACCCGCTCCATTGCTCCGCAACCCGCCGTTGGCGGGCCCCTCCATGGCGGCGTAGCTTCCTCTGAAAAATTCCCTCCCCCCTGCCGATAAATTTATGCAAGCAAAACGTGTGCCACCACAAAAAACACAACAAATGTTGAAATTAAATGTAAAATGCCTTATAATATAAAGAAATAATAGGGTGGTGCTACAGAAATTAGCTTTAACATGGGGACACATAGAAATTTTTTCGGAAGCTTTAGTTTTCGAAAAAGTTCAATAAAAAAATTCGGGGGTTCTTAGGGGGGCTCCCCTAAGCCGTGCCGGGAAAGGGTGGGGTTTAAGGGGAGGGAAAACCCTCGCTTCGGAGTAGGCAGATTTTTTAACGTTAAAAAATCTGCCTCCCCTTATGTGGAGTTTATGAAATTCGGACGTTTTTTTAGGCCAGCAGCATTTTTCTCTTTTCTGGGGATGCTTTTCCCGCTCGTTCTAAATTCCTGCTCGCAAATTTCCGGCGCAATAAATGAACCCGTACGCGAATACTTTGAACGCGGCTCCGAAGTTGTCCAAATCATCAGCTATGATATCCTTGCAGCCCCATCGTTTAATGCTGCCCCAACAGCAACAGACAGCAACGGACACACATGCGTAGGTTCCACAAAGGACATCGTAGTAGTAATGCACCTGTCCAATCCCCAAAACATTAGCTTCCAGCAGGGCCAAAACCTGAGCTTTAATTTTTTGGACTCCGATACAGCAGCTCTTCCGGGAGCAGATTCCGTTACCCTGCAGCAAGGTTCAGACCCGTCAGTACTGGAATTAAGATATCCATCGGCATTTTTGACCACAGTAGAGCAGCATACTTTGCTTAGCGAGAACATCAGCATACACATAAAGCTTTCACACCCGGAAACAGGAATTACATTCCCCAGTTTTAACCTTCCGCTCTACTGCAACACGGCACCCCCTGCATTCCCAACAGACAGCGGTTCAACCGTAATCTACAAAACATTGGATGCAAGTCCAAAATATGTTGTGTGCTTTACAGTTCCCGTATTGCCTTCCGAGCAGTTCGACTTGGCCTACCTCCAAATAGGCGAAACCACAATTCCTATTGCCTATGATTCTGCCGATGAATCGTTTACTTATGACACGGCAGCCTATCCTGCGCTGCACAGGGGCTCTGTAATCAACTACGCAGCACCCGTTTCGTCTACTCCGCTTTATGTGGACAACGGAATACTCTACCACAATACCGAAGGAGAGGCCTTCTTCTTTGTTACGGACGACCTTGTTTCTGCCGGTGACAAGCTCTACACAATTTCTTTGGTAGACAAGGCAGGCCTTACGTCTTCCACTTCCGTAAGCACAGTTGCATACAGAATAAACGACGCAAAGCTTATACACATAGAAAGCGGCACCGCATATGCAGGAAATTCCAGCGCCAATCCTACTGCCGGCGACATAAACCTGTCCCAAGATTCAGACGACTTTTACTCCAGGGTAAAAATATCCATTCCTACGAAAGCAAGCGGTGGCGGGGCTGAAAAAACCGTAAGCGGAGTAACCGTAAACTATGTAGTTAACAAAACTGGAGCCCCAGCCCCAATAGCGACCGGAACAGAAAGCTCTGACTTTGAGCTTACGCTTGAACCAGGAATTTATGACATAGAGTGCACCGCAAGCAAAGCCTCGTTTACCGAAAGCGTAACCACATTCCACGTAACCGTAAAAGGCTCTAAGGTATACGTAAAGTCTACAGGAATTGATGCAACTGCAACCGGCAGCAAAGACGCTCCGTTTGCAACGATAGGCGAGGCAGACTCATGGTTCTTTAGAAACTCTACTGTAGCAGAATCCCCTAAGACAATCTACGTGCTGGATAACATTACATATCCAGCCCCCAACACAATAGCCTTTACCGAATGCATTGACTGCATGGGAAATACGCTAACAGACATCCAGCTAAACCTTTCCTGTGTATTAAAAAATGCAACAATAGCAGGAACAAATACATCCAAGCAAATAGTTGGAGGCGGCAAGACACTGGAAAATGTTGCACTTGAAAAAGATGTTACAGGACAAGTTGTTACAGCAGCAACTACACTCATAAACGTAACTTCCACCAAGAACAATGCCGTAAACGGAGACAACCTAACAATCGCTGGCAAGGTAAGCGGCCTAACCTTTCAATTAGACCCTACAAAAAAACTCACCATTGCAGGAAGCATGGCAGGAAGCAGCAACAACACAATTGAACTTACATACTCAACAGATGTTCCCACAATCGCAGCTCCCCGCGTCTTTACCGACGGATACGGCACATACAACACGGCAAGCCCGGCATCATACTTTACAAATGCCATCTATGGAGTCTCAAGAACAGCATCTGGCGAAGCAGCCCTTGCCATTTCCGGTGGAAGCATCTCCGTCTACACCCCGGACGGAAAGCTCTCGCTAAGCACAAGCCCCACTTCAATATCTGCATCTTCTACTGTAGCTACAACAATAACAATATCCGCAACAGGCACACTTGAAGACGGCTCAACTGTTACCGCTTCCCATGCAAAATTCACAGCATGGGACATAAAGGCCTATTACGAGTATGACTACCGCCATGCCACAGCTGCATTAACGCCTGTAGCTACACCTGCAGCAGGCAGCCCGCTAAGCTTAACCTTCCCCGCAGGATATCCGGCAGGAAACTACGTAATTGTTATCTTTGTAACGTTCAACGGAACAAGCTATTCATGCGAAATTGTTGTTCCAAAATCTTAGAAGGTAAAAAGAGATGGTAAAAAAATTTCTAAAAGTTTTCTTTTTCACAGCTTCTCTTTCCCTTGCGGCCTGCTCAGGCATAATGTCTGTTCCAAATGAACCAAAGGAAAACGCAGCAGAAAGCACAGTCCAAAACACAAATTCTGCCCAAACCACTGGCACAACCCTTTCTGGAAGAATAATCGTAAACGGTGCACTACCGTCACAAAGCCCAAGCGAACAGGCTTTAAGAACTGCCTTCCCGACACTTCCAGACACTTTGACCTACCAGGTAACCGCGCAAAAAGGTGGCAGTACAGTTTCTGGAACGGTAAGCACAGCAGGAACAACCACAACATATACAATCGACTTTCCGGAATTGGGCGAATGGACTATTACGGCAAAAGCCTTATCCGGTTCACAGCTGTATCTTATTACAACGGTGACAATAGACACAAATGTTACCTTAAGCAAAAACCTTATCCTAAAATACCCAAGCACAAGCACTTCTTCAGATCCGGGCAGCATTGCGCTTCCAATAAGCTTTGCAGACACTTTAGGAATAACCCACATATCAACAAAACTCGTTGGTGTTGACGGTGCTACAGCCGTTACCTCAGTTTCAAGTTTTACATCTACAGACTCTTTTAAAACCTTTACATTTTCCAGGGCATCTGTAGCAGCAGGGCAATACACTCTGGCGATTGGTTTTAAGGATTCAGCAAGCGGTGCTCCCCTTTACTATTTGGAGCAAACCGTAAATGTTTATCCCGGCCTTCAGACAAACAAATTCTATGGCGATGAACCATACATTCAAGATAACAAAATAAAAATTACCGATTTAAGCTCCGCTACGCTCACAACCTTCTATGTTCACAGCACAAACGGCTCTGACACAGGAAACGGCAGCTACTTTGACCCAGTAAAAACCCTTGCACAAGCCGCAAACCTTGTAACCAATTCAACTGCAACACCATCGGCAGGATTCAAAATTATCCTGCAAACAGACACAACGGAAACTTCAAACATTTCGCTAACAAAAGATGTAAACATCATAAGTGACGGGCCAGGCACAAAGCGCACGGTAAACGGACTTTCACACTCACTTACAAGCACAGCCACAAACGCAAAGTTTACGGACATAAGCTTTTCCCAAATGGCAGGATTAAAGATTGAAAGCGGCAAAGTCACAATGGAAAACGGAGATTTTACCGCTTGCATCGGTACAAGTTCCATCGGCAGCTATCTTGGAGGCGCAGTTTATACGGAAAGCAGCGCAGAATTTGAAGGCAAAGGCCTTAATTTTAACCTATGCGTTGCATCGGATGGGGAAGGTGGTGCAATATATTCAGAAGGAACTGTAAAACTGACTGATTGCAATATAAGCAATTGTATCGCAGGGCAAGGAGGTGCAATTTATTCAAAAGGTACCCTTAACCTGACCAATTGCGTGCTTTCCAAGAACTACGCATCAGTTGAAGGCGGTGCCATCAAAGCCCTTGGTGTCTCAGATACGGCAAAATCAACCATAACCATGACTGGCTGCACCATCGGACTTGCAAGTCCCTCCGCTTTAGCAAGTAGCAACAAGGACACCTGTATTGCAGCCGGTGGAAATTATTCTGAAGGTGGCGGCGGTGCCGTTTTACTTGGAAGCTATGCAGAACTTACAGCCACCAGTTCAAAAATAAACGGAAACTACGCAGGCGGAGCAGGAGGAGGCATTAATTCCCAAGATGATTCCTCTGTAAAATTTACAGGCGGAGAAATATGCTTCAATAAGGCTAATGGCCAGGGCGGCGGTTTGCAAATTTATTCAAAACTAGCTGCCGGAAGCTTTGTAAAAAACGCAGCAATAAAAAACAATTCTTCTAATGCAGATGGTGGCGGAATTTCCGTTACAACAGGAAAATATTTTAAGGTAGATTCCTGCACAGAAATTTCTGGCAATACGGCTACCGGCAATGGAAACGGTGTGTATGCAGCAGGAAAACTAACCCTTGTCGGCTCTACTTATATTGCAGACGGAATTTATCTAAATACAACAGACAGCCCGCTTACATTGAACAACGACTTTGAACTCTCTGGAACAAACACCATTCCTCTTTCATACAGCACCACAAGTTTTGATGCAAGCGAAAGTACAAAGAATACACTTATAAAAGGCTCTGCAAATACATCACTTATATCAACGCAATGCGATGCCTTTACACTTACCGATTCCAGCGGAACTGCAATCACGGACTACATCATAAAATATGTTTCTTCCTCCTCGCTGTACGTAGGAAAACTCGCACCAGCCTCATCTGGAAGCACTGCGTTCGAAGTTGGCACAGGCAAGACATACACAACTCTGGAAGACGCGCTGACAGCAATTGCCAATTCCCACAGCACAAGCCCTGCGGATGAATACCAAATAAAAGTCTTCAATGACTTAACGCTTACTTCCGACCTGGAAATAAACACCCCAGGTGTAAAAATAACAAGCGATCTCGCAACGCCCCCCACAATCAACAGCACTAACTACATGATAACAGTCAATCCGGGCTCAGGAAATGATGTAGAAATAGAAAAAATAAATTTCTCAGGACTAAAAGGCGGCATAAACGTAACAAGCGGAAACCTAACAATAAACAACAGCAAAGTTATGGACGGCTCAACATACAACAACAACTATGCAGCTGGTATAACAATTCAATCAGGTGCAACGCTAAAGTCAACCGCAGGACTTGTTATTGACAGCTGTGACAACAATATCGATTCTGGCCATTCTGGAATTTTTAACAACGGTGGCATTGTTGAATTAACAGGCGCAGAAATAAAAGAATGTAATAACAACGGTAAAGGAGGAGGCATTTACAGTTCTTCTGGAACAATAACATTAGACAACTGTAAAATTCACGACAACTCTGCAAAATCTTATAACAGTGGCGGAGGCATTTATTGCAACAATACAGATCTTGAACTAAAAAATGGCACAGAGATATATAAAAATGAAGCGACTTCTCACGGTGGAGGAATTTTTTTCCAAGGATCTTCTAAATCATTGATAATGAACGATGAGACTATAAAAATATATCAGAATTTTGCTACAGACACTATTGGACATAACGGTGGAGGAGTTTATGTCGCTTCTGGCAAAGTAAAGCTCATATTAAACTCTGCTGGTAAAGATGCGTCAAACACTTGCTCTGGCGCTGGCCCTCTGTGCTATCTTAAAAAGCTAATTGTAACCATCCTAGCTGGTAGCAACATAAACGGTTCTTCATGGAGTGTAGATACCAGTGTATCTCCAAGTGACTTTACAGCAGATTAATTTTATTAAATATAAGGAGTTTATCATGATTAAAAGTAAACTTAAAACAATGGGGGGGGGTATTTCTACTTCTAACATTCGTTTTTCTTGCCTGTTCTAATGGCTCTTCTGGTGGAAGTTCAGATGATTATTCAACGGACTATTCAACAGATTTTTCCCCAGAATCAAAATGGCAAAAAGGCACATACCTTGCAGTATGCCACAACCAAAAAGTGCAGCAAGTTGGAACATACGAATATTTGTTTGAACATCCCGCAAACCGAAGTGTTTTAACCTTTTTGGCTAAAAAAAAGTGATTCAAAATGGAACAAAATGGGAGTCTGTACCTGAAAATATATCTTATGAGGAAGCAATCATTACTTCTTCTGGCACAAACCTAATAGCAACAACACCATCCAAAACAATAACAATCGTTGGTTCAAACAAAGATAAGCTAAAAAACTACGAAGGAGAGTCTGTCTGGATTTATCAAACAGAAACATCAGACAAAAATATCTTCTTTGCAAAAGATGAAATCAATCCAGAAAACGAAGTTAATATTTTGGAAACTCCAGATGACTCGTGGAAAGATTTGAAAATTATTTCCAAAATAAATAATTATTTGACCAATTACAATCCAACATGCATTGTTGTTATAAACGATAACTCAATTCATCAAATAGGGGAATATCTGTATATATACAACCATCCGTTTAACAAAACAGCGGCTTTAGCGGCTGGGCCTATGAGTTTTATTGAAGTTGAAGTTAAGAAAATAGAAAATCCCAATTCAACTCTTGACCCATTTAAAATCATAGTAGAATATGCAGGAAAAACTTTTATTCCAATAGAACAGCATCAGGTAGATTTGTACAGGGGATTTTATCCCTCGCATGAAACTTTTGTTGGCAAAAAAATCACTCTCGGATTTCGCCCAGAAGATTTTTACTACACAGAAACTCCTTCGGAAGAAAACAACATAGAAATTAAAGTAAAATCCATAGAAGAATTTGAATCATTTAATTACATACATTTTATGTTAGGCAGCAAAGAAATGATTGCAAAAATTCCAAAAAATGATAAAAGCAATTTTTACATAGGCGAAACGATAAACATCCATCCTGACATAACACGGTGTAAATTTTTCGTAATAAATACCAATCCGTACGAAGAAAAAAATATTTGTGAAAAAATAGATGCATACTGGGAAAAATATTTTTAATATCAGTATACCGTTTTCTGACTTAACTAAACTGCTTTTACAATATAGATTCCCGCATCGGAGCGCGGGAATGACACAATTGCTAAGCCAGCAATGATACAGTTGCTAAGCCGGGAATTGTACATTGCGGATGCGGGAATAATGCGATGCAAAAACTTTCCGTTAGCATATTCAAGTGGCAGTTTTCCAGCTTACGCCTACCCCCGATTGGAAGGGCAGTTGGTTAAAAATTGCATCCATGCAATTTTTAACCATGAGTTTTCTGCGAAAACTCACCTGCTTTTTATGCTAACAAATGCCGCACCATCCATGGTGCTGTTTGTTTAGCATTTGAGGATCCCGCGGAACCCTGCAAAGCGGGTTAGCCTATAAAGGCGGGTCCAGAAGAAAATTATTCAAAGACACATCCTTCTTTCCAGGACTCAAAAATATATTGCCTGGACTGGTAGAAAAAATCTGAGTTGTAATTTGAAATTGCCTTGTCTATCCAGGAAGAATAAACATTTATAAGCGTATCAACAACAAAATCAATATCGTTGTTTTCTGCACAAATATCTTCTATAAGCCGTTCGTACACTTCTCCGATTGTCCAGTAATCTGGAAGTTCGTAATGGCAAGCAGAAACATTGTCATATATGCCGTTTTTTAAACCGTAAACAGAAATTACTTCGTCAGCTATTTTTTCAATCGGCTCACAATGAAGAACATCCGCATCTATATAAAGTCTTTTTATGTGTTCCGCCCCAAGCTGCCGTACAAGTTCCGAACGCTCAAGTTTGCAAATACGGCCAAGATATTCCAGTAGGCTACAGACATAGAACAATGAATTGTTATTCTTCATTTTCAACCTCGTAAGCTCTTTTAAACGTCAAAGTTTCCAAAGCCCTTGCCGTATGAAAACTTATCTGGTGCGTAGGCTTTTTGAATTTTGCAAGTTCCCAAAAAGCAGCCCTTGAAATTTTTCCGTCAACAAAATTCTGGATGTAATTAAATATTGTATCATTAGCCATTGGCCCTTCAACAATATCATAACCATGGGATTTTCCACTTCGGCTCTGCACTATAAAGTCAAGCCAATCTTCCGTCATTTCCGGAAATTTTAAAACCTTCAGGGCAGGGTCTTCAGAATACTCATATTCATTCATTATCCCCTTCTCCGAAAATCTAACAGCCCAGCGTTTTGCTTGTTCTCGCATGAGTGTACAATAGAAGCCAAAGTAAAAATCCTTGCTATAGCGAACAATGCGAATTTCTGGAAATTCTACAATTTCTTTGCTTCCGTGGTAGAGTATCATAATGAATATTATACAGCAATTTTTATGTTTGTAAAATCATTTCCGTCCCAGCCTACGCCGCCATGGAGCCCCGGCAGTACCGGCCGCAAGGCCGGTATGAGCGGATAGCGAAGGGCGAAACGGCGGTGACGCATAGGCATTAACAGTCGAGTTAGCCAAGAACAGAATGGTAGAGCAAAGAAAATTTCCGTCCTAAAAAGTTCCGGCCTAAAAACTTACTGCTTACGCCGCAAGACATTCGTTCAGCTGCTTACGGATTTGGCTTTCGTCGTAGCCCTTGCCAATAAAGACAATCTGGTTCATGCGGTCGCCGTATTTTTCGTCCCAGGAAAAATATTCATCGTCGTAGTTTTCCATTAGCTCTTTTTTGCCTTCACCGTCCTGCATGGCGGCAATCCAGACGGCATATCCTGTTACAGTGGCATTGTGTCCGGCCTGTTCAAAAAGGATAACCTCTTTGTCGTTGTCGCTAAACCACATGTAGCCCTTTGCGCGGATAAGCTCCTGGGGATAGTTCTTTTCCATAAAGTCAAAGAATTTTTCGCGGTTAAAGGGACGGCGCTCTTCATACACAAAGCTTGAGATTCCATATTCGTCGGTGCAGCTTTCGTCTGCTTCGCGGTTAAGGGTGCGCTCTACGGCGGAGGAATCCCTTACCTTTTCAAAGTCAAAGTGCTGGCCTTTTAGAATAAGGCTTGAGTCCACCTTGCCGTTCACACATTCAATTATTTCTGCTTCTGGCTGCAGTTGGCGGATTACACCTTTTACTTCTTCAACTTTTTCCGCATCCAAAAGGTCGCACTTGTTCAAGAGGATTGTGTCGCAAAATTCAATCTGGTCCACAATAAGGTTTGTTATGTCCGTTTCGTCAAGACCGTTTTCATCTTTTCCGCTACTACGGCGGGCAAGTGCAGAAAGAAATTCCCTATAAATGCGGTCTGCGTCAACAACGGTAACAACAGAACTTAGGTATGCGCTGGTTATTTCCTTTTCCTGTTCCGCATACAAAAAACCGCCCGCTATGGAAGAAGGGTCGGAAATGCCGGATGCTTCTACAAAGACAGCTTCCACATCCTTGTCGGATGCAACGCGTTCAACTTGTTCAATAAATTCGTCGCGCAAGGTGCAGCAAATACAGCCGCCCTGCATCTCCACAAGCTTTGACTGCTCAACCTTTGCTCCGTTTTTTAAGAGGCGGGAGTCTACGTTTATCTTTCCCATGTCGTTTACAATCAAGGCTATTCGGCGGGTTTCCTGCTTTAAAAATTCGTTGAGCACGGTCGTCTTTCCCGAGCCCAAATATCCTGTTAAAAGGATTACTGGTTTTTGAGTTATATTTGACATTTTAATTTTCTCCGGAGAGTACAAGTAATATTTTTGGTGACAGGCAATATGAACCTCACGTCATTCCGGGCCACGACCCGGAATCTGTAGAACATACAGCCATGACTTTTACAGACCCTGAAACAAGTTCAGGGTGACATGTTCATGGTGGCAAGTATCATGATTAACTGGCGACAGGCAATATGCAGCCCCACGTCATTCCGGGCCACGACCCGGAATCTGTAAAACATACAGCCGTGACTTTTACAGACCCTGAAACCATATTCGTAGCAAGTGCGTGCGAATATGGCGTAGCAGTTCAGGGTGACGTCTCCATGGTGGCAAGTATCATGGTAACTGACGACAGGCGTAAAAATTACTTCAAGGCCTGCTTCAAAACTTCAAGGTTTGCCTGCATAGACTTAAGGTATGTTGCACCGCCCTTAACAGCCTTTGCATCTGTTGCCTGCATTGAATCAATAACAAGAATACCGCGGTTCTTGTTATTAGAATTTTTGTTTACCGTCTTTGCAATCTTCTGATCAGAATTTTCAATTACAAGAAGATTGTTCACGCCAAGCTGGTCGCTCTTGTTTGCAAGGAACATTACGGTTTTAAAGCTTGCCTCTGTTTCTGCAGAACATCCAACAAAAGCTGCAAAGTAATCAAGTCCGTAGTCGTCGGTAAGGTAGCGGAAGGGGAAGCGGTCTGCAAACACAAGAGTCTTCTTGGAAGCAGCCTTTACTGCACTCTCGTACTGAGCATCCAAAGCGGCAAGCTGTTTGTTGTATGCCAGGCAATTTGCCTTGTAGCTTGCGGCATTTTTTGCATCCGCTTTCTGCAAAGCCACACTTATAGCAGATGTTAAAAGCTGGGCGTTGCGCAAAGAAAGCCAAACATGTTCATCAAGTTCCTCTTCTTCCTCGTCATCATCGTGGTCGTGGGCATCGTGATGTCCAGCGGCGTGATCATGCTCGTGCTCATGTTCGTGTTCAGCTTCCATGCCCTCTTTTACTTCTTCTGCCTTTGCCCTGTCACCCATGACTTCCATCATGTTAACAACCTGAATGTTCTTGTTGCGTACGTTCTTAAGCGCATCCTTTACCCAACCATCGCTTTCTCCGCCAACATAAATAAAAACATCGCTTTCCGAAATTTTTACAATGTCCTGAACCGTTGGCTGGTAACTGTGCAAATCTACACCTTTAGAAAGAAGCATCGTCAGGTCTGCATCGTTCTTGCCAATAACCTCTTTTGCCCAATCATAAGCAGGGAAAATTGTTGCCACAACCTTTATCTTTGAACCATTCTTTGAATTTGCCTTTGCGCTTGTTTTTGCAATTGCCATTGTACCAATTCCGGCAAGTAAAATTATAGAAGCAAATGCTGCTGTAAAAATCTTTTTCATTTTTTTCTCCATAAAATCTGTATATTAAAATTCTTTTTCTTTATTCGGACCAGCCTTAAATTGCTAACCCGCTTTCCAGGGCTACGCTTTCGCTCCGGCCCGCCTACGGCGGTCTGGCTACGCCACCCTTCCAATCGGGGGTAGGTGCATTTTGAAAAAAACCAAGCCCCTCCGCTGCCATGAAAATTTTGCAAAGAAAAAATTGTCAGTTGTTCTTGCGGATTTTTTTGGAAACAGGAGTTTCTTTTTGTATATTTGAATTAGAAAAGAAAAATGCAAATGCAAAAAAAGCAAACAGAAAATGCAAAAGCAAGTGTGCGTTTGGATGACTTTCTATTGAACGCAAAGTCCTTTGTGCCGCATTCAGCAAAAGGCAAACAGGGCAGTCATCCCCAGAACATTCGTGGCCAGCATGAATAAATCCAGAAAAGGCCAGTGCGGTAAATGCCAAAAGGGCAAGCATAAAAATGCAAAGCTTAAAAACAGCAATCTTTTTGCAAAGACTATTCTTCATCTTTACCTTCCCTCCTGCTGCTGCATTTTTCGCAAATCCCGTAAAAAACCGTTCTTGGCGCATCAATCTTAAAGCCCTTCTTCTTAGCAAGAAAGTTCTGCATATCATAAAGTTCAGAACTGTCCAAATGAATCAAAGTACCACATTCCTCGCATTTAAGATGAAAGTGCCCGCTCTTTTCCTTACAGCCCTTGTCCCCAACATATTCAAAACACGACGCCGAATGTTCATCAATAAAAATCTTAAGGACATCCCCTTCCCTAACCATCTTTTCTAGATAGCGGTAAACAGTAGCCGGGCTTACCCTTATATCCTTTGATTCAAAATGCGAACAAATTTCTTCCGCAGTAAAATGCTTTCCCTGCATCTGCTTTAGGTAAGAGGTCAATAATTCCTGCTGCCTTGTTTTGTATTCCGCTTTCATAAGCCATTAATTTGAGAACGATTTTCAAATTACAGCAAAAACAATTTTTTGTCAATATGAAAACGGTTCTCAAATTGTGGAAGATGGAGCTGCAACATTTAAAAGTCCATAGTCCTCGTTTATGGAATATTGCACTGCCTGGCGACTTTGTTCTTCTCCTTCATAATCAGCAAGATTGTCCGTCCAAAGCTCGCACTGGCTGATAACGGTTTTTAATGCATCTTCCTGACCTTCCGGCGGATAGCGGTATTTCTTAAGCAACCGTTTTACCAGCATCCGCATTTTGGCTCTAGCTGATTCTTTTTTCTGCCAGTCGATTGTTTTGTTCTTGCGCAGGGTTTCGGTAAGTTCTTTTGTTAACGCAACAAGTTCATCATTGGAATAAAAATCTTTTACGGCATCAGGCTTTGTGAGCGCGTCATAGAAAGCAAGTTCTTCGTCTGTTAGCCCCAGTTTGTTTCCTTCTTCGCTTGCGTGCAGCATTTCTTTTGCAAGCTTTAAAAGCTCCTGTATTACTTCCTCGTTGGTAAGCATTCCGTTAAGATAGCGGTTCAAGGTCTGCTGAATAATTTTGCTGAAGGTTTCGGATTTTACGAGGTTCGTGCGTTTGTAAACTTTTACCTGTTCTTCAATCAGTTTTTTGAGCATCTCAACGGCAAGGTTCTTTTCTTTCATTTTACTGATATTTTCAAGGAAGGTCGGATCAAAGAGGTTTACTTTTTCGCCAACATCAGAGAAAAGATTGATAACGCCATCTGATTTTATTGACTGCTTTAGAAGTTCATTTATCCGGTCGTTGATTTCCTTAAGGGAGAATTTCTTTCCGCTTGGACTATACAAGAGACGCATTACAAGCACGCGGACAGATTCAAAGAAGGCGGCTTCAAGACGCATGTGTTCTTTTACCATAGAAGAACAAAGAGAAAGAGCCTGCTTAAGCATGAGGGCTTCTTTAATAAACGTCTGCTTTTGTTCTTCTTTGTCTGGCGCGACAATAAAGTTTACCGCCCCGCTGATTGTCATGCCACGCTGTAAGTCCGAACCTTCGTAAAATGGAGTGTAGTCATAGCCAAAGAAAAGATTGCGGCAGACTTCAAGTTTTTCCTGAAACTTAGGAAAGGCCCGTTTTGCTACATCCATTTCGCCATAGTTCTGACGGTCGCGGACAGTGTAATCGTTCATGGCCTGTTTAAGTGCCTGGGCAATTCCAACGTAATCAACTACAAGGCCGCCTTCTTTATCTTTGAATACTCGGTTTACACGGGCAATTGCCTGCATCAAGTTGTAGCTTTCCATCGGCTTGTAAACATACATTGTTGCAAGGGATGGAACGTCAAAACCTGTAAGCCACATGTCTACTACAATTGCAATTTTGAGCGGACTGTTGTTGTCTTTGAAACGGGTTGCCAATTCCTGCTTGTGAGTTTTATTTCCGATTACAGCACGCCATTCTTCGGGATCTTTATTGCTTTCTGTCATTACAACTGCAATCTTTGCATCGTCTCCTGGAACAGTTACGGTGGTTGAGCCTGCGGTCCCTGAGCCCTGTCGAAGGGTCGAAACCACCTGACTGTCACCCTGAACTTGATTCAGGGTCTCTTTACTAGATGCTGAAACAAGTTCAGCATGACGAGCGTTTTGTTCAGCATGACGCGGTGTCCCCGCCCATTCGGGCCTCAATTCCAAAATACGCTTGTAAATCTTCATTGCAATAGAACGGTTATAAGCAACAATCATTGCCTTTCCGGTGTACAAATACTGGCGCTCATTTTCGTAGTGATTAAGAATATCATCAACCAAAGAATTAATTGTCTTTTCGTGGCCGAGGATTTCTTCCATCTTACCAAGTTCATGCTTGCTCTTTTCAATAACTTCTTCATCAGCGTTATTTGCAAGGGATGAATATTCAGCGTCAATCTGGGCAAGAATTTTGTCATCAAGTTTGAGTTTGATAACACGGCTTTCGTAATAAACAGGGCGGGTAGCTCCATCTTCTACAGCCTGGGTCATATCGTAAACGTCGATATAATCACCGAATACTTCGATTGTGCTGCGGTCCTCGCGGGAAATTGGAGTGCCTGTAAAACCGATGTAACTGGCATTAGGAAGAGAGTCGCGGATTATGCGGGCAGTTCCAATTGTACGGTGGGCAATAAGGTTTCCATTTTCATCACGGCTGGTTTTGATTTTTTCTGTAAGTCCATACTGACTACGATGTGCTTCATCTGCCATTACGATGATATTCTTTCGGTCGCTTAAAACGGGAATGCCTGCGGTCCCTGAGCCTGTCGAAGGGTCAAATTTCTGCATTGTGGTAAAGATGATTCCGTTAGCCTTGCGGCCTTCAAGAAGTTGTTTGAGATGTTCCCGACTTTCCGCCTGAACAGCCTCCTGACGCAAGAAATCTGAACAATTACAGAATTGCGAATAAAGCTGATTATCCAAATCATTACGGTCTGTAATAACAACAATTGTCGGCGAATCAATGGCTGCCTGCAAAAGATGGGCATAGAAAACCATAGAAAGAGATTTACCGGAGCCCTGAGTATGCCAGAAAACACCGATTTTACCATCGCCGCTTACCGCAAGCTTTGTACGCTCAACAGCCTTACGAACAGCAAAATACTGATGATAGCCCGCAAGAATTTTATAGAAATTAATTCCATCATTATTAAAACAGATAAAGTTTTTGATGATGTCCAACAGGCGGCCTTTCTGGAAAATACCTTCAAAGAAAGTTGTAAAATCAGCAAAGGCGTTGGATTCCATGTTGCCATCTTTGGTTTTCCATTCCATAAAACGGTCTTCACCAGAAGTTATTGTACCTGCCTTGCTGGTAAGCTGGTCGCTCATTACACAGATGCAGTTGTATATGAACATACTAGGAATTTCCTGCATGTAGTTTCTGATTTGCGTGTATGCTTCGCTTGCGTCAGTCTGTTCACGGCTTGGAGATTTTAATTCAAAAAGACAGACAGGAAGTCCGTTTAAGAAAAGAAGAATATCCGGCCGCTTGTTTGAGTTTTCAATGAATGTCCACTGATTAGCCACAATGTAAGAGTTTTTGTCGCCAGGCTTTCCCGCATTTTCAAAATCAGCAATGTAGATGATGTCAGATTTAGTTTCCCCGTTTTGGTGATAACTTACTTCAATACCATTCTGAAGGTAATCCATAAAAACAGCATTTTTCTTTTTGAGCTCAGCATTTTCAAAGTGGCGGAGTTTAAGAAGAGCCTCGTCAATCGCAGCAGGGGCGGCCTTTGGGTTCAGCCTGCGGATAGAATCTTCAAGAACAGAATCATAAAGCGGAGAGTGCCAGTCGCGTTCAATGTCCGGGCCGTAAACGTGCTGCCAACCGAGTGTATCTCGGAATAATTCTATAAGTGCGTTTTCGTAGGCTTCTTCGTTGTAGGCGGACATAAAAAACTCCTAGCTTATAATTATAACTATTTTACCACGCTTTATGAGATTTTGCAAAACATGACTTGTACTGTTGAAACGTACTAAAATCAATTTTTTGCAATTTGGTTCGGTTTATACCCCACACTCGGTTAAGATTTTCTTAATTACATTATGAACCGACAAAGCCGGGTTTTTATCAAACCATTCATAACCACAGGTTTTAATTGGATTGCCTTCTAATTTTCTTTGGCTGGTGATTTTTTCTGCTCTATTGACTGCTGCTTTTACATCATTCAGAGTAATTTTTGAAAGAATCTGTAAAAAATTACGTTCGGTTTTATATTCACGTAAAGCCTCAAACTTTGTTCCATAAACTTGATTTATGTTTTTCAGATATTGCGTCTTGCTGCCTACAGTTCCAAATAAATCTTTTTTATGAAGAATTATCCACAATTCAAAATCTATATTGGAATAGCCAAGCTCATATTTTATTGATTTACCAAGTTTTTCTGCCTGTTTCATTTCTTTTAGAATATTCTCAAAATGCTGTTTATGATTAGTATCATCTTCTACATCAAAGACAGAAGTTATGATGCATGGTTGTAATAAAGATAATTTTTTAACGACTTTTAGTGGAGAAAGCTTCTCAATTCGAATAACAGGATTAGCAATTCTTAAATCTTGAGCAAGTATCAATTTTTTGAGATGTTCTAAATATAAACTTTCAGTTTCTCCTTCAACCGAAAAGAAGTATTTTATATTTCTTCTTTCGCTCATTAGTTTTCCTTTACAATTTTTTGAAACAAATCAGTAAAATCAATATCTCGAATTGCGCCATATTCATCCATAAAGTAATTATTCATGTAATCCTTACCTTTTCGAGCATTTGTTCCTTTTGTACCAAAATCCGATAAAGAATAATGATGACTACATTTTGTTTCATCATTCCTATCAATAAATTTAATTTCATCTCGTCGGAAAAGATTGTTGTTTAAATAAAGAGGATTATGAGTATTGAAAATAAGTTGTGCATGTTTTTTATTGATATCATCGTTATGAAAAATATTAATTATATCCATAATTGCCATAGGATGAATAGAAGAATCAAATTCATCAATAATTAATGTCTCGCCGGTTCGTAATGCATTTGCCACAAGTGGAAATAGATTTACAAATCTTAATGTTCCATAAGATTCAAAGAATTCAGAAGGAATCGGAACTTTATTAGGCATAACTGAACAAAGAATCGGAGGATTTTCCGCCTTTTTATTTTTGACATAAACAAGCTTATTTGAATTTATACCAAATCGCGATGCTGCTTCGTTTAGATATTCATCAATAACAGACTTTGAATCAAATACAGGTGCGGTATAAACAGTATCAGCTCTATAAATTGTCTTTAAGTAGTTAGAAAAATAATCAGCAATAAATTCTGCTAAATTTGAACTTACAATAGTCCTAAAACCGTTCATTAAAAATAAGTCGTCATTCTTTAAGCTTGTTTGTAAGATTGTTAGCAGAGTTTTATATCCTTTTTTAAATTCTGGAATTATAAAATCTTCAAAGTATTTTAAATTCTCAAATCTTAATTCATTATTCTTCCGTTCAAATAATAATTTATCATCTATTTCAAGTTTTTCTTCTACGACAAATCTATTGTAATCTTTTTCTAAAAATAATCCTAAATCCAAACGAACAGAATAATTTATTAATAATTCCTCTTGAATAAACTTTATTGAAAAAAAAACATTTTTCTTTTCTTTTAAAGTATTATTGGGAATTAATTCTAATGCGTAATCCGCAGCATTTATAGAACCTGTAGGAGGAACATTACGAATGTTTCCTCGAAGAATAATTGCTTTAAAAGTTTGAATTGCGCCTATAATATTTGTTTTTCCAGCTGCATTTGGACCATAAACAACAGCAGAAGACAATGCTTTATACTCTTTTTTTCCTGCTTTTTCATGAAGAATACTATATGGAAGGTCTCTCTGCTTTGGAGCTGGAATCATTGAGAATTTTACTCTATCTTTAAATGATTTGTAATTCTCTGTTTCAAATTCTAACAACATATTGCATCCTTATTGCATAATATAAGTTATAATCGGTAAAAAATCAAGAAAAATTAATTTATTTTGCAATTTTCATGCAAAAATATTCTTGACTTTTCACCATAACGATATTATCTTCTTAATGGGTGGCGATACAGAGTTTCTAGTATTCTACCAATAAAAACAAATAACCTCAGGTTGCCGCCTGAGGTTATAGAAAAAAGAAACATCTGCAAGGCAGATATTTTCAAAAAGTGTTAAGTAACTGTATCAGTTATTCCTTGAAAATACAACCCCTCACAGATGTTTCCTACTTTATATAAAAAAGGAGGAAATTTATGGCGACTAATCCACCTGTTGGTGACAACCACAGAAATGGTGCTGTTTGCAAGCGTTCACAGGTCTTGAATCCAAAAACAAGACAGTATGTGAAACGAGATGCTGAAACTGGCCGTTTCATGGATGTCAAAAAAGATGGAACACCATTTAAGGGCGTTCGTAAAGAAAAGTAATTTTTCAACACTTTTCATCTACCTTGTTAATTTATTATTGCAAGGTAGAAATCTTTATTTTCAAGGAGCTAATCATGGCAAGAAAAACATTTATTTCATATAAATACAGTGAATCTAGAAATCTACGGGATAAAATAATTGATGCTTTAGGAGAAGATGCAAGTTATTATCAAGGCGAAACAAGTGACTCTGATGATATGTCAGATGAAACTAATCAGCATATTGCAGAAGCTCTAAAAGACATGATTTTTGATACATCTGTTACAATCGTTATTTTATCCCCTAAAATGACTGAAAGTCATTGGATAGATTGGGAAATTGAATACAGCTTAAAGGCAATTACTCGAGGCGAGAAAACTTCTCATACAAACGGAGTTGTTGCTGTTATCAAGAAAGTTGATGGTGGATACTCTTGGTTTAAGAGCAATGGTTGCAATTGTCATGGTTCTTCAACAGTTTCTTATGATATGAGCAAGGTTTTCAACATAATTTCAAATAATCATTTTAATTCTAATCCTCCACAATGGCATTGTAAGGATTGTAAAACATACGATTACTTAAATGGTTCCTATATAACTTTTATCGAGGAGGACGATTTTTTGGAAGATCCCCAGAAATATATCGAGAACGCATATAATAAAAGTCAACATGCAGAAGAAAATTACAAATTAGAGAAAACTCGATAAATCAATTTCGCTAATTATTTATCGAGATAAACATTGTTAACAAGAAAGAAAACAGACATATCGTCTTATTAGACGATATGTCTGTTTTTATTCATTAGAACGATTTTGAACTATTTGAATTTTTTTATCCAAATCTACGATTTTACCATCAAATTTTAGAATATCATTTTTTAAGCTTGTTATTGATGATTCCAAATCATTCAAAGAATTATTTGTTCCTGCAATTTCAGAATTTATTTCTTTTACTTTTGAAGCTAAGGTATTCAAATCTACATTAAGGTTTTCTATAGAATTTGAAACATTATTCATATATTTTCTAATATCGGCAATGTCAACATTTGCTTCCATTACTTTGATTTCATACGACTGTTTGTCATTATCTTTATTAATAGCAAATGATACAATTGAAAAAATTAATGTAACAATAAGCATGCTCCCATAGAAAATTATAATTGTATTTCTTTTTAATCCTTTCCAAAGACCACCGTACTTTTTATTAAAAATAACATTCCAAACTGTTTCTTTATTAGAATCTTCTGCATTTAATGAATAAAGATTTTTGTAATCTCCAGACAATCTTTTTTTTCTTACATCAGAATATAATGACGTATATTTTCTTTCCATTGATAAATAGAAAGCGTCTAAATATCCAAAGCCGATGATTACCACTGCTAATAATACTGATAAAATCCATTTAGGGAATGAAACTATATTATATAAAGTAATAATTCCTATGAATAATGTAATAGCCCAACCTTTTAACATAAATGAATTATTTGCCATCCTTGTTATTATACTTTCAATTAGGTCTAATTCCTTGTGAATAATTTCAATTTTGTTAGTTTCGTTAACAATAGTCTGATTCTGATTTTCGATTCCTGGCATTTTATCACTCCTTTTATCCTAATAAAATCCTATTGTGAATTTCATATAAATTATCTAATGCTTCAAACTTATTATCATAACTTTTATTAGCCCAGTTGTATAATTCATCAAAAGTAAGTTTTTCCATATGGGAGGTATCTACACTATGAAGCATAAGAAGCGATTCACTTTCTTCAGAGAATGCTTTTTGGAAATTACGATGCTCTCTAGCATTTTTTTTCTTAATTAGTTTTGTCATTTCTATTTCTGCATGAATCCATGGAGAGAGAGTTTGATCTTCATCTCTTCCATGTCCAGGAATAGTATCCTTTGGATAAATTGAATTAGGCGTATTTAAGAAAAAAAGACATTCTGTATTGTTAATCATTTTTGTTAACGCTATTGATAACATCATATGAACATGACTTGTAGAATAATTTCGTTTTTCATATGAATAAGAACCGCTTGGCTTTAAGCAAAATTCATTATCAATAATTCGTAACAGATCGTCTGCATATCCCCATATACAGCTGTCTATAAAACATTTAATACCGTGTTTTTTATAAAGAAGTCCAGCAATTAATATAGCTGTATTAATATCTTTATGAGAATGTGAAATAAAAACATCAGCCTTGATTAAAGGGAACCATTCTGCTGTCAATTGTGTTCCATCCAATGTTCCATCAACATTTCTAAAGGTATTTAAATTCTTTTCTATCTCACTTTTGAATTTGTTGTATAATTTTATACCGGAGTTATAAAACTCAGAATACAAATCTTCATTTAAATCTGTTTCTATGTCATTTCCAAAAATCTTAAAAGCTTTATACATTTTTAAACCTCTTTTGATATATTAAACTCATCTATATGCTCTCTTAAAAATACGGCATGATCCAAATATCTTTGTGGAGAATTGCAAAAATCACTCCATTTTACAAAAGTTATATAAGAATGCTCTCCAATATAAAGATTTGGATTATTATCACAAAATCTTTTTTGAGGATATTTTGCATTGAACATATTTCTTGTAATGATTGAAAAAAGAGCTGCATCATTGTAATGATTGCATCGACATAGTGTCCCAGGACAATTTATATTTTCAAAACAATAAGAATAATCATTATTTCTATCAGGTAAAACAACTGCAAGAATTGCATTTGAATGACTCGTCCGATCATTTCTAGTTGTTTCTTTTAATGAAAATGATATTTCCCAAGGAATCCATTGAGAACGTTCTGTTCGATATCGTTCTCTCATATTTGGAGAAATAAGTAGTATAGTGATGGAACTATCATAAATTCTATCTTTTAACAAATTCCATATTGTATATTCATCTAGATCCGATAAATCACAGTCATCTGATTCACCTTTATAGATATTATTTGTGTATTTATCAAAATATGATTCAAGAATATTGACGTAATCACGAACTGTTGTCGGATGTATATATTCTAAATAAGAATCTTGTAACGGGGCAACGCTATTATCTTTATATTTATATGAAACAAAAATTTTATAACCTTGCATTTTCTTCTCCAATATATTTAATAATATACTGAAAAAAGCATGGAAACGACAAATTTTGTTTTCTATTCATACCCCAATCTCTCCATTCATCAACTTTGGAAGCAAAGTATCGCGGAGAGAAATCAGACGTAAATTTTCTTGTTGATTTGTGCCAATTCGTTCAAAAAAAGGAGTTACCTGCTTTGTAAATAAAGAAACTTTATCAGAGTCTAATTCTGCTATTGGCATAACAGAAATATGCTGAGGGTATATATGTGGTTGTGCAGAACCTGTTTGGCTATCAAATATTTCTTTAACGCTTTAATTAAATTACGATATGATTTTCCGCAACCCCTTCACCTAGATGCACAGCCCCTAAAACTCGGTTGCTAGTAGGTGAAAAAAAGCTAGTCGAAAAGGGATTTAGTATTTACGTATTAGTTATTCTACCATTCAACAATCTTTATTTCCGTGTTAGGAAATAGAAATGATAAACGGTTTTGCTTTTCTCGAATCTGTTCTTCTTTTGTGATTTGTTGATTATATGGATTTCTACAATCTTCATCATAGTGAAGGTAATATGTAATAAGTGATAAATTAGGAAATAATGAATGTATTGTTTGAAAATAGCGTTCATCAATAGTCCCTAATCCATGTCCCATAATAATAATCCGTGTAACATGTTTTTTTTCTAAAAAATCATGCAAAGAAGATATTTGATATTTTTTTTTAAATTGTGAATTTAAATTACAAAGCTGACCTGCTGGATTTGACAGATCAAATTCTTGGTCATTTGGGTTTGATTTTAGCAATTGATTTCCATGTCCAAAAATGATTTCATCTTCACTGTAAATTGTTTTATGAATATGTAATATCTGAGGTTTTGGTATTTTATAAATGTCTTCTAAAGTGAAAGAATAATTAAAGGTTACAAATAAATCACGAGGTTTAATTAATTTTTCAACCGATTCAATTTTATGAGCATTTTGAGATGCAGCTTCCTGAATAAAAGAACATAATTCTGTTTTTATAGTTGAAGGTAAAGAAGATGCTATTTCACGATAAGAATCATTTAACCGATTGTTATAAGACATGTTTCTATCTTGTTCTTTTTCATCTTCAACATCAATATCGGATGCATATGATGCCCCCCAATTAACAAAATCGTAATCTTCTAATAATTGTTCAAAATTGCTCCAATCAGATTCAGAAGCATCACTAAAAATATCAGGGATGTAAAATGCTCCTTCCATTGTTCCTTTTTCAGATAAATACTCACGAAAATTACCATAACTAGTTTTATACCCATGAGCTAAATCAAAACCATTACCTATTATAAAAAGTTTCATTTTTTATTCTCAAGTCTAGAGTTGATTTTTTCTATTTCCGTTTTTATTTCACCTAACTCAGAATTGAGATTATCAACTAATTCTTCGTCTGATACTTTTAGAGTTATATCCGAGAAATTAATTTTTGAGTTTAACTCATTTTGAATTGCTTCAAACCGTTGTATTTGTTGATTAATCTCCTTTACTTCATTTGTAAGTTCGTTAAGTTGTTTTGAATTTGAAAAGAATGGAATAAATGCCAAGCAAAAGCCACTAAAACCCACAGTAAAAATAATACTTCCTATTTTTTTTAGAAGTTTCCAGATTTTTGTAATTTGAACTTGTCCGTTTATGCAGACTTCCTTAAATGTTTTTAAATAGAAAACGACAATTTTGTCCAAGACTGTTGCAACATTTTCTGAACATGTTACAGCCATATATGCTTTCATGTATTTGTAAAATCTTTTTAGATTTTTTATTTTTAATAGCTTTCTTGGATTTTTTTCAAGTTTTAAAATAATGAATTCTTCAGCAGGTTTAAATGTTTCTGAATGACAAGGAAACAGATAAATCATTGTTCTTCCATCATTAAGATGTTGAAAAGTAATCTGGCAGCCGTCTTCTGTTTCACTTTTTGTTTCTACTTGTAAATTGGCCCCCATGTATTTTTGTACATTTATTATTCTGTAACCGTAAAATACATCAATTTGTCTATCATTGAGATGGCCCATTCTGCCCCCTGGGGCAATTGAGAAACCATATATTTTCTTTATTTCATCATCTTTCTTATATTTTGAGGATATTTGTTGAAATAATTGTTTTGAATTATTCTTAAATTCTTGAAAAATTTTATATTTTTCTTGTCTAGTTAGCATGTTTATACCTCAATCTCCCCATTCATAAGCTTTGGTAACAAAGTGTCGCGGAGAGTTTCAAGTTGTTTTGTTTCTTGTTGGGTTACCAACATTTTTTCGAATATTGGTTCTATTATACTTTGAAATTTTGATAATATCATCTTTTCTGGAATTGATATTTCAAATTTTTTTTAATATATCTGTTTTCAAGTGTGTGAATATGCTGTTGTTTCGCAGATTTAAGAGTTTTGGGCGGATTTCTTTGAACAATAAAAAATAAATATTCATTTCAGATAGTTAAATTTATTTTATCATGATTTTTGGGCTCTTGCAAAATATGAACTTCTCCACTTCAAAAGTCGCTTTTCGCATTCTCCTTTAGGTAACCGCATATTTATTTGCATCAATTGTTCCAACAAATCAGCGGATTCAGATGGTTCTAAAATTCCATATTCAATAAGATTATCAAAAATATACAGAATTCCAGAAACCTTTACATTATCAGACTCTGCCGACTTTCTCAATTTTCCATCTCCAGTTAAAAGCCTGCCTCCTGTCTTCTTAGCATAATACCATACCGAGCAATCTGTTATGGAAGCATTGTTTGTATTATTAGTATGAATATCATTAATTTTGACAATTTCTTCAAAGCTAAAAGAAACAACCTCCAGCTTTTTAGATTTTGCATATTTTTTAATAGCCTTAATCTGCGAAGGTCGAATAATTTCATTAATAACAAAATCCGTAGTATAGAAATCACATGGCAAAGAGAAGAACTCTTCCAGTATATTTATCGAGATTAAATCAAGGAGTATGTTTGTATCACTGATAACCAGCTTTTCCTTTATCATACCAGAGCAAGATCTCCTCGTACCTGATCAACACTCTGATGCAATAACGAAGCAGCTTTAGAAATAGTAATCAGTTCATTACTAAGTGCATTGTAAACCAGGCGGACAAAGCGGTTTGATTCTTCATTTGGATAAAGTGGGGTTTCTACTCTAGCTTTAAACGCCGGTAACTTGTTCTTTTGAATGCAGTAGGTTTTATATCGCTGTTCGGAAATTACTCCGCTTTCTTTTGCCTTATACATCATTGCATCGCAAGAAATACCATATTGCAATTGGATAGAACGCAATTCCTGATATGAAATATCATGTCGACTTCTGCCAAAAATATTCTTAAAAACAGATTCCAGAATAAGCATTTCGTTTGCAAAAAGATTACACAGACCTTCTTCGTCCTTATCAGAAACAGAGGAATCAAAAGGAAGAATAATATGCCCCAGCTCATGTAAAGCAGTAAAGCGTTTTCTTTCAGACGGAAAATTCTTATTCAAAACAATTACAGGATATTTATCATTGACCATAGAACTTAAACCATCAAAAGAATCAGGAGCATCAATTTCCATTACTTTAATGCCATGTTCTTCCAGTAAATCAATAACATTTACAATTCCATCAGTACCAATCTTCCATAAATCGCGTAAATCAAGAGCCGCTTTTTTTACTTGATCAGGAGTTGAAATCTTGTTTTTAAAAGGAGAAACAAAAACTACCGCAACATTACAGATTTCTTCGATGGTAATATAACGCTCAACAAGGTCAGAAATATTTTCCTTAATGCTATTTTCCTGCTTAGCACCGAGCTTACTTTTTAACTTGCGGAATTTTATAGAATCAATACAAACAGTAAAAGGCTTAAAAAAATAATCTACCGGCTGTTCCAGTGCTTTAGAAAGAGAAATGATAACCGAACTATTAGGGCTAAGCTGGCATTTTTCATATTTAGAAATGGTCATCTTAGAAAGGCTGTTTCCCATAGCAGAAACCAGTTCATCCATCGAAAAACCTTTCATCACACGAGCATTCTTAAGCCGCTGTGCAAAAATTTCATTCTGAGTCATCGTATACCTCTCAGTTTACAAATATACTGTTATTTTGATAATTTGTAAACTAAAAAATATACAGATGAGGGAAAAGCCTCGCTTGAAACTTCGCGCTATTGTGCTCGTTGCGAATACCCTTCGGAGTTCTTTCTTCGTTGCGGTCGCTGGTTTCGCCACAGTTCCATAGCCTAACCTAGGGCTAAAATCCAAAACTCAATTATTATTTAGGAATGCTATAATACTTAGCTTTAGAGATATCAATTCCAAAATCAAACATAATCGGAATATTAACAGAAATATCAGGAATTTCTTTCGACTCTTCAGTTTTAGCATTTTTCATATCTATAAAAATATTATGTAGACAAATTGAATTCAGAAAATCCTTTTTTTCTATAATTCCAGAATCATTGGAATGAATCCATTCAAAATCAAATTCTCTTTCTCCAATTTGCACTGTATTAAAACCAACAGATATCTCTTGAGACCTATAGATATCACTACTAAGTGCTCTTGTAATGAAAAGGTGATCTGTTTTTATTATTTTAGATAATTCGCCAAACGAAGAAATATATTTTACCTGTGCATACCGCATATATAAAGGAATCAAGAAATTATGTATTAGCAAGTCTAAAAAATTTGTACCAAAGACATGGAGCGATGGATCATTCAAAATCTGTTTATAAGATACAAATATATTAGATCCAATTCTATAATGTCCTTTGTGACTTTCATCGTCTGTAGAAAAAACTCCAAACTCTTCTTTTATGTTCGCTATCTGATTTTGAGCATCTTGTTCTATCATTTCCTGAGAAACTTTATTTCGTAGATCATTAATTTCATATCTTTTATAATTATCAATTTCTCTTTCAAGATGTCGCTTGAATTCATTTATATCATTATTAAATTGATTCTCATCTATTTTATTTAGTTTTGAATATAGTGAATAATCTATTTTTTTTAATTCATTAAGTAGTAAGCTATGACCTATCCATTTCCTTGAATCTGGATTTAAACTATGATATTTAATCTTTCTAAATATCTCATTGAATAAGTCTTTATTATCAATAATATAAATCAACATCAAATCGATATAATAGTTTTTAGTTTCTTTTACTTCTTCCATGTGGATGGAGTTGATTTCAGAATCATAGGCATCATTATCAACATCATTGATAGGTAACTCGGAAATATTTTTTAATATATCTGGTATGATTTTCAATAAATCTAGCTTTATTTTCGAATGTACTGCTGAATGAATAATCCATGTAATTATTAAAATCAACTGATTTGAATAAACATAATTAATTGAATCATCCGAAATAAACTGACCAAAATAAATATAGTCATGTAATATAGATTTAAAATCCTCCTCTGTATTATTTCTTAATGAATAAATCAGTAAATCGCTACTTTGATTTAAAATTTTTATGTATATTTGAATTACTTTATCTTTGAATTCTGAAGGTTCATCATGAAGTATATTAAAATACAGTGGATCTCTGAGCTGTAAAAGATGTGAAATATGATTAACTTTATTATCAAATATATATTTAATATAGAGTTTTATAAAGTTGGATATGCAAAGTTGTAGTTCTCGTAATTCATTGTCGTTTGTAAAATTCTTGATGGCTTGAAACATTTTTTTTGTAAATATTTCAAATCCTTTTTCATATTCTTCTTCTGTAAGTTTTTTCTTTCTATCATCTATATAAAAATCACTTGAAAGGAGTCGAATAATGTTTTCTCTATAAACAGTATCATTAGAAAGATGTTTATCGGTTATAAGATTTTTAGAAAATTCTTCTAAAAGAGAATATCTTCCATTTCCAAAAACCTTTTTTAAATATTCAGTATATAAACGTTCAAATTCACGATAATTATTTTTGGATTTTATTAAATGTTGTCTTAGTATTTTTAACGCTCGTTTCCTATTATCAGCAGTAAATAAATAATAAATAAATATACCAAATGAGCTAAAACAAAAAATATAAGAGAAAAGGAAAAATACTATATGTTTTATTTTAAAAATATCAATCTTATATAAAAAACAAACAAAAACTATAATTGTACATAATATTAAAATTATTAAAATAATTAATTCTTTTATTTTGGATAAAAAAGCAAAATGGAAAAAATCTGAAATATTAAGATTATTGCTACTCTTTATACTTATCGCTGTGAAGGCAATGGCTAAGAGCCCAATGAATATGGTAAAATAAAAGGTACATAGGGTACTTACAGAAAATTCAGTGCTTAAATTATAACTTTCATTAAGTTTCCCTTTAATAAAAGAACAAAAAGAATCTGTAACTTCATATATTTTTCCGCAAACAAAAAAGAATTCTTTTTTGTTCGAAAAAATAGTAACAACAATAAAGAACAAAGGAATTAAAATTGATAAAAACAACATTATTTTTTTCTTTTTAGTAAATTTCGATTTCATAATTTTTACATCAATATAAATAAAAACAAGTGTTATAAAAAAAGGCAATAAAAAGTCTTTGGCAAACATCAAAACAATAGCTTTAAATATTTGCAAATATAAAAATTCTTTTTCTCCCCATAAGAAACAATCGCAAAAAAGGCACATAAAAAGACCATAGATTAATAATCTGTCAAAATTTGTTATGCTGGAAAAATCATATAGCCTTATCATTACAAACATAAATGAAACCAGATCACATAATAAAACAATGAGTGGTAGATGTTCTGGTAGTTTTTTGAAATTATCTTTCATTATTTTTATACCTCAATCTCCCCAGACATAAGCTTTGGAAGCAAAGTGTCACAGAGAGTCTTAAGTTTTTGATTTTCTATTATATTCTTTTCCATTATATCATACATTGGTGTAACAATGTATGAAAACTTCTTTATTTCATCCTCACAATCTAACGGAAGTGTATAATCCAAAGTGATTTTCGGTGGAGTTCGTTGATGACTGTTTGTAGAACCTGTAACATGAGAGCACATAAAATCATTAAACATTTGACTGTTAACGATTGAAAATAAATAATCACGATATTCCAGTTTTTTCGGCTTAAATACAATAAACTCTGTAGAACTTATAGATAACTCCGAAATGCAATAAGGCCGCCAAACTCGCTTTACAGTTGGATTTAGTTTTGAAACAAGAACTTCATCCTTTGAAACAATAAATTTGTTACTTTTCAGGTCATTACTATTTTCAAATACAGGATAATGTTTCTCATCAAAAGATGGAAGACTATAATGTTCGACCTCAAGATCTAGATTTTTCTCTGGAGAAAAAACATCAGTTTTGATTTCTGCAATATCCGACAGTTTTCCCACTTTCCACCCCTCAGGCATCTTGCCACCAAATGGTTCAAAGTCCACAAACCAGTTTTTGAAAATTGCTTGGGCTTGCTGTTCGAGGTTGGTGTTTATTTTGTTGTTCAGTTCTATTTTGTCGTCGAGGGATGATAGGATGGCGGCGATTTTTTGCTGGGTGGGGAGAGGGGGAAGTTTTATTGATAGATTTTCTATATCAGATGGTTTTATTGCAGGATAGGCTGAAGTAGTTTGTTCTGCAATTGCATGTAGAGATTCGGTATTTTCATTCTGAATCAAATTGTAAAAAATAAAATTTGGATCTGCAATTGTTTTGTTAATATGTAATACTGCGAAACCTGTTGATACCAGAAAATTTTCAGGTTGATTTTTAATAATTCCAAAATGTTTCTGATTAGGACGAACTGTTGAATAAATAATGTCATTAAGTTGAACTTTTCTTCTTGCTCGACTAGGTAAAGATTCAGAAGATAAATCTATAAATTGTATATCAGAGATTTTGTTTTCTGTAATGTTTCCTGTATCAAGATAATTAACAAAAGACCAATTATCTTTTTCAGAGTATGAATTTATATTACTTTTACAAATATCTCCAAGTTTACATTCTTTCCACTCTTCCATTCCATCCCCCTCACACATACTCAACCGGCAGCGAAATAATTTCATCGCTCAAATACAAAGGATTATCGCACTGGCAAATAATGCAGCCCTGACCAACAGAAACTCCAGCGATTTTAGACAGGACAGAGAAATGCTTTGCCATGTCTATTGTTGGACGGGCTGATTTTTTGATTTCGATTGGGTAGAGGATATTGTCTTTTTCGATTATCAAATCTATTTCTTTTTTGTCTTTGTCGCGGTAAAAATAGATTTTTTCGGTTTCGTGGCCGGCGTTGTAATATGATTTGATTACTTCGCTTACAACAAAGTTTTCAAAAAGACTGCCCGACATTGCGCCGTTCATTGCTACACTTGCAGAAGACCAGCCTACTAAAAAGCAGACCAGACCTGTATCCATAAAGAAGACTTTTGGAGTTTTTACGGCTCTGTTGGAGACATTTTTTTCATAAGGCTGCAAAAGACGGATTACACCGGAAGATTCAAGGATGCTTGTCCATTCGGAAATTGTTTTGCTTGTAACGCCAACATCACGGGCGATGGAATCTGCGTTGAACAGTTCTCCAACCCGAGCTGCAAGGCACTGCATAAAATTGTGAAACTTTACAAGATTCTTCTGGCTTATTATATCTGCTACATCGCGGTCAAGATATGTCCTTATGTACGAGCGGTAAAATGGTTCCCATTCGATTGACTCATCTGCCAGCTCCGGCATACTTCCACGCCATATATGATTCCATAAGTTTTTATATGGCTTTATTTTTTGTTTTCGAGATTCGATGTATTCAGATGTCGGTAAGAATTCTGTGTTAAAATCAATTTTGTATTTTTCTCTAAGCGAAAGAGATGTCATATTGATGATGCAGACACGTCCTGCCAATGAATCTGCTGCTTTACTCAAGAGCCTGTAGCTTTGTGAACCTGTAAGAATTATTTGTCCTTTATTTTTTGTGCCGTCTGCAAGAAGCTTTATTTGCAAAAACAGGTCTGGAGCTCGCTGTACCTCATCAACAATAACAGGAAGCGGATGATTTTTGAAAAACAGAGCGGGATCTTTTTGCGCTAATCCAAGTTCTGTAAAATCATCTAGGGTAACATATCCATAATCCGGGAGAAGCTTTTCTTTTAGCAAAGTAGATTTTCCGACTTGACGGGAACCGGTAATTAAGAGAACTCTGAACTGTTTTTTCATTCTGTTCAAATATGGCAGAATGTGACGGTTTATATACATAAAGCCCCCTTTTGTGCAGTCCGACTAATTTGGAGTATAACTCCGAAATAGTCGAAAGTCAAGTTTTTTAAGCGTGAGGGATTGGAGCACCGCCGAAGGCGTTCCCCGCTTGCGGGGAATGGAGCGAAAGCGGAAGTGCGCAAAGCCCGACCCGAGCAAGGCGAGGGTCACGCCCTAAATCTTAAAACCAATCCCCGCAAGATTTTTCTTTATCTCTTCTTCGAGCTCGTGGCTCTTTGTGAACATTCCGCCAAGTTCGGTGGTCAGGCGGGTCATTTTATCGGCGAAGGGTTCGTCATCCACAGGCCCCTCTTCTATACCAACGTAGCGGCCGGGAGTGAGGATGTAATCCTGAGCGGCGATTTGTTTTGTGGTGGCAACTGCGCAGAAGCCTTTTACATCTTCGAGGTTGCCGTTCTGGAAGGCGGTGAAGGTGTTTGCAAGGCGGGTGATGTCTTCTTCGGAAAAGTCGCGGTGCTTGCGGTCTACCATGTGGCCCATGTTGCGGGCATCTATGAAGAGGGTTTTACCGGTCTGCTT
>Ga0310691_10000280_pt1 | contig 104179 bp, 100 predicted proteins | sample 176DNAGHGlowgp2_FD_203887 | JGI IMG/M metagenome (GOLD analysis project Ga0310691, IMG submission 203887) | Sheep rumen microbial communities from Palmerston North, Manawatu-Wanganui, New Zealand - 1766 DNA GHGlow gp2 (v2) (version 2) | ecosystem: Host-associated > Mammals > Digestive system...
CTCCGGTTCGATATATACGATGTCCCGAATCTGCTTCCCAAGGATACGTTCAATGCATTTTTTTGCCAGATTTTTCCGGCGCATCACCAGTCCGAAGATCACGTGATTCCTTATCGTTAATTTGTTTACATCTATCTCCATTTTTTCTTTACCTCCGTTTTTCCAGTAAATGATCCGTTGCTTTTCAGTTATCCGAAATAGCTATAGATTCAGCACGGAGGCGGCCTCACCGAGCGTAAAACATTTTGATACGCAACAAAACTTTTCATCAAAAAAATCCTTTTTTTTATTACCGGAAAGATAAAATGTTCTGTCCGGCAACAAAAAAGGATCGTAGTGTTACGTGCCATGAAGCAATATTTGTTTATCAAAGGCGACGTATCTTACGCACCAAAATAACGATAGCACATTTATTCAGGAAATGCAACCGTGCAATATACGCCGCCCTCTATTTCAGATATCTCCCATCTTTGGGAAGTTTTGTCGTTTCCTTCCGTCTCCTGTCAAACGCATAGTGGTTTTTTCCAAAGGTAAGATCGGTGTTATGCCGAGCGGATCCCGCTCTTCACCGCCTCCATGGATGCTATCTCTCCGTCCACTATACGGATCAGGCGTGTGCCATATCTTGCAGCCTCTTCGGAGTGGGTTACCTGAACGATGGTCTTACCGTATTTCCTGTTGATACGGCGGAAGAGCTCCATGATCTTTGTTCCGGACTTGCTGTCCAGATTACCGATGGGCTCATCAAGGAAGAGGATATCGGGATCGAATACCAGCGAACGCGCAATTGCTACTCTCTGCTGCTGACCGCCGGAGAGCTCTCTCGGAGTAAGCTTTCTCTTATCCTGCATGCCGATGAGCTCCAGGCATTCATCGATCTTATCCTGATATGCAGACTGCTTCTTTCCTGCCAGCATAAGAGGAAGCGAAATGTTATCAACCACATTGAGGTTCGGAACCAGGTTATAGAACTGGAACACAAAACCGATCTCCTCATTGCGCATGCTGCTGAGTTCCTTATCCTTAAGTGTGGAAAGGTCTCTGCCGTTTATTGATACAGTGCCGGATGTAGGCCGGTCAAGCCCGCCCAGAAGGTAGAGAAGTGTTGACTTGCCGCTTCCGGAAGGTCCCATGATGGATACGAAATCCCCTTCATCCACTGTCAGACTGATGTTCTTCAGAACCTTTGTTACCTGCTTTCCGTTATTAAAATCCCTGTTTACATTTCTTACTTCGATCACACTCATTTTATAATCCTCCGATATATTCATAATTCATTTATTATCCTGTTTTACCGCCCCTTCTGCCATGCGTGCGGGAGCATATTTTTAGTTCGCTGCGGTCACCCGAAGCTGATCCTTCGGTCATCCCGTATCACCCCGGGTGCGCAGCGCATAAAAGCTTTGTTTTATTGTTTTATTCGTACTTGAGTTCCTGCACGATACTGAGCTTTCTGCTCTTATGCATCGTAGAAAGCGATGCGATGAAAATGATCCCTGAGATGACCGCTGCGTACATCGGTACTGCGCTCCAGTTGAAGAATACATCCATCGCTATTCCTATGAAGTAACAGAAGCCTGTCATCAGATCTGCCAGAAGGAAAGCAAACGGTGTCGCTATAAGAATACTGAACACTACACAGACCGCACTTTCCGTAAGGATCAGGCGCTTCCTTCCGCCGCTGTTCATTCCCACCGATGCCATCACTGCCAGCTCCTTTTTTCTCTGAAGGAAGCATATCGTGATATTGTTAAATACACCGATGGAGGCGATGATCATGGCCAGATAGGAAATGATCTCGAAGAGGGTTACCAGCTGCTGATTATTTTCATCATTCTGCTTTGCTTCCTCATCTCTGGTCATGTAAGTGGATCCCAGAGATGCCAGATAAGACTTGATGCTGTTCTCAACCTTTGCGGGATCACCTGATACTCTGAAGTATACGTTGCTCGCTTCTTTGATATTGAATTCCTGCTTCATTACCTCCTGGTTGATCAGGATCGATAATCCGTTATTATAAGCCTTTCCGTCATAGACTCCGATCACACGGAAGGGAACCTCATGTGAATTCACATCCAGCGTTACCGTATCGCCTGTCTTCTTTTCGATCTTATCCGCCACCTTACTGGTAAGAACAACCACATTTCCTTCCGCCTTCATGAAATCCTGATAACCTTCATTCGATACGAAGTTGAAGTATCCGTCCAGCAGCGCTTCATAAGCTTCCGGATCCACACCGGTTGCAACCGCGGGTTCTCCGTCCACTTTTGCTTCAGCATAGTATTCCGGACTGATGGATTCTTTTACTATTCCATCGGTTGTTTCCAGCTTCTCAATGATCATATCTGTTGTTGCGTGGTTCGGGTCAATCGGCATGATGGCGTTGATGTCATAATCGTAAGCCATCTTTTCGTAGGCATCCTTTACCAGCTTCGTCATGCTCGTTCCAAAGGATCCGATCATAAGAACGGAACCGAGAGATACCACGATAAGAACAATGTTGTTCCTGAGGAGCTTTGAACTCCGTATATTGTTCAGCGCCAGGAATATGGTTGCATTCCCCTTAAATACTCCGGCCAGCAGGCCTGCAGCCCATTTTACGACCGTCGGTATCAGAAGCACTATGCCTATATATGCACAGAGGAAAGCTAAGGGTGCCGTGATATTGATATTACTGTTATTCAGGAAGAAAACCAGAACGGAGAAGCTCATCAGTATGGCTCCGATCACCGGCTTTACGAGCCTGTTGCTGCGCTTCTGCACTGCGCGGTTCAGGATAACGTCCTTTACTTCCAGCTTTCTTACTGAACGCACCGGGAAGTAAGCCGATGCTACGGAAAGTACGATGGCAAAGATAATACCGATCGCAATAAATGTGAAATTGATCTTAAATTCGTTATATATTCCGTAATCCGCAAGCGGAGATGTCATCCGTCCGATCGCAAAGAGAAGAACCTCTCCAATGGCGCATCCCACGATACCGCCCAGGGCTCCGTAAAGGAGACCCTCCAGAAGAACTATCCGTTCAACCTTCTTCTTTGTTGCTCCCTGACTCATGAAGGTTCCGATAACCGAAAGCCGCTCGGTCATGATCAGCTTGAACACTCCGTGGATGATGATGCAGCTTACGATAACTACGATGGCCATCATGGAGTAAAGCCCGATATTCAGGGAACTGTCCACAACTACGGTTGACATATGGTCGATGGCTTCCATATCCTTATGAGCTTCGTTAAAGCTCTTCACGAAATCCGCCGAGGTTCCTTCCTCTACGTTCGCCAGAACCGCGTTATATCCGCCGTCTGCCTGCAGCTTCTGATTCATGTATTCATACGGAACCAAGATGCTGTACTGTGTCTTCGTATCTCCGTAGAAGAGATTCTCATTTGCGCTGATAGCCCTGATCCTGAAGGCGATCTCTTCACCGGCCAGGAACAGCTTCAGGTTGTCATCCAGCTTCAGGCCAAGCTCATCGGCGATCCGCTTTGACAGGATACAGGAGGGCTGAATTTCGGTTTCTGTATGGCTGAGGAATTCTGTATTTCCTTCCACCATAGCTCCGTCGTAGCTCTTCCTGCCATGCAGTCCGACGTACTTGATCTTGTCATCTTCATTCTTTACTCCGGTGGTCTGCAGCTCGTAAGTCAGATCCTTAAGACCGGTCGTATTCAGATCACTTTCCTTCAGGTACGGATCATCTGCTTTTGAAACGATGGTAACATCCGCAACCTTTGCCGCTTCGCCGCTGAAGCTGTCGATAATGATGTCGACCATACCCGTACTGGCTACCAGCAGCGCCGCACTGATGGCTATCGAGAAGAGCAGCAGAAAGAACCGACCCTTCTTCTCAAGCATGCTTTTTGAAATGTACTTCAAAAAAACCTTCACTTTACCTTTCCTCCTTTACTCATGCCATTTACCGGCTCCGGGCAACTCGTTTTACGTTGCTCACAGCTGTTACTATAAAGGAGTAAAATTAAACAGTCCTTTTGTGAAGATTAACAAATGATTAATTCCTGTATAAAAATTAATTAAGCGTAAATATTCAACCCCCCCCGACTCCGGATGCTCCGCATCCGGAGCGTAGGATGGCCAGAGAGGCTTCGCCTCTTGGCCATCCTGTGAAAAAAATAAAATCAGTCTGAAAAGCAAGCTTTTCATCCGTGATTTTATTTTTTTCACAGGGGTGCTGAATAATTACAAATCAGGGCCCGGAAAACCGGGCCCTGATGACTCTGACACTATATTTATTTCCCGCCCGCAGCCGGGTGCTCGTAATTGCCGTAGAACATATCCACCATAAGCGGTGACCGGCAGTTCATCTTTTCCTCCACTGTTTCCACGGAGTCTCTTTCGGTAAGTGTGGGTACATCCGAGTACAGATCGGTACCCAGCCCCAGCCGGTCTCCTTCGATCTCTACCCCCATAGCCGCAAGGATCGTGGGGAAGAGATCAAATGTACTGTAAACTCTCACCTTACCCGGATCCTTAACCTCTGCAGCTCCGTTGACTATACAGGTGAAAACCTTTCTTTGGTATTCCTCCGGAACATCATCACAGAAGTCGGTATCCATGGTCGGATGATCCCCGGTGATCACGATGGTCGTATTCTCATAAAAATCCTGTGTCCGGAGCCATTCCACAAATCTCCTTACCATACGTGATGAACAGTCCATTACATTTGCATACTTGTTGTCACCGAATATTTTATGACACAGGGGACAACTGTGACCGTCCTCAAAATGGGTATCCATGGTCTGGAGCACCAGTGAAAATGGCTGGTCTCCTGCTGCAAGCTCCTTCAGCTCATCCTTTGCATACGCAAAGAGCTTTTCATCCTCATAGCCCCACCAGACCTTGTAATCCTCACTGATGAGACCGACCTCCTGCGCATATTTATAATCATGGATCACATAATCCCCGTGAGACTCAAAGTATTTCCGGCAGCCTCCGAAGTTTACGTCGGAGCCCATTATCATCCTGTTCTGATATCCTTCCTTCTTAAGGATATCGCCCATGGTGATCACTCCCGGGAAGAAATCCTTGTTTGCGCCCATGCCGTTCTGTCCCAGTGGTGTCTTAAGAGGCAGACCCGCTGTAGTTCCGAACAGCGCGCCCATGGTCCAGATCGCGCCCGGAAGGGCTATACCGCCGTTCAGTATACCGCTGTTTCCGCTGAAATTCTCGGAATAATCCTCCTCCGCCAGCTGAGTCAGATCCGCGATAACATTTTTCTCAAATGCCCCGCCGTGTTCCTTATCGGAAAACGTCATTTCCATGGATTCCATGTAAATAACTATAAGGTTCCTCTTCTTTTCGGGAAATGTGATCTCAACAGACGCCGGATCCACATAGTTGTCGGCTATGTAGGACTCCCTGGTCATCTGATACTTTATATAGTCTCCGATGCCGAAGCCGATCCAGCCGGTGGTCAGGGCTCCAACAAGCAGAACTGCGGCAAGTATCTGGGTGATCCTGTATATCCTTTTTCGGATCACATTTCTTTTTTTTCTTACCATCCAGTTCATGAAGAATGCGCCGCCCGTAACAAGGAGGCCGCTTCCTACCGTAATGAGCACAAATTGCCAGACCATATCCGAATTGGCTCCGTCCAGGGATCCGTGCAGGTGCCAAAGGAGCTCATCCATTGAGATAGAGCTCCATGTAATGAGAGCCCAGATCGTTCCTGTAAGGAAAAATGTAAAGACGAATACAAGCACCAGCACCACAACTATCTTCCATACTGCGGGCGGCTTAACCTTCTTTCCGGTCCTGCCTTTCTTATCCTCTTCCTTCTTTTCTTCGGAATCCTCACTGATCTCTTCCTCGGAGCTTTTTGATCCCTCCGTTTTCTCTTCCGTCTCAGCTATGCTTTCTTCATTTTTTTCTTCAAAATCTTTTATTTCTGACAAAGCTTTTTCTTCCTTCTATACCTCTTCATTCAGGGCTGAACATCCTGCGCCATATCACACGGCGCTGCCCATAAAAATACATCAATGTATTATACGACAAAGCACGAACATTTTACAACAAAAAAGAAACTATTCAGCCCCCCGCATCTCCGGCTGCCGAACAGTTACCTTTTTACAGAACATCTACTTCTTCCCGGTCAGATAGTATACCGCAAGCGCTGTCCTGTGTGACAGTCCTTCCCTGGAAAGAATGCCGGTAATATAGTTCTTTACGGTGCCCTCGGAAATGAACAGCTTTCCGGCTATCTCCTTATTTGAAAGCCCTTCTGCCACCGCCTTCACTATCTCCAGCTCTCTTTCCGTATATTCCGAAGCATCAAAGCCCGAAGCCGCATTGCCGAAGCCGGAAGCTGTTCCGGAACTGCCTGAACCCGTAAGGGTCCCGAGTACATTTTCATCCATAACACCGGAACCGTAATATACCGACTTGATCATCTGCTTCAGATGCTCCGGAGTGTGGTTTTTGATGAGATAACCCTTTGCGCCGTTCTGAAGCGCGCCTCTTACCAGTTCATCATCATCAAAGGTTGTGAGGATCAGGACCTTGCCCAGGCCACGCTCCACTATGATCTTTGTAGCCTCGATCCCATCCATTACCGGCATCTGTATATCCATCAGAAAGATGTCCGGAGCCTGTTTTTCCGCAAGCTCTATGGCTTCCTTTCCGGTAGAGGCCGTGCCCAGAACCTCAAACTCATCATCCACATCCAAGATGATCTTCATACCGTCGCGTACAAAATCGCTGTCGTCTGCAATTATTACTTTTATTTTTTCCATTTTTACTCCAATCGCTGTCTGTCATTGATACCGGCAGAAATCTCTACATCGGAAGCAGCATCGTCACCGTAAATCCTGCCTCTGTTTCAAAATCAAGGATTCCGCCTGCGGCGCGGACACGCCGGCGCATGCCTGAGATGCCCATACCATCCTTGATCTCCTTGCAGCCAACGCCGTCATCACTGATGCTGCAGCGTACCATTTTGTTCATGACCAGAAGGCGTATATCTATATGCTTGCATCTTGCATACTTCATGGCATTGGAAACTGCTTCAAAGGCATTGTCCAGAATGACCTCCCACATTCCGTCAGAGATCTGGCTGATGTCGCCTTCTCTCTGGAAATCTGTTTCCACGCCCTTATTATTGCAGTCTTCGCAGAGCTTGTACAGCTGCAGCAGCGCCAGATCCTTCTTATCCGGTCTTTCCTTCCTGAGTATGGCACGGATCTCATCCATTCCCGTGCGGAGCTGGTCGATCACGGCCTGAACCATCTGTCCTGCTATTTCGGGATCCTTATCCATCAGGATCTTTACCCCCTCCAGCTGGTAGATTGAACCGTTGATATTATGTCCCAGCTTATCATGCAGGGTCTGCGAGAGTGAGGCCCTTTCCTCAAGTATCTGATTTTCTGCCTGCAGTGCGCTTCTCTTCAGTTCTGCCCTTGCCGCGGACTCCTTCTCCCTCATATCCTTTTTCAGACTCTGTTCCGTCAGGACATCTTCCTTCATCTGCTTTCTGTAACCTGCAACCACATAATTATGCTGGATATAAAGTATGACCATCATAAATGCCGTCACCAGCTGTACGGGGAAACTGTAGGGTGACTCCACCAGTGTGCCGATCATCGGAACGAAATACCATTTGAAGTCCAGCTTGGGGAAGAGCGAAAGCAGCTCATTTGCCGTAAAGAATCCCAGGAGCCAGAAGCTCATTCCCTCAAAACAGATCAGGGCCAGCCAGGCCAGCGCACCCGCTGCCGTAATTATTCTTTTTACCGGCAGTCTGAACAGCTCCTTCACCGCCATCAGGCCTATATAAAACGAAACAAGCAGGAGTATCCGGAGGGATACCCCTGTTTCTTTCAATTCATTCATTACACTGCAGGCACTGAGCGTCAGCAGCAGTACCAGCCGGACGAATATGAAATAACTGTTTCTGATCTGCTCATTCATTATTCTTGAACCTGATCCCCACGCTTCCAAGACTTAAGGTTACAATCATATATGCAAGTGTTACGCATACTAGTATTATATAGCCTTTGTTGTCGCCTGTCATCAGTCTTTCTGTAATATCCAGAAACCATTTCTGGGGCATAAGGTACGAGATCGTCTTCACCGTATCGTTGGTGGCATCCAGCGGGAAATATAGCCCCGCAAGCATGGAGGAAAGACTCCATATGGTAAATGCAGCTATATTCGCACTCATAACATTTCCGAGAAGAATTCCCATCAGCAGACTGAGGGCGCAGAATATCAGTCCCAGGCAGAAGATCATAAGCAAAAATGCGGGACGTCCCATCCCCAGCTTTTCCGCCGGTATAAGGAACAGCCATGCGCCCATAACCAGTGTAAGCAGCGCTGATACTATGGCGCCGGAGAGGAATTTCGAAGCAAAATATCCGGTATCACTGAGATTTGAAAGCCTGATCCTCGTAAGGACCATATCCTTCTGTTCATTTATCACGGTATGTGCAATGAATATACCTGCGAAAACAAAACCGAGTGTCATGATCGCCAGCGCATATCCGGTCAGGGTCCTCTGATCTATCTGTTCATTTGTCAGATTCACGGAATCCTTTGATGCAAGCATCTCCACGGACTTTGCCGGGATATTATCGTTCATCCTGTCCAGAACCGTGATGACATCCCCGCCTGAAGCCGCTGCGCTGCGGATCTGTCCCAGGATCATTTTCAGTTCAGTGAAAAGCACATCCTTTCTCGCATCATCGGACATGATATATACCTTAAGTCCGTCCTTCACTGTTCCCTGAAGAGCCTCATCATCAAAGCCTTCTCTCAGCCAGATAACAGCTCCCATTCTGTCATTTTCACCGTCGGATGCAATATTGGCATCCATATCATCCATGGTCATGCCGGGAGTCTTTACCCTGCAAACCAGAAATGCACCGCTTTCGGTAAGCTTATTCAGCATGTATTCGGAAAGCTCAGTTCCGGATCCGTCATATACCTTAAGTACAAAACGTCCTTTTCCTCCGTAGTATGCAACCTTATCCTCCGGCTTGTCCAGCTCCGTGATATGAGACGCGCCGTCCGCTCCCGTGATCTCATAGGATGAAAGATTCGTCTGTTCGGTTTTAAGGATAAATACCGACAGGAGGGGTGTGGCGATGAGGAAAAACCAGAAGCCCAGATTCCTGAATAACAGTTTTAATGTTGATTTGATTATGATGCTCATGCTCTGTCCTTTCTCCGGATCGTTCCCACCAGGACTGAAATGATAGAAGTTACTATGGTGATCGCTGCAAGATAGATAACGGCACTGATAACGTAATCGCTGTGTCCCGCGCTGGAAAGCTCCACCAGCGCCCTGTTAACATGGTAGATCGGAGTGGCGCTTTTCACACTCTGGGGCCACGCCGAGAACATATATGTCTCAAATGATCCGCCGATGTATCCCATGATCCAGACCAGGGAAAAGGAAATGATTATCGTGGCTATCATGCTCTGTGAGATCTCATAGATCATCATTTCCAAGGCTGTTGCGGCTACTACTGACAGCAGCAGCAATACTGCCGAGAGAGCTATATTTCCCCAGTGTACACCGAGAATAACCGCTGAGAATACGGAAGCAAAACCTATTCCCACTGATACAACCGAAATGATCGGTATCATCCTGCCCAGATAGATCTGCAGCGATGAAAGATTTGAAACCCTGAATCTTTCCAGTATCCTGTGCTTCTTCTCGTGTGCGAACAGTCCTGCCGCGCAGATGATGGGGCACCATGCGAAATATACAAGCTCGATAAGTCCGTAATAATCGGTGGAGTCAACTGAAGGTGCGGTTTCAGGTGTTTCCGTCGGGATGTTTATATCCGATACATCCCCGCTGATGGCACCGTTGAAAACTGCCGAGATCAGGTACTCGAGCTTTGCGCCTTCCGTCGATGCATCCTTTGATTCGTATATTGTATAGCCGTCTTCGGTAAACTTTACAAACCCTCCCAGGGACTGTTCACTTACCAGTTCCTCCGGATTTCCCGATTCGTAAAGGATAAAGTTAACTCCCGATTCCTTTCCGACCCGGGCCAGGGCCTCTGCCGCTTCACCGTACCTGCTGCCCTCTTCCACTATATAGCCGACATTGAAATCATCCGGCGCCTTATAATTCTCCATCAATGAGGAAAATGCACTGATCAGTATCGAAGATACCAGAACCGGACAAAGCACGTACAGCAGTATATTTACCGGACTGCGGAACATGATCTTGAAATTGTTTTTTATCAGATATCTAATCATTTTTCATTCTCTTTCTGTGCTTATGATTCTGCCTTCACTTTAATAATCTCTCAGCTTCTTTCCCGTCAGTGTCAGAAATACTTCTTCAAGGGTTATGGATTCGGTGTCATCCACAACCAGCTTTTTCAGCTCCTCAGTAGTTCCTGTAGCTATTATCTTCCCGTTATCCATGATCGCGATCCTTGTGCATATAGCCTCTACCTCTTCCATGTAATGGCTGGTGTAGATCACCGTCGCTCCGTTCCTGTTGGACTCCCTGATCTTTTCAAGAATGAAATTCCTGGACTGGGGATCGATGCCCACCGTAGGCTCGTCGAAGATCAGCAGATCCGGATGATGGCCGATGGCGCAGGCTATGTTAAGCCGACGCTTCATACCGCCCGAGAACTTCTTCGCGTAATCATTTCTTCTCTCTGAAAGGCCCACATATTCCAGCGCCTCATCGATACGGGCTTTCAGCTCATCGCCCTTTATCCCGTAAAGTGAGGTGAAAAGCTCTACATTTTCCCAGGCCTTAAGGCTTCCGTGAATTGCCAGGTGCTGCGGTATGTAACCCAGGCTGCTTCCCAGCTCCTTCTTATTCTTCCGGAAATCCTTTCCCATGAATTCAACGGTTCCGAAATCCGGCTTCACGATATTGCAGATCATATTCATCGTTGTGCTTTTTCCGGCGCCGTTCGGTCCCAGGAGTCCGAACACCTCGCCTTTTTTGATCTCAATATTAAGGTTGTCCACAACCGGCTTGTTATCATACTTTTTCGTAAGATCTACTGTTTTTAAAATTGTTTCCATACCATCTTCTCCATTTCTGAATGTCTCGGATTTCTTATCTGATCATAAAATATCAGGTTCCCTCTTTTCTTTGTAGTGAAAAAAGATACAAACTCAACATGACTTTAGTCACAATCGCGCAAAAAACCACCCGGTTTCCCGGATGGTTTCCTGATCTTATTTATGTCTTATAACTTCAAAGCGCTGCAGCCTTACTTTTTCCTTAGGGCTGATCCCGCCCTTCTTTCTCGCTATCGCAACCTGCTCTTCCACCGTATCTACGCCCTCCAGATCGGGGAGCAGCAGTCCGCGGCGTGATCCGCAGCTTACTATCACTCCGTAACGCTTCACATCCAGCTCGGCTTCGGAGTCGATATCCTCAGGCTTACCGAGAACATCAACATTTATATCAAGCCATTTCAGCTCATCCGGACGAATTGGTTCAAAGCGCGGATCCCTTGTGGATGCGCTGACCGCGTTCTGTATGATCTCCCTTGCAACACAATCCTCGGTTGGAAGTATCGTTCCTATGCAGCCCCTGAGTCTGCCTTCCTTATGGATGGATACAAAAGCGCCGGCCTTATCCTTAAGCATTTCCCCAGGCAGATCATCAGGTACATCTATGGTCTTCCTGTGCAGAATATAGCTTTCCAGTGACTTTCTGGCCAGCCTGACATAGGCATCTGACGCTGCCCTTTTCTTCTCCAGCTCCCCTTCCTCTTTTCTGAGCCATTCCCTGAGGAAATGTCTCTTCTCGTCCGGTCCTTCCGGATAAAAGGAGCAGATGCCATAACCTACACCTGTAACATCCTGATGCGAATACACCTTTGCTCTTACAGCCGTCCCGTCAAATGCACCCGCCATGATCACAAAGGATCTGTGACCACATTCCGCCGCCTTATCGCAGAAGCTTTCATCATAATCAAGGAGTTCACCGAAGGCTGCCCTTCCGCAGGTATCCATGATACGCCTGTCATATTCGGGTCCTTCCGCGGCAAAGCCATATGGTCCGTATTCCTGCAGCTTGTGTGACAGGTCCCCGCTTGCGACTATGACCACCCTTCTGCCGGATTCGTCTATCGCTTCCCTGATCAGCTCGCCCAGATGATAATGATCCGTCAGCGGAAATCCCGAAAGACCGATGCGGATGATCTTAAAGCCGTCATATTTCTGTCTGATAAACCAAAGCGGCACCATAGTTCCGTGATCAAGCCGCGCATCCCTTTCTCCCTCGGTTCCCGCAGGAAAATTCTCCCTTTCGCATTTTTCCAGTATCCGGTCCCTCAGCGATGCGTCATAGTCCTCGTCAAATCTCACATCCGGTACGCCGAATCTCTCGAAGGAACCCCGGGCATGATAACCCGGAGATATATGAAAATAATCGGAATACAGGGTCGTATGAGGGCTCGTGATAATGATCGTTTCCGGTTTCAGCCCGGCGATCTGCCCTGCTGCCTCTTCATAAGCACGGATGGTCTCCTCCACCTGTTTCTCACTTCCTCTTCCGATCTTCGGAACGATCATCGGCGGATGGGGTACAATAAATGCGGCAAGTAACGGCATAGGTGCCTCCTTTCTTTTCTACAGTCTACTTTAATGCCTCCTTAATTATCTCAAGGTTCTTCTCCATCACGGACAGGTATGTGATCCCCGCCTCAACATCCTTTGTGGTTGTGGACTGCAGGGAGTTCAGGGAAAGAAGCTTCTGATCCTTTGACTTTGTATTCTGTACTATAGTCTGCGCAATTCTCTGATCGGATCCCTCTATGGTAAGCACCGTATGCAGTGAAAGCTCATCTATCTTCTCAGCCAGGAAAATGATGGTCTCAAAGCTGGCCTCCGTCTCAGCCGAACATCCGACAAAGGCCGCATAATATGAAAGTCCGTAATCATCCACCAGATACCTGAAGGGGAAACGATCTCCAAAGAGCAGGGTCTTTATACTGCTCTCCGAAACCGCCTTACTGTATTCTCCGTCAAGAGCCTTCAGCTTATCCAGGTATTCCGCGGTGTTCTTTTTATAAGATCCGGCGTTTCCCTCATCAAGCTTCTGTATGGCATCTGAAATGGCATTTACAAAGAGCTCTGCATTTTTAACGGAGAGCCATACATGCTCATCGTATTCAGGCCCCTCCTCTTTTCCGGCTTCGCCTTCTTCCTCCTCTCCTTCCATACCCTCTACAAGCTCTTCCTCCTTAACGGAATCTCCCAGGACATCGAGCAGGTTTATTACTATCATGTCCTTGTTGGTGGCCTCCTTCAGGGCGTCGGCAACCCATTTATCGGATTCTCCGCCCACATGGATGAAAAGGTCGCAGGTGGATATCTTCATTATGTCCTCTGCAGTAGGCTGGTAACTGTGCAGATCCACACCGTTGTCCAGGAGCATCTTCAGCTCGACTCCCCCCGCATTATCTCCGAGTATGCTCTTTACCCAGTCATATTCCGGGAAGATCGTCGTAACTATCTGCAGACGCTTCTTTCCGTCCGCCGTCTTTGAAACTGATGTATTCCGTGCCTCAGCAGTTTCCCCCGAGGCCGATCCGCAGGCTGTTAGACATCCAGCCATAAGTAAAACCGCTGCCAGCAATAAGATCAACTTTTTCACGAAAAAACCTCCGAAATCATTTATTAAATAGCTAAATACACTGATCACACAATCCGTAGAACACCGTTCTCACCGGATCCATCCTGAATCTGTGTTCTTCCAGAAGATGAACCTGAAAACCCTCCAGTTCCTCGCAGTGAAGGTGCACTACCTTCCCGCACTTTTCACATTTACAGTGGAAGCATACTTCATTATGCTCATGGCTCTCGGGTCTGATAAATTCAAAGCATGCCGGACTGCTGCCGTCTATCACATACTTGTTTATAAGCCCTTCATCCACCAGGCTTTCAAGCTGCCGGTACACCGTGGATTTTCCAATGGATGCGCCCTGTGACTTAAAGTATTTACATACATCCCCCGCAGTAACATGGACACCCTGCTTGGATTCAAGATATTCCAGCAGAATCTCCTTCTGTCTGGTTTTATACTTAGATCTGGTTGTCATGATCCTTCCTCCTGATACTAAAGTGGGAACGATTCCCAATTATACACATTTCTGATCTGTTGTCAATAGATTTGAGAATGATTCCCATTTTATATGATGACACTATGTTCCGATATACTTGAAGTTGAGAGCGTTTTCAGCTAAAATGTACTTATCTGTACGATTTTGGGGGGATTGGCATAATGAATGATCATATGAAACGCGCTGACGAGCTTGCAGCAGACAATCTGATAACCAATGCGGGAGGACCCTTCGGTGCCGTGATCGTAAAAGACGGCATGATAGTCGGTGAAGGCTCCAACCATGTGCTTGCATTTCATGATCCCACAGCCCATGCCGAGGTCACTGCGATAAGGAACGCAGGTAAAAATCTCGGAACACACGATCTCTCGGGCTGCGTGCTCTACACCAGCTGCTACCCCTGTCCCATGTGTCTCTCTGCCATCATCTGGGCAAATATCAAAACCGTGTACTACGGCAACACCAAGGAGGACGCTGCCGCAATAGGCTTCCGTGACGACTTTATATATCACTACATCGACAGACTCAGTTCCGGTGAAGGAGATGAAGATACTCTCCGGCTTGTGCAGATGGACCGGGAAGAAACCATTGAAACTTTTAACCGCTTCGCGGATAAGGAAGATAAGACGATCTACTGATGATACAGGAGGAGTACCATGAAGTTTCTTGAGGAACGGATAAAAAGAGACGGCCGGATATACCCCGGAAATATACTGAAGGTTGACAGTTTTCTGAATCACCAGATCGACGTCGGTCTCATGGATAAGATCGGTGAGGCGTTTTTCGAAGCCTATAAGGACCGCGGGATCACCAAGATCCTTACCATAGAGGCCTCAGGCATAGCCATAGCATACTCTGCGGCCCGTTTTTTCAAAGTCCCCCTTCTCTTTGCAAAAAAATCCCAGAGCCTCAATCTGGGAAATGATCTTTATACTACAACCGTCAGCTCCTTTACTTACAAAAAGGACTATCAGGTGACCATTTCCAAAAGATATCTTTCCGCGGAGGATCATGTTCTTATCGTGGATGATTTTCTCGCCACGGGGAATGCGATAATCGGTCTTGCAGAGCTCTGCAGGCTTGCGGGCGCTAAGGTCGAGGGTGTCGGGATCTGCATTGAAAAAGGCTTTCAGAGCGGTGGAAAGCAGCTGCGTGAGATGGGCTATTCGGTAACCTCCCTTGCCGTGATAGAAAACATGACTGATGACGGAGGGATCGTTTTCAAAAGCTGACAGCCGTCAAAGGGGGAATCACTGTTGGATAAGGAAGTAAAAGAAAAAACAAAATCAGCTAAAAGCATAGATAATATATATAAGCTTGACGGCCGGGTGTCCATAGGAAAGGCCATACCCTACGGACTCCAGCATGTTCTTGCCATGTTCGTTTCCAATCTTACGCCTATCACCATTATCGCCGCAGCATCACGCCCTCAGCTCACAAGTGCGGAGATCGGAATGCTGATACAGGATGCCATGTTCATAGCCGGTCTGGCCACCCTCATCCAGCTTTATCCCATATGGCGTATAGGTTCAAGGCTTCCGGTTGTAATGGGTGTCAGCTTTACCTTTGCGACCATACTCTGTTCCATAGCCACAAATTACGGCTATCCTGCCGTGTTGGGCGCGGTAATAATCGGAGGAATATTTGAAGGTACCCTGGGACTGGTCATCCGGAACATCTCAAAGCTGATACCTCCCATTGTATGCGCCACCGTGGTGTGCGGTATAGGCTTTTCCCTTTTCTCCGTGGGAATACGTGCCATGGGCGGAGGTTATTCGGAGGATTACGGTTCTTCACAGAATCTTATCATTGCCCTTATCACGCTTATATTCTTCCTGTTATGGACCGTTCTTGCAAAAGGACCCTTCCGTTCTCTTGCAGTTCTGGTAGGTCTGATAATAGGCTATATCGTTGCCCTGTGCCTCGGCAAGGTCGATCTTTCGGGCATCTGGGATAACGGTATCATCACCTTCCCCCATTTTATGCTTTTCACCCCCGAATTCCATATCGGGCCCATTCTTTCAGTATGTATTATCTTCCTTGTCTCCGCAACGGAAACCATAGGCGACACCTCCGCTCTGGCATCCGGCGGTCTCGGAAGAGAAGCAACCGACCGGGAAATATCCGGCTCCATCGCTGTAGACGGTTTTGCTTCCGCAACCTCCGCACTTTTCGGATGTCCGCCGGTCACATCATTTTCCCAGAACGTGGGACTTATAGCCATGACAAAGGTGGTGAACCGTTTTACCATCATGACCGGTGCCGCCATCCTGCTTGCTGCCGGCTTCTTCCCACCCCTCGGAAATCTTCTGGCATCACTGCCTCAGTCTGTTCTTGGCGGATGCACCATCATCATGTTCGGTCAGATCCTTCTTTCAGGTATGCAGATGATTGCAAAATGCGGCTTTACTCCGAGAAATATGCTGATCGCCTCTCTGTCCCTTGCCATCGGTATCGGAACCACAACTGCCGGCGAATCTGATATATGGAATATCTTTCCAAAGATCATACAGGATATTTTCAGTGCAAATGTAGTAGCTGTGGTATTTGTAGTTGCCCTGCTGCTGTCCATCATACTCCCGAAGAGTATGGACAAGGCATGAGGTTCAGCTGATGAAAAAAAGAAATATAGTTTTACTCAATGCCATACTTCTGCTCACCCTGATACCTTCGGGCTGCGGAGCTTCTTCCTCAGATACGGCTTCGGAAGCCTCCGAAGCATGGTCAGCATCACTGCTCGGTTCCGCCGCGGAGCTGAATCTTAAAACGGACGATGATCTGCATTACAGCTTTGATTACGGAGGTCTTCGGTTTGAAGCGGTATTTACACCCTCATCGGATAACTGGAAGATCATTGATTCATATAAGATACAGAATCATGATGACATGCTGATAATCTGCCGTACCTTATCGGAGGCGCATCCGATACATACAGCCGATGGATCCGGTTTCAGGACAGCTGAAGATATGGTATATGAATGGGAGCAGCATAATCTTGCATGGGCTCTCCTTCCGGAGGACTCAGGATGGAAGAACAATGCAAAGGATGTGGATATAAACCCCGAAGATCAGGGGAAGAATATAATTGATTTCTATAATGACAGGAAGGATGACCGGTGATCGCGCAAAAAGCGGGGACGGTTCCCGGCCTGCACGCAACATTTTTTCTCTTTCAGAAAAATGCTTCACGTGCCGGCCGGAAACCGTCCCCATTGTTATCTCAGATAAACTTAAAGCTCAGTAATTCCGCTGTTCCTTCTCCGTGATAGATAAAATATAACGCATGAACCCCGTCCGGTATACTGACACCGGTCTCAAAGCTCTCCCACTTACCACCGGTCTCCGGGATCTTTATACTCCCGGCCGCAGGCCCTTCCGGCTCCGTACGTATCTCAAATACCCCTTCGCCTCCCGTAAGCGATGCTACTACGGATATACCCTCAAGGTTCCTGATATCAAAGTATTTGTATCCGATAAGCGTGCCGTCGGATATCTCCGCCACAAAACGTTCCACGGAGGTTTCCCCTTTTTCGCCGGCACCGGACTCCGCATCTTCGACAGTCCTGTGATTTACATTGGGGAAGCTCTGATCATATATCCTGTTGCTGCCGTGAGGCATTCTTCCGTTTGTAAGATTACAGCAGATCGCAGCCGGATATTCCCCGCTTCCCTTAAGGGGCCCGCCATTCAGGCCGCAGCTGGTGATCTCAACCTGTTCTATGCTCCCGTCCGGCTTTATCTCTATCTTCTCCGCACAGCCCTGGCGGCTGTAATCGGACTTATGTGTCAGCCTGTGGTAGAATACATACCAGCTGCCGTTGATCTCTATGATACTGCCGTGGGTCGTACCGGTCATGTTCAGTCTTTCTTCCTGGGTTCTTCCGTTCAGTCCCACGTCACCGTTTGAAACTATGGTACCACCAAAGGTAAAATCCCGGTCCGGATGATCGCTCACGGCATAACAAAGCTCATGATTTCTCTGGGATGAGTAAATGAAATAGTACTTATCCCCGACCTTTCTCATGGAGGATGCCTCAAAGAAGGGATGCTCCTCAAAGCCCGTCCCCTTAACCCTGTATGGTATGACATGTCTCGGTTCGTCGGCTATGGTCAGCATATCCGGTTTCAGAGTTACCGTAACCGGTCCCATAATGGAATCAGGGTAACTGAGTATCTCCTCCTTAGTCCTGCCGAACATTCCCATTTCAGATCTCACATAATCCGAATCCGGCGTGAAATCTGGCCGTTCCTCGAAATCGTACTGGGTACCGTAATAAAGCCTTATGGTACCGTTATCATTGAGAACCGCCGGGTCAAAGCAGACATACCTCATCATGGGCGTACCGTCCGGATTCCTCACAAGGCCCAGGTATTCATAAGGACCTGCAGGACTACCCGCCACAGCCACACTGATTGGACAGGTATAACCGCCCACGCCGTAGTCCGAACTCATGGCATAATACAGATAATACCTGCCGTCCGGTCCCTGCACCACATCCGGCGCATACATATATTTCAATGTATTCTGCTCCTCATGTATGGCGCTGGCAGCCGCATTTTCCTCCACATGATTGAACCATGCGGTTGGCTTCCCGTACTGGGGGTCCTGATCGGCGCGGTATATCACGCCTTCATATCTCCAGTCACTGAGATCGTCAACGGGAGCGGACCAGGTCACATAGTCAAGCATACAGAAGGTCTCGCCGCCCTCTTTATCATGAGAGCCGAAAATGTACAGCCGGTCTCCGAAGATATGCGGCTCTCCGTCCGGAATATATTCATATAAGGGAAGAAATGGATTGTAGACCTGATTTTTCATGATCATGATCTCCTTTCGGCATAATTGCACCGGTTCATACTGTTACACCAGCGCTGCAACAAGCTCCTCCAGCTTCGGTCTGTCCGCATCCTTCAGCGTGGACTTTATCGTTACCACGGGCTCAACCAGCGTTACATCCCTGAAGCCTTCGATATAGGTTTTCATCACTCTTGCTGCCGAGGGCGCCCAGCTTCCGTTCTCCACCAGCGCTACCCTTCGCTTCTGATATGCCTTGATCTTAAGGATATTCAGGAATTTTGTCATCGGCGGGAAGAGATCCCCATCGTATGATGAAGCGCAAAGGATCATCCTGTCGTAACGGAAGGCATCCTCAACACCTTCATGTATATCATCCTCGGTAAGATTCGTCATACCCACCTTTATACCCTTTGCTTCCAGCATATCCTTAAGTGCAAGGGCAGCCTGTTTTGTTCCCTGATCGTGAATTGATGCATAGATCAGCGCCACACCCTCATCCTCGGGAAGATACGCCGACCAGATCTTATATTTATCAAGGTAGAAGGACATTTCCTCATTCTGCGGGAGCACGGGGCCGTGCAGTGAGCAGATATGAGCAGGTGTATATCCCTCAAGCTTTTTCAGCACATTCTGCACCTGCATGCCGTATTTTCCGACTATATTGAAATAATATCTTCTTGCTTCACATGCCCAGTCATCCGGTTCCGCCTCACGCACGCCGAATTTCCCGAAGGCGTCTGCGGAAAAGAGCACATTTTCATGAGATTCCCAGGTCATGATAACCTCAGGCCAGTGGATCATGGGAGCTCCGATAAATGACAGTATGTGGCTGCCGAGGGACAGAGTATCCCCTTCCTTTACGACATTGATCTTATCGGAAAGATCCCTGTCAAAGAATTGTTTCATCATGATCACAGCACCCTGTCCGGTGTATATCTTAACATCCGGATACTTATCTATGAGCTTAAGCAGTGATCCGGAATGATCCGGCTCCATATGCTGGACAACTATATAATCCACGCTGCGTCCGGGTATGGCCGCATCTATATTCGCAAGCCATTCCTCTGTTACGTCCGCATCCACGGAATCCATAAGACATACCTTCTCATCCACGATGAGATATGAATTATATGCCATTCCCTCCGGCAGATCATACTGATTCTCAAAGAGCTTTATATCCGGATCATTTACACCTACATTTAAAATAGTTTCCGTAACCTTCTCAAACATCCTTTTTTTCCTCCGTTTTTGTTATTCTTCAAAAACCATGAAGCTCCTCCCGCATCACTGTTACTTCTTAGCTTTGCGGAGCATGAATTTTCTCGCTATAGCTATAGCGATCTTATAACGCAGCGGTCTCAGCGCCTTATCCGCCTCTTTAAGCTTCTCCCTGATGGGGATGTTCTGCGGACAGTGCATCTCACATTTTCCGCATTCCACACACTGGCTGGCAAAGGGAGGCTGCTCCGCCAGCGCCACAGTCTGACCGAACTCAAATCTTCCCTTTCTCTTTCCGTCTATGAACATCTGGTTATAGCAGTAGAAATTACCCGGAATATCCACACCCTTCGGGCAGGGCATACAGTATCTGCAGCCGGTACAGCCCACTTTTTCTTTAGACCTTAAGATCTCCTTTACCTTTGAGATAAGCTTTCTGTCCCGGGGTGACAGTCCGCCCTCCGCGGCATCGGATGCAACCCTGCAGTTCTCCTTAACCATCTCTACCGAGTTCATGCCTGACAGTACGCAGGTCACCTCCGGCTGGTCATACAGCCACCTGAAACCAAGCTCAGCGGGGGACCACCCGTTACCGTACTTACCGATCAGTCTTTTTGCGGATTCGGGCAGATTCACCAGCTTGCCGCCCCTGAGAGGCTCCATGATGATAACCGGGATCCCCTTTGCGGCCGCAGCCTGCAGTCCCTTTCTTCCCGCCTGGGAAACCTCATCCAGATAATTATACTGTATCTGGCAGAAATCCCAGTCGTAATCATTCAGTATCTTCAGAAAATTCTCCGTATTGCCGTGATAGGAGAATCCTATATTAATTATCGCACCGGATCTCTTCTTTTCGGCTATCCAGTCAACGATACCGACATTCTTGAGTTTCTCCCATATTGAGATATCCGTCAGATGATGCATAAGATAATAATCCACATGATCCGTCTGAAGCCGCTCCAGCTGCTCGGTGAAAAATCTGTCCACAGCCTTTGAACTTGTGATCAGATACTGCGGAAGCTTTGTCGCGATCTTCACCTTGTCACGTATCTTATTCTTTGCGAGGATCTTTCCGAGAGCCACCTCGCTGCCGGGATAGATATATGCCGTATCGTAATAATTCACCCCTGCGCGATACGCTGTCATTATCTCACGGTTGGCCTTTGCAAGATCGATGCCGCCGCCCTTTTTCGAAAAGCGCATGCATCCGTATCCCAATATCGAGATATCATTTCCGTATCTGTCCTTCCTGTACTGCATAACACCCTCCTTCCTGCTGTCTCTTCTTCTGAAGATCAGACCTGATTCATGCTCTCATGTCAGTTCATCCAGTGTTTTACCGTAGGAGGGCAGGAAATCTCTCATAAAATCCCCCACTTCGGGAAGCTCCCCGGCCATTTTATCCAGCATCTGTTCGGTTGACTTCTTCGCGGTATGGAATTCCTGGTTACCGCTTCTTTCCTCCTCGATGCATTTGATATATGCCGAAAGCTTGTCAGCTGCCTTGACAAGCCGCCGGAGTTCCGCCTCTTCCGGTTCATCCTCCCGGAATATCGCTTCATATACTCCGCGGATATCTTCCGGAAGCTGGGCTAAAAGACGATGGTTTGCCACCGACTCAACCTCTTTATATGCCCCGCGAATATCCGCATTAAAATATTTCACCGGAGTTGGCATATCTCCGGTGATTATCTCAGACGCGTCATGATAAAGCCCTACCAGCGCCGCCTTGTCGGCATCCAGCTTTTTTCCGTAACGGACATTTCCGATGACACAGAGAGCGTGGGCGATCATCGCCACCTCCAGAGAATGCTCACTGAGATTCTCGGGTCTTGAGGAACGCATAAGCGCCCAGCGCTCTATATATTTCATTCTTGATATGGTTGCAAAGAAATGTGATTCCAAACAGTATTCTCCTTATTCAGGTTTCTCCGGATCAGAAGGTTCATCCTGCTCCGGCATAAGATCAATATCCTCATCCGTAAGACCGGGAACCTCTTCCTGATCATAGTCTTCAGCGGGCTCATTCTCCCCTGTTTTCTCCGCATCGATGTCAGTGCTGTCAGCAGCCTCCGTCCCGGTAACAGCTGCAGCCCTTTCGGCGGCATAGGTTTCCCAGGGCATGGGGCCCGCGGGCTCTTCTTTCTTTTCTTCCTCTGCCGGTAATTCCGTCTGCTCCGGCTGTTCATCCTTTATTTCCGGACGCGGTGCGGAGTCATATACACCATAGTAACCCTCCTTACGCAGAGCTTCTTTCTTCTTCTGCTTTTCGGATTTTACCTGCTTTCCTGATTCCTTTCCGGCTCCGAACTGTTTATCCCTCTCTCGGTCCTTATCCGTCTTTAATAGAGAGTCACTGAGCAGTCTCTTGCCGGCTTCCACCTTTCTGCCCGAAACCTTCTCATATATCTCAATGAATTCGGTTCCGGTAATGGTCTCATGATCATAAAGAAAAGCAGCGATGGCATCCAGTACAGCCTCATTTTTCTTAAGCAGCTTATACGCCCTCTCATAGGCACGCTTAATGATGCCCCGGACCTCATTATCTATCTTTGTCTCAGTCTCATCGGAGCACTGAAGCACTGCACGGCGGTCCAGATATTCACCGGTGATCCCTTCCAGCTGTACCATGCCGAATTTTTCCGACATACCGTACATGGTGACCATTTTTCTTGCCTTCTCCGTTGCCTGCTGGATATCGGATGCAGCGCCTGTAGTGATGGAAGGGAATTTCAGGGCTTCCGCCGCACGGCCTGCACAGGCGATCACGATATCCGCTTCGATCTCAGCCTGGGTCTCCATGGTCTTTTCTTCATCCGGCACCTGCCATACATAACCAAGCGCTCCGTTGGTTCTGGGAACAATGGTTATCTTCTGGACAGGTACGGTATTCTTCTGCAGGACCGTCATAAGCGCGTGACCGGTCTCGTGGAAGGCCACAAGCTTCTTCTCCTCATCGGAAAGGATCTTATTCTTCTTCTCTTTACCGGCAAAGACAACCTCTACCGACTCGATAAGATCCTTCTGTCCCACAAATTTCTTACCCTTCTTTACCGCAAGAAGGGCGGCTTCATTTACAATATTTGCCAGATCAGCGCCTACAGCCCCGCTTGTTGCAAGGGCCAGTTCATGCAGATCCACGGACTCATCCATCTTGACATTCTTGCCGTGAACCCTGAGGATATCCTCTCTTCCCTTCAGATCGGGTCTTTCCACTACTACCCGGCGGTCAAAACGCCCCGGCCGGAGCAGCGCCTTATCGAGTACCTCAGGCCTGTTGGTCGCCGCAAGTATAACAATACCCTTTGAGGAGTCAAAGCCGTCCATCTCGGAAAGCAGCTGGTTCAGAGTCTGCTCACGCTCTGAGTCGCCGCCCATATGACGTGTGTCACGGCTGCGGCCGATGGCATCTATCTCATCTATGAAAATGATACATGGAGCCTTTTCATTTGCCTGTTTGAAAAGGTCACGGACACGGGAAGCGCCCACGCCTACATACATCTCTACAAATTCAGAGCCGGAGATGGAGAAAAATGGTACCTTGGCCTCACCCGCCACAGCCTTTGCAAGCAGGGTCTTACCTGTACCCGGAGGTCCCACCAGAAGCGCACCCTTGGGAAGACGCGCGCCGATCTCAAGATAGCGCTCCGGCTGGTGCAGAAAGTCCACAACCTCCGCAAGGGATTCCTTGGCCTCCTCTTCGCCCGCAACGTCGGCAAAGGTGACACCGGTATCCTTCTGCATATCATAAACCTTCGCATTGGATTTCCCGACGCCCATAAAGCCGCCGCCCTTGGTCGCCCCTCTCATGATCAGCATCATCAGGACATAGAACGCCGCTATCATGATGACGTATGAAAGAATGGTCCTGAGTATGGCATTTCCACCCTCATCGATCTGGGAGAATTTCACGTCTGCCTCGGCAAGCCGGTCAACCAGGCTGTAATCATCAGTCCTGATAACATAATAAGTAACCTTCTGGGTCAGGCTTTCCTGATCCTTCGGCGTGAAATATATCTTGCTTGCGTAGATCTCAACCTTTTCAACCTTCTTATCCTTAACCATGGTGATGAACTTGTCGTAGGACACTTCCTGTTCACCGGCGGACTTGAATTTGTTGAACTGCTGCACAAAAAGCAGCGTCAGCAGGATCGATATGATCAGTATGATGATGGCTCCTGTAACCCCGGGTCTTTTGGGACGGTTCGGACCCTGACCGTTGGGGTTGTTATTGTTGTTTTGATTATTTTCCATTTTTGACCTTATATGCTCTGCGGATACCCGGAAGGTACCCGCAGTGATTAATTATATATTTCAAGTACTCGGTAATGATATGCCCTTCCCTTCTCCGGAAGGACATATCAAAAATCACACATGCTGTTTATTTATAGATCGGATACTTCTTTGTGATGCTTTCCACCAGGGCCATGGCCTTTTCATTATCCTTATCGATAACGGCAGCCTTAAATGCATCCGCGATCACAAACATATCTTCCTTTACCGCACCGCGCGTCGTCACCGCAGGTGTACCCACACGGATACCGCTGGTAACAAACGGCGACTGGGGATCGTTGGGAACCGTATTCTTGTTAACGGTGATATGTACCTCGTCAAGAAGCTTCTCAACTTCCTTACCTGTAAGTCCGAGCTTCTGAAGATCTACCAGCATAAGGTGGTTATCGGTTCCTCCGGATACGATATCAAAACCTCTTTCGATAAGCGCTCCTGCGAGGGTTGACGCATTCTCCACAACTCTTCCCATATAAGCCTTATACTCATCTGAAAGAGCTTCCTTGAAGCATACTGCCTTTGCAGCTATTACATGCATGAGCGGACCGCCCTGGATGCCCGGGAATACGGCCTTGTTGAAATTATATTTCTTGTTAACCTCTTCGCTGCAGAGGATAAGGCCTCCTCTGGGGCCGCGAAGAGTCTTGTGGGTTGTTGTAGTGGTGATATCCGCATAGGGAATGGGGCTCATATGATTACCTGTAGCCACAAGACCTGCGATGTGAGCCATATCAACCATCAGAACGGCGCCTGTCTCATCGGCGATCTCGCGGAACTTCTTAAAGTCGATCTCTCTTGCGTACGCGGATGCACCCGCAACGATCAGCTTCGGCCTGCACTCCCTGGCGATACGGAGAACCTCATCATAATCGATACGGCCTTCCGCATTAACACCGTAGGGCACGCAGTTGAAATACTTGCCTGACATATTAACCGGGCTTCCGTGTGTAAGATGTCCGCCGTGATCCAGATTCATACCCATAAAGGTATCACCGGGCTGCATTACGGCAAAGAATACTGCCATATTTGCCTGTGCTCCGGAATGGGGCTGTACATTGGCATATTCCGCACCGAAAAGCTTCTTTGCTCTTTCTCTTGCAAGCTCCTCAACAACATCCACGAACTGGCATCCGCCATAATAACGCTTGCCCGGATAACCCTCGGCGTATTTGTTCGTAAGATGAGATCCCATTGCTGCCATAACTGCCTTGGATGCAATGTTTTCCGAAGCTATCAGCTCCAGATTCTGATTCTGCCTGTTATACTCGTCCGTCATTGCAGCCGCAACTTCAGGATCTGTGAGCAGTACTTCTTCAAAGTTAAACATGGGTTGTTCCTCCTTATTATATCCCGCCTTATGGCCGGGTAAATTCTATTCTGCCTTGATCCGGCTAAGGACCTCTCCGATCTTTCCCTTGATCACTATGTCAGCCGCGCCGTCTCTTGATGTCTCGGACATATTGATGACGGCAAGATGTCTGCCGCGGAAATAATCGATAAATCCTGCCGCAGGATATACCACAAGGCTGGTACCGCCGATGATCAGCATATCCGCCCTGGAGATATGTTCTACGGCTCTTCTTATAACATCGCCGTCCAGACCTTCCTCATAAAGAACAACGTCCGGACGTATGGTTCCTCCGCAGCTGCACTTGGGGATACCGGATGTACCTGTGATAATATCCAGTCCGTCGTAACGTTTGCCGCAGTCCATACAATAGTTCCGGAGTGTGGAGCCATGGAGCTCCAGCACCTCCCTGCTTCCGGCCTTCTGATGCAGCCCATCGATATTCTGTGTGATAACTGCCTTCAGCTTTCCGGCCTGCTCCAGCTCAGCCAGTTTTTTATGGGCAGCATTCGGCTCGGCGTCGGCAAAGATCATCTTATCGCGGTAGAAATCATAAAACTCATCTGTCCTGTACATAAAAAACGAATGGCTTACAATAGTCTCCGGCGGATACTTATACTTTTGGGAATACAGTCCGTCCTGACTCCGGAAATCCGGGATGCCGCTTTCGGTTGATACGCCGGCGCCGCCGAAAAACACTATGTACTCTGATTCATTCACTGCCTGCTGCAGCTTTTCGATCATTGCATCCATATTTTCTCCTTTCTCCCGAAATCACGGGATTTCCTCCGGAGGCACAGTATCGGTTCTTCCGCTTTCCTCACCGGCTGCTTCCTCGCTGCTCTCTTTGCTTCCCTCTTCACTGCTGCCTTCTTCCGTGCTCTCCCCGGTCACTTCCTCCGTGACTTCCTCTTTGGAAGTAACGGTAAGGGTCATCCTTCCTACCAGCGTCACATCAACATTCGATGGCTTGGTATAGCTGGGTGATACATCCTGTACACCTTCTGTTTTTCCGTCTACATTCAGGTATACATCAAGGCTTTCTTTAGTGACCGTATCTATATCCTTTGCAAGACCTCTCAGTCTCAGCTTATATACACCGCTGATATTCAGCGAATACTCCAGATCCTCCCGGGTATTCCTGAGTTCTATATCCTTGGCCGTAACAGCGATCTCCCTCTGCTCCAGCTTTTCAATAAGCACATTTACGGCAATATCCTCATTGGTATCCGCCAGATATATTCCTTCGGGAAGCGCCGGTCCGACACTCAGGTTCATTTCCGTATTCTGTGTGGCGCCCGCGAGATCCTGGGTAGCGAGCACCAGAGCATCCATCTGTTCAAGCTTTGTCTTCTCTCCCGCCACGGTAATGGTCTGGGGATTATAATTGATTCCCGTTATGATATAGCCTGCCCCGGGTTCCCCCTCGGGTGAGATTCTTACGGGTATGGTCTTTGTGGGGTATATCGTTGCGCTTACCCGCACTTCCTCGACCCCAAGTTCTATGGACTTTCCGTTCTGCGGCTCTCCGTAAGCGTTCAGGCACTGGGGTGCCACAAGGGTATTCATGCTCTCGGACTGTCCGCCCACATTGATCGAAGCCCTGACCTCGGTCACCTTGCTTATTATGGATTCCGGTCCCGTGATCTCGATCATGTTCGGCGTAACTATTGTCTCGCCCAGCGCATAGCCCTCGGCCGGTTCTCCTTCCGCCACCGCCCTGATGGGCATCTCCCTCGTCACCTTGTCCTCTATTGTCAGGTTCATGGTTCTCGACACATAGGATATATCGATATCATTATTGATACTGGCATCATTAGCGGTAACATTTATCTGTACCGAATTGGTTATGGAGAGCTGGGACAGATCCGCCGTCGCGGTAAAGCTGCTCTGCGACAGTGAGTCCACAACGGAACGCGGCCCCTTGACCACGATATCCACTGTGCTGCCGCTTACCACATCATAAACCTTGCCCAGATTAGTGATGCTGTCTCCGTTCAGCTGTGTCACGGGAATGTTCCGTATAGTTCTGGTCATTGAATAGTCATCGATATTCATTACTACCAGCCAGAGAATGACGGCTATAATGAGGGAGATGATCTTCAGCCCCATATTCTTAAACAGTTTCTTTTCCTTCAGACTGTTCACGGCTGTCTCCTCCCTTCTTCTTTTTTCTTCGTCTGGGTTCGTCCTCCTTGTCCTGAAGCATTTCAAGCTGCTTCCTGAGCGTATCATCATTGAGATTCCGTATCAGCTGTCCCCGGTATGCAACCGAGACCGCTCCTGTCTCTTCGGAAACAATGATGGTCATACTGTCTGTATTCTCGCTTATCCCGAGGCCTGCGCGATGCCTCGTTCCCAGTTCCTTGTTAACGTCGTTACGGTCAGTCAGCGGCAGATAGCATGTGGCGGCCATCACCCTGTTATTCCGTATGATCACGGCTCCGTCATGAAGCGGTGTATTCTTCTCAAAGATATTCACAAGCAGCTGTGTGCTTACAATGGCGTCTACGCTTATACCGGTTCTCTCATATTCTCCGAGAGGAGTATCATGTTCCAGGACTATAAGCGCTCCGGTCCTGGCCTTCCCGAGCTCCGACGCGGTACGGACAAGCTCAAATACGGTCTTATCCGACAATCTGTCTTCATCCGCATCCTTATCATCAAAATGTATGAACCTGTTCAGCAGCCTTTTACGTCCAAGCTCATCCAATGCTCTTCTCAGCTCCGGCTGGAATAGTATGATCAGCGCTATGATCAGTACGCTGGCTATATTTTTCGCTATCCAGAGCAGGGTATTTAAGCGCAGCAGGGCAGAGATACCGATAAAGATCAGCAGCACAAGCACGCCCTTGATCAGCGTCCATGCCCGGCTGGTCTTAACCCACAGCAGGATGTGATACATGACATATGCAATTATAACGATGTCCAGCACATCCGTCCATGTTATGTCCGGAACATGAAACCAGTCAAAATACGTGCTGAAAAATGTCTTAATGCCATCCATTAAGTCACCCTGCCTTTTTTTGCTTATTCTTCGTCTTCACCGGTTTCCGCCGGAGCCTTCCGCTCCTCATCTTCTTCCGGTGATGCTGCTTTTGCCTCTTCGGAATCCTCCCGGGCTTTCTTCTCTTCCATTGCGCGCTGTTCCTCACGGAGCCGGTCTGCCCTTCTTTCCTCCGCAAGCGCTCTGGAGGCTTCTCTTCTCATTCTCTCCTCAGGTGTCAGCTTATCGTTTTCCGCTTCTGTGTCTCTTCTTTCCTCCGGTCTCTCTTCTTTGCTGTCAGATTCTTTTTCCTGCTCTCCGGTCATCTCAGCCTTATTATCCGCCTCTTTCCCGGATGCGGCCCTTAAAGCTTCTCTTCTTGCGCGTTCCTCAGGCGTAAGCGGCCTGCGGCGCGGTTCTCCCCGCAATTCACCGTTTTCCATGGCTGCAGCCCTTAAAGCTTCCCTTTTTGCGCGTTCCTCAGGTGTAAGCGGTCTGCGCCTTACCGGTCTTCCGTCCCCGCCGGCAGCTCTTAAAGCTTCCCTTCTCGCACGTTCCTCGGGCGTAAGCGGTCTGCGGCGCGGCTCTCCTCCGTTTTCCATAGCCGCCCTTAATGCTGCTCTCCTCTCTCTTTCTTCGGGAGTGAGGGGACGTCTCTCATGTACTTCCTCACTGTTTTTCTTTTTCTTCTTTTCATCGGGTGCGTCCAGCTTCGGAACAGCTTTTACGTAATAATAGTATTCATCATCCTCAAACTGCACACGCTCCGTATGGGGGAAATCCAGCACTCCCTTTGCCGTCTGGACCACAGCGGCTATGAGGAAACCAACCAGCGATCCGGCCACACATCCGGACATATCCGTAGGAACCTCCAGCGATCTGCCGAGTATCAAATAAGACAGCATGCACACTATCGCTCCGGAGAGCAACGCAACATACCACGAAAACGGATACGAAAGCTTATGCAATGCGGACGCAATGACTACGGTCAGCATAAAGACGATCATGAGCAGGAGTAATTCCTTATTCTTCAGGATATGATCGATATAGTACTGAAGCACTTCTACAGTTTCCTCATCCTCAGCCCTTGAGATCATACCCGCTATATCACGCGTATATACGGAAAACTGATAAAGGGCTATACCGAATGCCGCCGGCAGCGCTCCTCCGATCCCCGCGAATACCACCACCAGAAGCGGCGCAAGGAAGGGCATATTTATCATATAACACAGCGGTATCATGTAAAGAACATATGAATATTTCGGGAAAAAACGGATATACAGACAGTACATCAGAAGGAACAGCAGGACAAACGAAAGTCCCACTTCAAGATTGATAGTGAAACAGTTACAACCTATGACCACGCCGGTAATAAACACAAGGAAGCCATCGGGAAGCATAGCGCACATAACCGCCAGCAGAAGTATCACAAGCTTGCGGTCAAAGAGCTCCATATAGTTAAACATCGTGTGAACACTGTGGAACACCAGATAACACCAGATGAATCTCAGTATGGGGTAGATGATTTCCTCATACTTCCGAAGAAAATCCCGGATCGTGTTCTTCACCTTGATCAATTCTTTCATAGTTTACTGTCTCCCTTCCTCTGCAGCCGGACCGGATTCCGGTCTCTTCAGAGGAATATCCAATGCGGGATCATCTCCCCCTATATTATTGCTGACTTTAATGGTTCCCATAACGGCTTCTTTTCGTGTCCTGCGTGCGGGCTGCGCCTCTTCATCATCCTTTTCGATATAACGCAGGAATTTTTTAAGATCACGGTTATACCTGATCAGACCTTTTCTGGCGTAATGAAAACGGATATGATACACCACAAAGCCGAATATATACAGGATCGATACAAAGCCGAGATAACCGAGCATAAGCTTTCCGATCACCTTGAAATAGTCCATTTTGTTTATTTCCTGCAGGAGCTCCTGAAAACGATAAAGGACATACATGGCCACAACGGACCAGTATGTGATAGTCGCAACCACAAGTGTGCGCAGACAGCCGTATCGGACATAGTCTTCCCTGTAATAATGGCTTATCACTATTTCATCGAATTCATGCTCTTTTTCATAGGCTGTTATCCGCGTCATCAGGCGGATCTTTTCCTCATCCAGCATTCGTCTGAACCTCCGAAAAATACAAAAACGCATATGGTATTATTTTATGTTATCTACAGGGATAAATCAAGTGGAATTATTCGGCACAAGCTACCAGAACAGTAAAAAAATACACGGGCAGCGCCCGTGTATTCCGTCATACATTACAGTGTATCAACTATCTCAAGTGTCCGCTCTTTGTTCATCTTTACGGCAAGGGCGATAAAGTCATCGAGCGCGATGCCGTTCAGCTGCTTGTTGCCCCGGATATTTGCCGATACGGTACGGTTTTCGGCTTCCTTATCTCCCAGTACAAGTATATATGGTTCCTTATACTGCTTGAAGCCTTTGATCTTGGTCTTCATATTCTCATCGCTGTAATCCGCCTCAACCCGTATGCCTGCCGCCCGGAGGGCCTTTTCCACTTCCTTCGCATACTCATTATGCTCGGGGCGGATAGGCACGATGGCAACCTGGTACGGCGATGCCCAGAAGGGGAAGGCACCCTTGAAGTTCTCGATGATGATACCGATAAACCGCTCAAAGGATCCGAAGATCGCCCTGTGGATCATAACCGGGCGTTTCTCCTTGCCGTCGGCTGCGATATAACGCAGATCAAAATTCAGCGGCAGCTGGAAATCAAGCTGAATGGTACCCATCTGCCATTCACGTCCGATACAGTCCTTCATCTTAAGATCGATCTTCGGGCCGTAAAATGCACCGTCGCCTTCATTTATCTCATAATTGCCTTCACCGTATTTCTTGTCGAGTATCCTCTTCAGTGATGCCTCAGCTTCATCCCAGAGCTCGGGAGCACCCATGAAATCGTCGGGTCTTGTGGAAAGCTCCGCAACGTAGGTAAGGCCGAAGGTTCCGTAGATCTTCTCTGCGATATCCATGATATCGGAGATCTCCTGCTCTATCTGGTCCTCCATAAGGAAGGTATGATCATCGTCCTGATGGAACATCTGCACACGGAAAAGACCGTTCAGCTCGCCGGACTTCTCCCTGCGGTGAATAACCTGGGTCTCGCTGTAACGAAGCGGAAGCTCCTTATAGCTGTGCATGGTATTCTTATATACATTGATGGCATTGGGGCAGTTCATCGGCTTGATGGCGTATTTCACATCGGTGTCGATCTTCTCCTCACCTGTCTTCTCATCCACATTAGCAGCTGTCACAAGGAACATATTCTCCTTGTAATGTCCCCAGTGACCGGAGGTTTCCCACAGAGTCTTATGGTTGATCACGGGAGCAAGGATCTCCTGATAGCCGTATTCCTCATGAAGCTCACGCCAGAATGTAAGAAGCGCATTGTAAAGCTTGAAGCCGCGGGGCAGCCAGTAGGGCATGCCGGGTGCGGTCTCATCGAACATGAAAAGCTCCTGTTCCTTGCCCAGCTTCTTATGGTCACGCTCCATAGCTTCCTTTATCAGCTGAAGATGTGCCTTAAGCTCATCCTTGCTCGGAAAAGCATAGATATAGATCCTCTGAAGACGGTCGCGTTTCTCATCACCTCTCCAGTAGGAACCCGACGCGGACTTAACCTGGAAAGCGGCATTCATCAGTTCCTGGGAATTGGACACATGAGGCCCGCGGCAGAGATCCACATAATCATCTCCGGTATAGTAAACCGTGATGGTCTCGTCCTCGGGGAGCTCATTGATAAGCTCCACCTTAAAGCGCTGATCCTTAAACAGTTCAAGCGCTTCCGCTCTGGTAACCTCTTTGCGGGTCCAGTCCTCACGGCGCTTGATGATCTCACGCATTTTATCTTCTATAGTCTTGAAATCTTCCTGTGTGACTGTTCTGGGAAGCTCAAAATCATAATATGCACCGTCAGCGATCTGCGGGCCGATGGTGATCTGTACATTTTCTTTTCCGAAGATCTCCATTACCGCCTTGGCCAGAATATGCGCCAGCGAATGTCTGTAAACACTGAGATAAAATTCTTTCTTCTCGTCCTTATCCATTATATCCTCCTTTGAGCTGACGCCAACCGGGCGCCAGACACCTAGATTTTTACTCCAAGTATTTTATACTAAAGTATGAAAAAAAGCTACATATTTTTTGCGGTGCGCATCTCCGGCGCTGAAGCGCCGTCGATGTCGCGCTGGCGCGCTATGTTTAAAAGACTACGATACCCGGGCTGTGAGCAAGCTCCCACCCGGGTATCGTAGTCTTTTAAACGCACCGCTTGTAGGTACGCGCAAAACCAGGACTTCATCTCGGGTGAAGTCCTGGAAAACTATCGGTTTTTTGTCTTATTCAGTTTTTCTAGACGGCACCCCACCGGGCCTAAAGCCTCTCGAGCGAAGTATCCGTATCAAAATCGTCCGATACTACTGATTCAGATCCATGCCCTCTTCTCAAATCTACCATCCGGGTTTCCACAGCCCCGGACGCATCCAAAGTTCCATGTCTTCCGATCTACCGTTACCGCCTGGCCGCTGTTTCTACATGATATTCTATACAGCTCTCACACTATCCGACGTACGTAACCTACCAACTATGGACTTCCAATATTCCCACACTTCTCTGTCAGCCTGCGTATCTCGCGTATAAAGAAATACCTTCCTTTCTTTTATTTTAGCACCGTCACGGTGCTTATTGGATGCAGCTCCCTGCTGCATTTGTTTTCTTGTTTGTTTGTAAGGCTATTATACCGCTTATTGTCCGACATGTCAAGATTTATTTCCAAAATTATCAAAAAATTTAGTATATTTTGTCAGAATTGTCTGACATTTTCCGTGGTCTAGTTCACCTTTTTCTTATGCTTAATGATCAGCTGCTTATCGCCTATGGAATCCTCCAGCAGCGCTCTTATCAGTGTTTCGGTCTGCTCCTCTGCTTTTTCGATAAGCGCATTCATATCCACATTTGCCTGGATATCACTCTCGGCTTTTGCCATCGCTGTTGTGACATCCTCATTATCCTTCCAGTTAAATAATGCGGAGCTTTCATCATAGAAGCTGACTGAAGCCGGATCGATCTTGACTGAAAGGATCTTGGTCTCCGGCAGCGTGACCACGACGGAATCGGACCTTACATCCACGTTGATCTCGGAAAAATCAATACCTGCCTTTACATTTCCCGTATAGATCATGGAAAACGCCTTTTTGGTGAGAAATGGTATGCTTCCGTCCTCATAGCGCACCATACCGGAATATGTCAGCTCGGCAGTTGCCAGCTCACTTGCAACATCCAGCTTACCGGTGATGTATTCGGATGTGATCTCCGGTTCCTTTTTTTCAAAAAAGGTCGATTTGACCCATACTCCTGCCATTACAAGCAGGACAACAACACCTATAAGGATCAGTGTACGTGTCATCTGATTCAGGCTTGCCCACCAGATCCTTCTTCTTTCAGCCCTTACGGTACGATCGCTTTTCATTATTACTTCTCCTTTCCCGCAGGTCTAATCTTTCTTAAACAGCTCATCCACCTGTGCCTTAGCCCTGTTAAAGGTATCTTCAGTTATTTCACCGTTGGAGAAACCTGCATACTCCAGGGTAGCAATAAGCTCCTCCAGTGTTTCGGAATTTCTTCTCTTTCCGTCGATCTTCCCGGGCGCCCTGTACTTCATTAACTCGGTATCGGAAGCCCCGGCCGCAAGTTTCCTGTCATAAAGGCATTCCGTCTGCTCCCTGTAGTTCACGCATGCCTGAAGTTCCTTGTCCTTCTTTCTCTTTCTGAGCCTGCGGCTGTAATAAAGGATAAGCTTCTCCGCCGGAGCACCATACCTGTAGTCTATTATATATCTTATCTCAGGCATGAAATGCTTTACCAGCAGGAAAAGGCCAAAGGCAAGCAGGATACCGATCACTACAAATGCAACGATACGAAGGGTTCTGTCACCGATCGAAATGTTGAAGCCGCCTCCGCCGCCGTCATTATCCGTGCCGGCATTATCCTCATCGCCGTCACCGAACAGATTATTGAATACATCCCAGAAATTAGAGGTATTATCATCCTCATCCAGAGTGGTCGAGGGTGTCACATCCGCAACGACCCAGCCCTTTCCGTCCACATAGATCTCGACCCATGCATGAGCATTTGCATCTGTGGCATCCACCGAAATAAGACCGGTCCTTCCGAGTGCGTTATACCCGTCATAGTATTGGGAATAAAGCTCTTCACCGTTTTCCTCCAGCGAACCGTTGGAAATGATCTGCGTATAGGAGATCGCATAACCCTCGCAATATCTGGCCGGTATTCCGATGGACCTGAAAGCCAGCGTGGCCGCGCTGGCAAAGTGGGCACAGTAGCCCTTCCTGTTCTTTGTCAGGAAATAATTCACAAAATCCTCAGATCTGGGCGTCGCCCCCGGCCGGATGGTATAGGGGATATTCTGCTGATAATAAGAACTCAGTCTGGCAGCTGCAAATTCCGGATCGTCGCCCAGTTCAAGTCCCGCATCCCGCACCAGCTGGCTTACAGCCTCCAGGTTTTCCCTCGGCACTTCAAGATATGCGGGATCAATACCTGCAGAATCCGCGGAAAGAAGATCATTATCCAGCAGCGGATAATACACATACTCCTGTTTCTGCTTTACAAAAAGCGGGCCGGGTTCATCCTCGGTATAATACGGATGATATGTCTGGGGCGCGGCTTCTACATTGGTAAGGACCATCACACCCCTCGCCGAATATTCATTTCCTTCCTCGTAAGCCTTCTTCAGAGACTCTGTCTCATACAGGAACTGGTCACTGGCTTCAGTATAAAGATCGGACTGGTTCCATCTGTTGGTATAGGGAAGATATCTCTGCCCGGAAAGATTCTTGATATACAGTGTATCATAACTATATGGCGTAAATGTGACGCGTATATCAGGCTGGTAATCCAGCCGGATGGAAGCAACTCCACCGAGTTCACCGCTTGAAAGCCCTCCGTTATTCGGATACCAGTTAAGAAGGCCCGCAAAACCGAGCATAATCAGATTCTGCATATCCTCCCGGGTGGCTTCCTTATACGGATTCTGGGTCACATAGGCACGGTTATCCTCCCTCGGGCGAACATAATTCACAATATTCGCCATAATAACGACCAGTGCAAGGGTCAGCAGAGCTCCCTGCAGCAGGGATCTGTGATCCAGCCCGTAGGAAAGGCCCCATTTTCGTCGTTTAAATATATGGTCATTCCTGCTCAGGGTAAAATGCCTGCCGCATTTCAGCACAAATGTCATGCATATACCGCTGATCAGCATAAGCGAATATATCAGTGCCGGTTCCTTCTCCATGTACAGAGGTATCAGATTGATGGTAACCCCGAGAAAGGCAGCGATCATATATCGCGCGCGGCGAAGGATATAGTTATTGAGAAGGATATTCGCCGCAATGCCTATCAGGGTCACGGCTACCGTGATGGCCACATAACGGTTTGCAATACGCTCGTTATAATGGGTCAGGCCCTCGGTCCTGAAATATATCGACGCATAATCATTCGTATCATTCAGAATAGCGTAAAAACCGGAGTTGATATAATCCCTGAACAGGATCAGCGTGACGGCATAGACCGAAAAAAACACCAGATAACCCAGATTCTCCGAACGCCAGCTGTGATACAGCGTTGCGCAGAGAATGGCAGTGGCAAGTATGACAAGATGGAAGATCCAGCTTGAAAAAGCGATCTCCATGGCCGAAAGATAACAGCCCAGACCTCCCGCAGTGATAAGGTAAACTATAAAGCCCTTTATTATTAGTGTGATATACCTGTTCTCGCCTATCTGATAGACCGATCTGTCAATCGTAACACCCTTGCAGATATCTATTTCACGCAGATCTTCATCTGCCCATGCAGAACGCCGAAGACGCCTTTTTTCAGCCTTGGCCGTCTTCCTGTCCTCTTTAGTCATATGCAGTTTATCCGAATTCTTCTGTGCCCCCGGCATCTGCAATATCCTTTCCTTTGAGCTTCATATAATGATCCGGAGAACCGCGTCAGTCCTGCTCCACAACTTCCGCATTTGCCTCGCCGCTTCTGCCGGATACATGGACATAGGCCTTCAGCTCCGGGCGTATGGAACGCATCAGAGTCCTGGTTTTATCCATATCCTGATATACCTTTTCGTAGTATAGATCCGAAAAGGCCGCCTTTAGCGAATCGGTGCTCACGATCTGGTGTTCATCGAATTCAAAACGGCCTTCGCTCCACCAGAGCAGCCTGATATAGATCTGCTCTTCTACAAATGATCTGCAGATACCATAAGTAAGCGAAAGCACCTCATCCACTATCTCATCACTTCCGGAAAGCTCCATAAGTATGACCATCTGCTGGTCGGACATACTTACACGGTCCTTTACCATAAGGATATCCCTTTTTGCGGAGAGTTTCCAGTGGATGGACATCAGCTTATCTCCAGGGATATATTCCCTGACATCGGATACATCCGAAAAATCATGTCCCTTCTTGATCGTCTCTTCGCTTTCGGTCATTCCTCTGGACATATCGGACATGTCCGCCTTCACTGCCTGATGCTCCGAAGGATACACTATTACTTCGGTGACGGTATCGGCCTTTTTTGCAAATGATACGACACCGATCAGATCCCGGATACGTATACCGTCAAAGCTGAAGCGATACAGCCCGTTCATGGAATATCGGATGGGTATCATCTTTTCATAGGTTCCGTGCATCTGTATGGGAACGGAAATACGGGTATCCCCCGTATCCTGATAAAAAACATTTTCCGTCCTGAACCTGAGATTTGCATCAAAGGACATGAAAAATGTCGGATTTGTGATCTTTAAGCTCAGGTATCCGATCTCGCCCAGTCTCATTTCCCTCTCCGGCGCCACAAGGGTGATGGTCACAAAATGCCTGAGAAGGAGAGCGAAAACGATCGACAGGAACGGCACGATACTCAGGATCACCAGCAGCATAAAGAAGAAATGACTCCTGAGAAACCAGTAAAAAAAGGCCACCAGCGCGTACTGAACCAGGTATGCAATTATTCGTGTCGGATGGACTCTGGTCTTCACTCCTGTCTCCTTTAGTTCCTTGGGGGTTTAACGCTTTCCAGCAGCATTCTGATGGCGCCGTCAATATTGATGCCCTGTGCACGGGTGCGCTGCCCGAGCTTTACCCTGTGCCCCAGTGTATCACGGGTCACAGCCTGAACATCCTCTGCAGTCACATAATCTCTTCCCCCGATTACCGCCATGGCCTTTGCCATCTTCAGGATTGCGATGGTACCACGGGGACTTGCGCCCATGGAGAAGATATCTCCCATACGGGTCGCTTCTACAAGATTTACGATATATTCATATATTTCTTCTCTCACAAAGAGATCATTTGCCTCGGTACGAAGTGCCTTCAGCTCTTCAACATCCATCACCGCCTGAACCCGGGAAATGGGATTTGAGGCATTGCCCTTCAGTATCTCAACCGCATCGGAATGCTCCGGATATCCCATGGAAAGGCACACCATGAAACGGTCAAGCTGAGACTCGGGAAGCAGCTGCGTACCGGAAGATCCGTAGGGGTTCTCGGTGGCGATAACCACAAAGGGATCCGGAAGCCGGCGGGTCACGCCGTCCACCGTAGCCGTACCCTCCTCCATAACCTCCAGAAGAGCCGACTGGGTCTTCGGCGAGGTACGGTTGATCTCATCGGCCAGAAAAAGATTACAGAATACCGAACCCGGTCTGTACTCAAATTCCTTCGTCTGGCTGTTATACATGGAAAAACCGAGAATATCACTGGGAAGAACATCGGGTGTAAACTGAACACGTTTATAATCCAGCGAAAGTGACCTGGCAAATGCCGTAGCCAGCGTGGTCTTACCCACTCCCGGTATATCCTCCATAAGGATATGCCCTCCCGCTATGACAGCGGCCAGCACCTTGCGCACCACATTTTCCTTACCCTTAATTACCTGATTAACACTGTCCTGAACCGCTTTGGTTCTTATTGCATCTGCCATACTGTCCTCGCTTTTTTTACACAATACTCCCGATACCGGGGATGCTGAATAGTTACGCTAATTCTATCATAATGATAAAATACAGTAAAGATTTATGAATTCGATTTCATTTTCAGTTCTTTTTCCATACGCCCGGCGCCCAAAAAACGCGCCTTTGTTCTGTGATCTAAAGTATAAGGTATTAACAGAACTCCCGCTAATGAATAAAATGCATATCGTGATATTCCAAAACCGCATATCGCCGAAACGATGTGTTGAAGCTGCCGGGGAAAAGGATATGCCGCACGCTTTGGAAATCCCAAACGTCACACAACCGGCTCTGTAAAAACCTTAAAATGCTCTGGAACATGGACCACAATGAATTCTTGATAAAACAGGGGCTGAGTGATAGAATGGTTATAACTGTTCAGCGCGGAGCCATAAAAACTGAACAGCTTCATCTAATACAGTTATTATCCATATCATCCCCGGATAAAAGGAGGAGCCCATGCGCAAAACAAAGATAATCGCAACCATCGGTCCGGCCAGTGACAATGAAGAAACCTTTGCCGCTCTCTGCAGAGCCGGTCTGGATGTGGCACGTCTGAATTTTTCCCACGGAACCCATGAAGAACATAAAAAGAAGTTTGACCTTATCAAAAAAGTCCGCAGCAAGCTTTGCCTGCCCATACCTATCATGCTTGATACCAAAGGGCCGGAATACCGTATCAAAACCTTTGAAGATCATAAGGTTGAGATAAAAGAAGGCGACAGCTTCATTTTTACTACGGAAGATGTGGCGGGAAATGCCGAGCGTGTATCCGTAAGCTACGACCATCTGACCGAAGAACTGTCGGTAGGCGACCGGATACTTGTAAATAATGGCCTTGTTATCTTCGAGGTTACGGAGATCCACGGTACTGAGGCCGTAACAAAGTGTCTTTCCGGCGGTGCTCTCTCCGACAGAAAGAGCATGAACTTCCCCAACAAGGTTCTCAGGCAGACCTTCCTGAGTGAGCAGGATAAATCCGATCTTCTCTTCGGCATCGAGCAGGGCATCGAATACGTGGCCGCCTCCTTTGTATCCACCAGGAATGATGTCATGGATATCCGGAATTTCCTGGATGAAAACGGCGGAAAGGACATTGATATAATCGCGAAGATTGAGAACCGTTCAGGTGTGGACCATATAGACGAGATCTGTGAGATCGCTGACGGCATCATGATCGCCCGCGGCGACCTTGGCGTCGAGATCCCGGCTGTCGAAGTTCCCGCCATCCAGAAGCGGCTTATCACAAAGTGTCGTATGCTTGGCACGCGCGTCATCACAGCCACTGAAATGCTGGAATCCATGATCGAAAAACCGCGTCCGACCCGCGCCGAGGTTTCCGATGTTGCCAACGCCGTATATGACGGCACCTCAGCAGTCATGCTTTCAGGCGAAACCGCATCCGGAAAATATCCCGTTGAAGCACTGAAGACCATGGCCCTTACAGTGGAGACCACGGAATCCACCATCCACTATGAAAAACGTTTCAAATCAATGGATGTGGAGATCCGCAACATACTTGATGCGGTATCCCATTCCACCTGCTCCATGGCCATCGATGTAAATGCAAAATGCATAATCGTAAATTCACTCTCGGGACGTACAGCCCGCATGGTCAGCCGTTTCCGCTGCCCGGTAGACATCATCGGCATGACCACCTCCGAGAAGATATGGCGCAAGCTTAATCTAAGCTGGGGCGTAACGCCTATGCTCTGCGGCATATATGATTCAATGGAGTCCATGTTTGCCAATTCCATCCGCGAAGCGACCAGAGTGCTCGGACTTAAAGCCGGAGACAATGTGGTGCTTACCGGCGGTATAATGGACGGCCAAAGCGGTAATACCAATATCATCAGGGTGGAACAGATAGAAGACTAAACGTGCAGGCGGAAAGCAGGACAGCCAAAGCCACTTCGTACCCCGGCCACACCCATGAAAAAGCAGATCCGAAATGAAAACTTTCGGATCTGCTTTTTCTATGATGCTTAATTGTTACAATCACCAGTTCTTTCCGTTGCTGCTCTGATCCCAGTTGCTTCCATCCTGTCCGCCGCCGCCTGAGTTTCTGTTGTTATACTCCTGCTGCTCGGATGATCTCTGCTGCTGATTATCTCTTTGCTGCTGCTCAAGTTGCTCACGGATACGGCGTTCCTGATCCGTTTCCTTATCATCCTGAGGATTGTCTTCCTCTTCGGAATTATCCTGCTGATCCTCAGTATTATCCTGAGTATCGTTCTCGTCCTCTCCCTCGTTCTGCTGGTCCTGGTTATCATCCTGATTCTGCAGCTTATCCAGCATATCATCTATGTCATGCTTAAGCTGCTCCGCCTCGGGACTGTGACCGTTATCCTCCACCGGACCCGCACACTCATGGGCAGTGAGGATCGTTCTTGCGGTACGGAGGGTCTGGATCGCATTGTTGAGCTTCTTCTCCGTTGAAAGATCATTGAAATCTATCCTCTTTATCAGGCTCAGCGCAAGATTGATCCTGATGGGACACTCCTTATACTTTGGCGGATCCATTTCCAGCGCCTGCTTATAATATGCTATGGCTCTGGTATAATCTTCCTCCTGATAGGCGACATTTCCAAGATTGTAATACGGGAGATAATCCTCCACCAGATTCAGATTCGTAAGCTTAAGCTCTGTCTCGGTCTCATAATTACCCGATTCGTAAGCCGATATGAACTTCTGGTTCATGAAATATCTGATTCCCAGATACAGGCCGACTGCAAGCAGAACCGCACCGATCAGATCCATCCATACCATAAACCGTCTCGGATGCCTGAGCTGAAATTTCTTCTTCTTTTTCTTTGCTGCCTCCGCAGCTTCCTTTGCTTTCTGTTCGGCGTCTTCTGCAGCTTTGGCCACATCGGTTGCCTTATCCATCTTATCATCCATATCATCACCCCCTCGGTTTTCCGACATCAGAGCTTTCTCCACAGAAGCAGGCTGACTGCCTCCCATGCCAGACATGCAACAAGTCCCATGGCAAGATAATAATAAATATCCTCGTAATGGATAAGCTCAGCCTCTTCCATACGGATGCTGCTTCCGTTTTTGATCGTCTCAACTATATAGGATATCTCCGAAGCATCCCTGACATGCAGGTAATCCACCTGCATATCCTCCGCGATCTTCTTCAGGTTGTCTTCACCGAGTTTCGATACGGCATCCGAGCCTGTTTCGGGATCGGTCACATAGCGGCTGCCGCTGTATCCCGTTGCGACCTTCATCTTTCCGCCCTCTTCCGTACCGAAGCCGAGCACCGCACCGCCGTCCACATACTGTTCAAGTTCCTTAAAGCCGTCCACCGCGGTGTCGTTGGTTATCTCACCGTCGCTTATAAAGAATACTACGGTCTTACGGTCCTCTTTTTTGGAAGAAGATACAAGAAGTTCATCCATTGAGGATACCGGCACATTAAGCGAACTGCCCTTTGCGTAATAGGGATCCGGTGTCTTTATAGTAGAAAATGCATCGGAAACGCTTCTCACATCCTGGGTGAAGGGAGCCAGTATCTGTGCCCTGTTGTCAAATCTTATCAGAGCAAAGTTGCTTCCCGTAAGCTGCTCGAGTATGGATTCACAGGTTGCCTGAACGCCGTCCATACGGGTCTTGCCGCCTTCATAATCCTCAGCCCACATGCTTATCGTAGTGTCCACTACAAAGAGAACATCGATATTCTTCAGCTCTATCTGGGCATTGTAGCTTTTTACCGAAGGCCTCAGATTGATCATAAAGGCAAGGCCGAGGATGAGTGCCACACGAAAACCGGAGACCAGCTTCTGCCAGACCTTATCCTTTCTCATGAGAATGGACCAGCCGGCCGCCAGAAGCAGCAGAACTATCACAGGGATCGATATGTAATTCGGTATTACAGGATTCGTTATCATAATCGAAGTACAACCCCCGTTACTACACTGAGAGACATGAAGACTATAAGTGCTATTATAAACGGCACCGGCCGATCGACCTCTCTGGTAATGATCAGCTCATCAACCATCATTGCCTCCTGCTTCTGAATATCCTTCACTATATCTTCAACCGTAAGTGTCTTTGACTGCTGGTAGAAGACTCCGCCGGTAGACTCAACTCCGTTCTCGAAATCCCTGAGATTCTGTTCATAACCCGACACGCTTCCCAGACTGTAGGTGTCCTTATCGGGGAAAAGGCCGAACATGGTGATGTGATTCTTTTTACACAGATCCACAGCTCCGTCAAGCTCGATCAGCGGAGTCTGGAGAGCCATTTCCGCGTTATCCGTAGCCATGATAATAACACGGGTCCTGTCTTCCTTCGCAAGCCTGGGAAAGCTGTATACGCAGCTGGCGAGTCCCTCTCCTATCAGTGAACTTCCCTTGCTGTAATTATTGACCAGAGTACCGGAATCATAGTATTCCAGAGTTTCCATGGTCTTATAGTATTCTTCGTCAAAGTTATAGGAGAATTCATCCGACTGGTATATCTTCTGCAGCCGGAAATACTCCTTAAGTTCCTCCAGCCTGGAGATTATAAACTCATAATCGTCCGTCATGGGCACATAAAGCACCGAGGAAGTATTGAAGATGGTTATACCGAAACGGTCTCCCGAAAGACCCGCAACCACATCCTCAAGGCTCTGTACCAGATCATAGTTCAGGTAACAGATGGAATATGATACGTCGAGGCAGAGGAAAATGTCCCTTTTCTTCACTCCGTTGCTTGTCTTTTCCGTCGTGTAGGGTCTTGCCGCAAGTATCAGTGCCATTACCATGCTGCCGGCTATACATATGACCAGAAGCACGGTAAGAAGCAGTCTTATCCTGCGCCTGTCCGAATATTCGGGAAGCTTTCTGAAAAATGAGGTATTGGCGACCTTCCTGCCGCTGCTGTACTTTTTTCTGCGGCCGAACCACAGCAATGCAGCGATCAGCAGTACCAGTACAGGTATACCTATCTTCAAAAAAAGTGGATATTTTAGTACCATAACTCGATCGCCTTTCTGGTCCGGAATATCGATCCTCTGATGTCCGCCATGGACTGCCGTGCGAACTCCGGCTCATAGTATTCCTGAACCAATGCTGTAAGTCCCGGCATTCCGAGACGCCGGATCTCTCTCAGCGAATAGTTCTGAACCTTGATCCCTGTCACGTCGTGTACGAAATCCCTGATGATCCCGGACAGCTCCTGGTAGCTCTTTCTCTTATCATAGCTGCCCGAATGGATATTTCTCTCAAGGAACTCCATTTTCTGCAGATACTCCCATTTGAGCACCGGAAGAGGTTTTTTGCTGATCTTTTTGATCTTCGGCTTTTTATTCTTTTTACGCCGCAGCTGGTCCTTCAGTAAAACCCTGAACAGTACCTGCGACCCGATCAGCAGCACCACAAAAACTATGGCAAGGATCAGCCAAAAGAGATAATATTTCATTGGATCCTGTAATTCTACAGAGGTTACCATTTATTTTCCATACTCCTTATGCTGCTCCATCATTTCCGCAATGCGGTCTATCAGCTCGGATTCCCGGCCGATAACTGTATATCCTACATCAAATCTCTTGCATAATTCCAAAGTTTCCTCATGACGCCTGCTTCTTTCGGCGCGTTCCTCCCTGGCCAGACTGCCGGAGCGCTGCAGGAATTCCGCTTCATAATCCATGCGGTCCATATCATAGGCCCGTTCTCCCGTAAGATAGGCATCCGAAATGCTTATGATCATCACATCGCTCTGCACGGTAAGCTGCTGCAGGAGCTTATCATTCAGTCTGGACTCACCGTCCATGTCCGTGATGATGAAAATGATCATCCTCCGCCGGAAGTTCTCCGCAACATAGGTGAGGATATCTTCCAGTTGTCTGTCCGAGCCTTTGCCGATGGATGTTTCGTAGCGGCGTACCACTCTTTCGAAATGCACCTCGCCGGATTTGAAAAAGCTGAAATCCAGTCCCGTTCCCCGGTTCATCAGCAGGGCAAAATCATCCCCGTGCCGGTTGGCAAGATACGCAGCCGTCCCCAGTGCCATTACCGCCAGACGTTCCTTGGGTTCCCCGGCTTCGGTATCCGCCAGCATCTTGCTTCCGGAATCCCCGATCAGGAGGATGTTATGCTTTCTCTCCGCTATATATCTGCGGATCAGTGTCTTACCGGTCTTAGAGGAGGCTTTCCAGTCTATATCCCGGACATTATCGCCGTAGGCATATTCCCTCAGATCATCAAAATCGAGGCTTCTGCCGCGAAATATCGAGCGGAAGCCTCCATCCAACAGATTTGAGGTTTTCTTTTTTGAATAAAGTGTTATGCCGGTGCGTATCCGGTTCAGAAAATCATAATCCATACTTTTTCCTCCGTACCGTTACTTTCTGGCCTGCCAGCCTGCTACGGTGTACGGATGCTGTTGAATATACCGTCGATGATGGATTCCACCGTAACATCATCGGCGATGGCAGAGTAGTTCAGCTCTATCCTGTGACGGAGCACCTGGTGGCGAAGCGCCTTCACATCATCGGGAGTTACATAGGTGCGTCCGTAAAGCAGGGCAACCGCCTTTGCGATCTTAAGGAAGGCTATGGACGCACGGGGGCTGGCACCCATCCTGACATATCTTGCCTGTTCCTCCGGAAGGACCTTCTCCACATGACGTGTTGCATCAACAATATATGCTATATATTTCTTGATTGCGGGATCCACATATACCTTCTCGGTAATGGTCTGCAGTCTGTCCACATCCTGAATGCTGAGGACTGCCGGTGTCTTCTCCATGGCCCCGCTCTCGATCCTGTTAAGTATCTCCGTCTCCTCCTCAGGTGAAGGATAGGTTATCTTCTCCTTGATCAGGAAACGGTCGGTCTGGGCCTCGGAAAGAAGATAGGTTCCCTCCTGCTCGATAGGGTTCTGGGTAGCTATAACTATAAATACATCCTCCGGCATTTCATAGGTAATGCCTCCTATGGTAACATGCCTTTCCTGCATGGCTTCGAGCATGGCGCTCTGGGTCTTTGCACTTGATCTGTTGATCTCGTCAAGAAGAACGAAATTGGCAAATACAGGCCCCAGGATAGTTTCAAACTTTCCCGATGACTGGTTATATATCTGGGTTCCTATGATATCACTGGGAAGAAGGTCCGGCGTACACTGGATCCTGGAGAATTTACCGGATACAGCATCGGAAACTGCCTTTGCGGCTGTCGTCTTTGCAAGTCCTGGTACGGACTCCACCAGAATATGTCCGTCCGCCATCACGGCTGCGATCAGCGCGAACTTCATGATCTTCTGACCAACCACCTTGGAATCATAGTAACCCGAAAGCTTTCCTATGATCTCCTGTGACAGATCAAACTCTTCCTGTAAGATTGATGTCTGCATTTTCTTTTCTTCCTCTCCTCTTCCCGTTATGACGGGCTGATAAATCTTTTTCTGTTTGAGCTCAGGCTGGCATCTCGATGCCACACTCTTTTCTCCGGCAAAGGATGACCGGACAAACTTCCGACATTTCAACGTCAAGTTATATCACAAAATAGCATTTTCTTCAACTGTCTGGTCACTCTTTTCAAGAAATTTTAAGAATTCATATGAGTAGATAAATTCCATCACCTGCAAAATACGCTTCAATCACCTAATACAGCTCAATCTTTCCGGCGGGAGCTTTATGGCCGCGATTCCTGCTTGTTTTACATTCCTTTTAACGAATTAACAGAACCCGGCACAATGCCGGGTCCTGCCATAAATCATAATGTTTAATTCGTGTATCCCTTCTCATCAAAGGTATACGCTTTGCCGTTTTTATACCATTTTGCTTTGGGTTCGTAGGTCTGCTCTCCGTCCGCGTCATACCATTTGCCGTATAAACACCGGACTCATGGCTGTTTTTGCTGTCAAAGAACGGGTTGCATCACAAAACAGCATTTTCTTCAACTGTCTGGTTATTCTTTTCAAGAAATTTCAAGAATTCCTTACGGGGCAGCGGTTTTGAGAAGTAGTATCCCTGGATGTAATCCACCCCCAGTTCCTTCATGGCGTCCAGCTGTTCCTTCGTTTCCACGCCCTCCGCGACTATCTTAAGGCCTATCTCCTTTATCATGGCCACTGTGGACCGCATTACCACCTTCGCGCGTTCATTTACGAAATAATCCTGCACCATGGAGCGATCGAATTTTATCAGCTGTACCGGCATGTCCAGGATGTAATTAAGATTGGATTCACCCGTTCCGAAATCATCCAGGGCAAAGCTGCAGCCCAGGTTGCCGAGGGCATTCATGTTATCCAGGAGTATATTCCTGTTCTTCAGGGCGCTGGATTCCGTGATCTCCAGATTGATGGCGTCGGGACTGATATCCTCCTTATTCATGATCCGCTGGTAAACCTCATGAAGCCGCGCATTTTCACACTGTGCCACGGAGAGGTTAACCTCGAAATAATCTATACCGCGTTCGGTCATTTTTTCTTCCCGGAAGAACCGGCAGGTGAGCTCGAACACCTTCTCTCCGATCTGGCTGATAAGTCCGTATTCCTCCGCCACAGGGATGAATATACCCGGCATCAGCAGCTTTCCTTCGGTGGTAACGATCCTCGCCAGCGCCTCCGCGGAAACAAACCTTTCCCTGTGTATTGAATAGATCGGCTGGAAATACACCTCAAGCCTGTCTTCCGCCAGAGCCTTTGTGATCTCGGCCTTGACCTGCCTCTGCTCCCGGATATGGGTTCCGGCGCTCTCATCCAGCACTCTGCTGACCTCTCCCACCATCAGCTCACCCTTGTATATACGGCAGATCTCCAGATATTCATCGTAGCTGGTGGCGATACGTGTATCGGGTATGTAAAGGAACTGTGCATTGATCTGTATATTGTTCCCGAAGGGTTCCTGGAAGCGGGTCTTTATCACGTCCAGATTCAGCATGCTTTCCATCTCATTATGCTCGAAAAGCTTATTAGCATAGATCAGCATAAAATCATTTCCGGTACAGCGGAACAGCTTGGCCTTGGAAAATGAGTGCAGGAACTCACTTATCTCAAGAAGTATGCCCTGCTCTGTCTCTCCCTCCATATGCCATTCATCATCAGTACATACCATGATACCTGTAAATTTCTGGCCATCGGCATAGAGCTGCTTAAGGTAGGTCATCAGCGTATCATAGGAGAAAACCCCCGTCGCCCGGTCCAGATAAACCTCGGGACTTTCCAGCTCGGAATACATGATGAAAAGACCCACTGCAGAACCGAAGCCCACCAGCAGAAGCTGCGGGAATATAAACTGAAGTACCGCGGCAAGGATTTCCAGAGACATCCACGCCCGTACCGCATTTTTCCGGTGATTGTTCATGAATTTCCCTTCAATGAAGGTGAGCAGCAGAGCTCCGACGATGAAGACCGGAGCAAAGATGTAGGTCGCATACGCCGAAAGGCCGCTGCTGTATACTATGCGCCCTTCCCTGTAATAATTCACGGGAAGAACCATAATGAAGAATACCCCCAGGAAATATACGATCTTTGTGATCCTTGTAAATGCCTCATCATCCCTGAGATGGGGGACATCATTATATGTATACGTGAAGCCCAGGCTGGCAGAAGTAAGCAGGGAAACAAGATAGATCTTACATGATATATCAACAAGTATCCCCGGAATGGATTCGGACACCATGATCGCGAAGACGGAAATTATATCCAGACAGATGCATACGGTATTTACAACGAGGGAGATCCTGAATATACGCTCGCTGTACAATCCTACAGTTTCATGACGCAGATAGAAATATATGAGCAGGATATCGAGTATCAGTCCGCAGCATTGCATCTCAACATTCATGATCTTCCCTCCTTTCCCCGATTTTCGAAAACGCACATAGTTAATTATAGTTTACCATAATCCTGCGCAAAACACCATCAAAACCATTACAGGAATTTGCACAAAATAGCCGCCGATTTTGTAACTATCCAACAGCCGGCCGCCGCAGGTATTGATACGAAAACTCTTTACACTCATGGATTTCTGTGTTATATAACATTCAAAACGTGGAATCGTTTACAAAAAAAGCGGAGGAATTCTGATGAAAAAGATCGACGATATAAAAAAGCTTCTCATTTCCGGGGAAATGGAAGCGGGATTTCTTGATATTTATCTGGATCCGGCAAAGGCCGCAGCCCAGAAGGAACGTTACTGCAATGCCCTGGACAGCTTCCGCGGCAATTTCGGGGATGCGGAGGTTGAGATATACAGTGCACCCGGACGTACAGAGGTCGGCGGTAATCATACGGACCATCAGCACGGCGAAGTACTTGCCGCATCCATAAACGATGATGCCATCGCTGTTGCCGCGCCCCGTGATGATGCCCGTGTACGTGTGCTGTCCGAAGGTTATCCCATGATCACTCTTTATATAAGCGATGAAATGTCACCTATTCCGGAGGAGGAAGGAACCACAGCGGGGCTCATCAGAGGTATGCTTGCGGGGATGAAGGAACGGGGTTTCCGGACTGGAGGCTTCGACGCTTACATCACCAGCGATGTCCTCGGAGGTTCGGGTCTCTCCTCTTCGGCGGCTTTTGAAACGCTTATAGGAACCGTTTTATCCGGATTATACAACGAAATGAACTGCGACGCTGTAACCATCGCAAAGACAGGCCAGTATGCGGAAAATGTGTATTTCGGCAAGCCCTGCGGTCTTATGGACCAGATGGCCTGTTCCGTCGGAAGCCTCTGTCATATGGATTTTGCGGATCCCAATGATCCGAAGATCGAGCGTATTGACTTTGACCTTTCAGCCGCCGGATTCTCTCTTTGTATCACAGACACAAAGGGCTCCCATGCGGATCTTACGCCGGATTACGCTGCGGTTCCCGCTGAGATGAAGGCTGTTGCAAAGTATTTCGGCAAAGAGGTGCTCCATGATGTTCCCGAGGAGCTGATGCTTGCCGGTATTCCCGAACTCAGAGCCGCGCTCGGCGACAGACCCGTACTCAGAGCCATGCATTTCTACAACGAATGCCGCAGGGTAAGGACCCAGGCGGAAGCGCTGAAGTGTAATGACACGGAGCTCTTTCTCCGGGCAGTAAAGGCTTCGGGGGATTCCTCCTTCAAATATCTGCAGAATGTATATACCTCAAAGGACGTTCAGCATCAGAATGTATCGATAGCCCTCTCCGTTAGCGAACAGGTGCTTAAATACACGGGCGGGACTGCGAAGCTTTCGGATACGGGTGTCGCCAGGGTTCACGGCGGAGGCTTCGCGGGAACCATCCAGGCCTTTGTCCCGGATACATCTGTACAGGACTATAAAGCTGCCATGGATAAGGTCTTCGGTGATGGGGCCTGCATGGTCCTTAAGATCAGAAAATACGGCGGTATAAAAGTACTGTAAAAAGCCGTTACCTTCTTTCGAAAGCAAGCTCTATACTGTTCTCTCCTATAACAGCCTCCGCCCATGCGCCGCTGATGACCGGCATCTGGGGCGGCAGGTGTCCTATATCCAGATCCATAACTATCGGTACACCAAGATCTCCGATCACAGCGGTTACCGCATTATACATATCGGCTCCCATCATTTCCTCTCCGAAATGCATGGGACGTCCGATAAGAAATCCCTTTGCATATTTAAACCATCCCGCATGCTTCATCTGAAAGAAAGCTCTCCTTAAGCTGAATGGATTAAGATCGCAGCTTTCCAGGAACCAGATAAACCCGTCCTCCTTATACCTTTCAAGGAAATCTGCGGTTTTATCGAATCCGGTTCCGAGAAGTGTGATAAGACAGTCTACACAGCCTCCGATGATACGGCCCGCCAGAGTAATCTTCTCCTCACCGGGTGAATACTTCCTTACACCCTGGCCTGCCTCTGCTTCAGGCATAAAGATCTTCTGGCAATAAGCTTCCGTCATGTTGTAGGGAACCAGGGGATGTTCCTCATCCTTAAGGCTTTCCTTCTCCCACAGCGGATAATTACTCACCTTTTCCTTTCCCCGAAGGACCTCCAGTGCATCCAGCAGGGATGGAGCAGGGGGTTCCATGCCGAAGGAGGGCGCGCAGGGGCCGTAGACAGCCGCCGTATCCGCAAGGATAGTTGAAAGGAAGGTGAAATTGGTATTGTCGGAATAACCCATATACCACTTCGGTCTGCTTCTCCTTATCAGCTCCCAGTCTATATAGGGAACCACTTCGCACATCAGCTCGCCGCCTCCGCAGCTTATTATCACATCCGTTTCGTCCGAAGCATACATTTCATTCAGCTCCCTGCCGCAGAGCGCGGGGCTGTTGCTGATGCCCACTCCCTCCGAAGCATAACAGTTCGGGCCGAGGACAGTCTTATATCCTTTATTCCTAAAGAACCGGAGAGCATTATTAAAACAGCTTTTATACGGTTCCGAAGCGCAGCCGAAGGAAGGCGCCGCAAAACCTATGGTACCGCCATCCTGCAGATATTCCGGGTATCTCATTTCCATATCCTCCATAAAGATCAGTTCCGGGTAAAAACGGTGCATCGGCCTTTCGCCAATGCACCGTTCTGTCATTTTGAAATCTACTTATCAGCCTTTTCCTTTGACTGGAATGCTTCGATCTGCTTCTTTGCGACATCATCCGGAGCCTGCTCATAACGTGCGAACTCATATGAGAAGGTGCCGCTGCCGCGGGTCATGGAGTAAAGGCTGGTATCATACTCGAACAGCTCGAGATAGGGGATATCCGCCAGAACCTCCTGATTACCGCCTTCAATGGGATTCATACCGAGAACCCTGCCGCGGCGTTTGTTCAGGTCGCCCATGATATCGCCGGTGAACTCATCCGGTGCCACAACCCTGAGAGATGCAATGGGCTCCAGAAGTACCGGAGAAGCATCCATGAAGCCCTGCTTGAAGGCCTGAGTCGTAGCAACCTTGAATGCAAGCTCGGAAGAATCAACCGGATGATAGCTTCCATCATACAGTATTGCCTTTACGCCGATAACCGGATAGCCCGCAAGAGGTCCTACCTTAACGGACTCATCAAGACCCTTCTCAACTGCAGGGAAGTAGTTCTTCGGAACCGCACCGCCGACTACGCACTCCTCGAATACATAAGGAGTCTCCATATCTCCCGAAGGCTCGAATCTCATCTTTACATGACCGTACTGGCCGTGGCCGCCGGTCTGCTTCTTGTATTTATACTCTGTATCGGATTTCTTACGGATGGTCTCCTTAAATGCGATCTTCGGACGGAGCAGGTCGATCTCAACCTTATACTTCTCCTGAAGCACGCTCTTAACCGTCTCAAGATGTCTGTTGCTGATACCGTAAAGCAGAGTCTGGGAGTTTGCTCCGTCGTTTTCAACACGAAGGCTGAGATCCTCCATCTGCATACGTCCCAGTGCCTGGGAGATCTTATCCTCATCGCCCTTCTGTACAGCCTTATATCTGCGATATACGTAAGGCTTGGAAATAGGCGTGCGTATATATGTTACGGGCATTTTTCTCGTGGACAGGGTATCCGTGGTCTGGGTTACGGAAAGCTTTGCCAGCGCTCCTATATCACCGGCGTGAAGCTCGCTTACCTCTTCCGCCTTATTTCCGACGATCACATAGAGCTTGCCAAGTCTTTCATCGGCATCCCTGTGATAGTTGAAAAGCACATCATCCGGTTTAAGGACACCGGAATTGACCTTGATAAGAGAATACTTTCCGATATAGGGATCCACGATAGTCTTGAATACGTATGCCGATTTTGCCTTCGAGAAGTCATAGTTGGCATCAAAGACTTCATTATTCAGGGTGTTTATACCTGCAACCTTGCAGTTATCCGGGCTCGGGAAATACTTGATGATATCAACCATCAGCGTGAACATGCCGCGCGCCATGGTATTGGAGCCCATAAGCACCGGAACGATGGAGCCTTCATGTACGCTTACACGAAGAGCCTGACGGATCTCATCCTCCGAGAATTCGTCGCCGCCGAAATAGCGATCCATAAACTCTTCGCTGGTCTCGGCAACTGCTTCCATAAGGGCTTCCCTGCATACCGCAAGATTGTCCTTAAGGTAATCGGGCATATCCACCTTGTCAACCTTACCCTGTGCATTCCATTTCTTTGCCTGCTGCTGGATAACATTTACATATCCCACAAACTGTTCATTCTCGCGATAGGGAAGGTGGAACGGTGCGATACGCTTTCCGTAAAGCTCCTGCAGCTCCTCAACCACCTGTCTGTAGCTTGCCTTATCTATATCCATATCCGTTACAAAGAACATACGGGGCATATTCTTCTTCTCGCAATAATCCCACGCTCTCTTTGTTCCGGCTTCTATTCCCGACTTTCCGGAAATGACGATGATAGCCGCATCGGCTGCCGCAACCGCTTCCTCTGCCTCTGCCACAAAATCATGATAACCCGGTGTGTCCAGGATATTAACTTTATAATCGTCCCAAAGGATGGGGATGACTGAAGTCTTGATGGAGATTCCCTGCTTCACCTCTTCCTTCTCGTAGTCGCTGAGTGTATTTCCGTTCTCCGTAACTCCCATACGTGTAGTCATCCCGGAGAGATACGCCATAGCCTCTACCAGTGATGTCTTACCGCTGCCGCCGTGACCCAGCAACACAACATTTCGGATCTTGTCCGTTGTAAATACCTTCATTCTTACCTCCTCTTTTTCAGTAACCCCTCTGAAGCTTCTTTCTCCAAAAAAGCTCCGAATAAAAAAGTCAATAGCAACACCACTATTATACTTCAAAACCTGTGGTAAAGTCTACTAAAACTTAGGATACAACATTCAGTTTTCTGCCTTCTGTCCAGGCTTTAAAATTATCCGCAACGGCCTGTATCAGACGGGTCCGCGCTTCAACGCTGGCCCAGGCCATGTGCGGGGTGAGCATCATGTTCGGCGCCCGGAGTAAAGGATTATCCGGGAGCATCGGCTCCGATGAGATAACATCCGCCGCGGCAGCCGCAACCTTTCCGTTTTTTAATGCCTCCGCAAGTTCCTCCTCATTCACAAGTCCCCCGCGGGACACATTTATCAGGAATACACCGTCCTTCATCTTCGCGATATTGTCGCGGCATATCATCTTTTCGGTCTTGTCATTCATGGGACAGTGCAGGGTGATGACATCCGCTCTTCGGAAGAGCTCGTCCATGGATACAAAATCCCTCTTATCTTCCGGATACTTCTCAGGATGCGCCGTATGTACAAGAACCTTCATCCTGAAGGCATCCGCGATCTCGGCAACACGCCTTCCGATATTTCCGTAGCCCACTATTCCAAGGGTCTTTCCGGCGAGTTCGGTCACCGGCGCCAGCCAGTAGCAGAAGGTCTCGGAGCGTATCCAGTCACCCCTGTGCACGCTCTCATCATGAAGCCTCATACGTCCCGCGCATTCCAGGATAAATCCCCATGTAAGCTGGGTCACGGATTCGGTGCTGTAGGCCGGTACATTTGTGACCGTAACGCCGTGTCTTTTTGCCGCTTCCAGATCGATCACATTATATCCGGTAGCGCAGACGCCTATGTATTTAAGCCCGGGGCACCTTTCAAAGGCTTCCTCGTCGAAAATGATCTTGTTTGCAAAGACCACCTCCGCATCCCCGATATGATCGTATTTGTCCTTTTCCGTGGTATTCCCGTAGACCTTTGTTTCTATCAGATCCGTAATGGGCTTCAGCGAGATATCCCCCGCATTTACCGCGCCTTCTTCGAGATAGACAGCCTTCATGCCTTTTTCCTCCAGTCAAAGCGGCAGTTCGGTTTATTTATCCTTACATGCGCCTTTTTTATCGAAATGGTACGTGGTTCCGTCGATCTTTACAGATCCGGTCACCATTACTCCGCTGCTCTTCCTGAAGTAATACCATTTACCCATGATCTTACGCCAGCCGGTGGTCATTTTGCCGTTATGGCCCAGATAATACCAGTTGCCCCCGTCTTCCTTCCAGCCGGTGGCCATCTTTCCGTCTTCCTCAAAGAAATATACCTGGCCGTCGATCCTCCACCATGACGTCAGCATACGGCCCTGATCGTCGAAGCAGTACCAGTTCCCCCTGAGCTGTTTCCAGCCTTTCTGCATGGTCCCGCTCATGTTGAAGAAATACCAGTCCCAGCCGATCTGCCTCCAGCCGGTAGCCATGGCTCCGGCCTGATCAAAATAATACATAGACGATCCGTCGAGGATCAGCCATGTATTGGTCATATATGTCTGCGGATCGGTATAATATCTCCACACGCCGTCAACCTTATTCCATCCGTTACGGTAGAAAAGACCTTTAAGATCGTAATCCGCTGCGGAAACCTTATACGGAAGCATGGATGCGCTGTGATCCTTGTTCAGTGTTTTTGAACCCACCAGGAAATAAGAATAGCTCAGGTTTGAACCGTCGGGATAATTCGAGGTTCCGTAAACAAGCGGATCGTCCCAGGTGACATCAATGTAATACCATTTTCCGCCAAGCTTAACTTCGTTCCATGCATGACTCTCACCGCGGCTGTATCCCAGCACTATCTCGCAGGGGATGCCCATTTCCTTCATAAAATTCCAGAAGAGCGTACTGTAACCGCTGCAGACAGCAATCTTGTTATTCAGTGTATCGGACGCATTATGCTGTCTGTAGCTGGTATCATACCTGATATTCTTAACCATCCAGTCGTGGATGGCTTTTACCTTCTCCAGGTTATTTTTACAGTTCTTTGTTTCCGTACTTATGATCTTTTTAAGATATGCCTTATCCTTCTGCCTTATATTCATGAAAGAAGACTGGAGCGTAAGGCTTTCGGCAGCATCCGCCACGCCGGTACTGATCTGAAGGGCGGTAAGCATAATAAAAGCAGTAAGAAGAAATGCCAACAGCCTCCTTACTGATCTCCCGGTTCTTTTCTTTTTATCCATAGCATTTTTCCTTTCTTCAAAGTCCTGAGGGTTTCTTATCAGCATCGGGCTCTCCCCCGTCAGTCCCGGATCACCTCTACCTGGCACATACGCATTGTTGTAAGGGCCGCCTCATGGCTTTCCGGTGTAACTCCGGCACAGCATGAGGGATCAACAGATACCCTGATCTCGGGGAAAAGCGCCTTAATTATCAGTGCATTTGATACCACACAGATATCTGTACAGAGGCCTATAAGCTCCACCTCTTCAAATGCATGGTCACCCCAGCCCGTATAGCCGAAGCTGGGCTTGTTGATGATCTCCGCCCCCTCAAACCAGAGACCGTCACGTATCTCCCACCCGGGGGTTTCTTCTATACAGTGTACAACCGGGAGGTGCTTTCCTTCGTTGGTTTCAAGATAACCGTCATAATGGGTATCTCTGGTGAAAATGACCTCATCACCGTTCCTGCGGTATTCTTCGATCTTCTCCTTCACACGGTCCACGATGGCAACCGCCTCCGCTGTTCCAAGGCTTCCATCGATAAAATCATTCTGCATATCGATAACTATCAGTGTTTTCATGTTTTAACCCAGCTCCTTTATTTTACCTGCTTCCGGAGTGAAAACTCCGGTCATACCTCATAATCCATGCATACTCTTGTTTTTGCATTGGGCCTTACCACTCCGTCCGCGACAGCAACATGCGCCGGGTGGACTGCGTAGCCCTTTAAGGATGCCTCATCCACAAAGGATGAATCCAGCATCAGATCCGCATTGGAGGATGCAAGTCCTTCCGTAAATACATGAATCTCAAGCAGACCCGGGATCTTACCCCTGAGTCCCTCAAGTCCTGCCTTTATCTCTGATCTCACCTTTATTTTTGCCTCTGCATCCAGCTCATCCTTAAGCTGCCAGAGAATCACATGTTTTACCATTTTTCCTCCTCCTCGTTTCAGTATCGATCGTCCTCTCACGGCTTTCTGCCGGCCGGTATTACAATCAGTAGTATACCATTCCGTGACCGATCATGGAAGAGATATCTTTCCCGAAATCCGCCGCCCGATCCGAACGCATATTTCATGAGGCGGGATCGTAAAAAAAACAGCCGCCCATGCGGTTACACGGACGGCTGATTTTTATTATTTCAGCTGTGGATTAAAGCTGGGGGCCTGCAGCCACAAGGGCCTTGCCTGCCTCATTGGTCTCATATTTCTTGAAGTTCTTGATGAAACGTCCTGCAAGATCCTTTGCCTTTTCTTCCCACTCGGAAGCATCGGCATAGGTGTCACGGGGATCAAGGATCTCTGTGGATACACCGGGAAGCTCTGTCGGAACCTCGAAATCAAAGAAGGGAATCTTCTTTGTAGGTGCCTTCTTGATATCACCGGAAAGGATGGCATCAATGATACCACGGGTATCGGGAATGGATATACGCTTTCCGGTTCCGTTCCAGCCGGTATTTACAAGGTAAGCCTTTGCACCGTTCTTCTGCATCTTCTTAACAAGCTCCTCGCCGTACTTGGTGGGGTGCAGCTCCAGGAAAGCCTGGCCGAAGCAGGCGGAGAAGGTCGGTGTGGGCTCTGTGATACCACGCTCCGTACCTGCAAGCTTTGCAGTAAATCCTGACAGGAAATAGTACTGTGTCTGCTCGGGAGTAAGGATAGATACCGGGGGAAGAACTCCGAACGCATCTGCGGAAAGGAAGATAACATTCTCGGCATCCGGACCGGCTGAGATAACATTCACATTCTTTGCGATCTTCTCAATATGATCGATCGGATAAGAAACACGTGTATTCTCAGTAACGCTCTTGTCGTTGAAATCGATCTTTCCTTCCGCATCTACAGTAACATTCTCAAGCAGTGCGTCACGCTTGATGGCGTTGTAGATATCGGGCTCATTTTCCTTGGAAAGATTGATAACCTTTGCGTAGCAGCCGCCCTCGAAGTTGAAGACGCCGTTATCATCCCAGCCATGCTCGTCATCACCGATAAGAAGACGCTTGGGATCGGTCGAAAGTGTGGTCTTACCTGTTCCGGACAGGCCGAAGAAGATAGCGGTATGCTTGCCTTCCATATCGGTATTTGCCGAGCAGTGCATGGAAGCGATGCCCTTCAGCGGCAGATAGTAGTTCATCATTGAGAACATACCCTTCTTCATCTCTCCGCCGTACCATGTGTTGATGATAACCTGCTCGCGGCTGGTGATGTTGAATACTACAGCTGTCTCCGAATTAAGGCCCAGTTCCTTATAATTCTCCACCTTAGCCTTGGATGCATTGTAAACAACAAAATCAGGCTCGAATTTCTCCAGTTCCTCGGCAGTAGGCTGGATGAACATATTCTTGATGAAATGTGCCTGCCATGCCACTTCCATGATGAAACGTACAGCCATACGTGTATCTTCGTTAGCGCCGCAGAATGCATCAACTACGAAAAGCTTCTTTCCGGACAGCTCCTTCTTTGCGATCTCCTTAACTGCTGCCCATGCTTCCTGGGTTGCAACATGGTTGTCGTTCGGATACTCCGGTGTTGTCCACCATACGGTGTCCTTGGAGTTCTCATCCATTACGATGAATTTGTCTTTGGGAGAACGGCCCGTGTAAACACCTGTCATAACATTTACAGCGCCAAGCTCAGTCTCAACACCCTTGTCAAAGCCCTCAAGAGAAGGATCCATCTCATAATTGTACAGATCTTCGAAAGAAGGATTGTGAATGATCTCCGTTACGTCTGTGATGCCATACTTGCTCAAATCAACTGCTGCCATTTTTCGTACCTCTTTTCTTAAATATATATTTGTTGAAACCCGTCCTGCGCCAGTGCAGGAACATGATAGTTCCCCCAACGACGGGGATCCGTTCAAAAAACCTTATATAGTATAAAGTGTTAATGCACTTTAGTCAAGCGACGAAATGCCATTTTTATCAATAAGTTTGTCTAAACTAACCTTAAGCAATCTTATGTAAACCTGTTACCGCTCGCCGGGACTTCACCCCGTTACCCCCGCAAGCCTCAGCACTTCATTCACATCGGTCACTGCCGTTATTGTCAGCGCTTTTTTAACCTCTTCGGCCACATCCTCCAGATCCTCTACATTATCCTTCGGAATGAAGACGGTCTTCACTCCCGCCCGGACCGCAGCCATCAGCTTCTCGGGGAGACCGCCAATGGGCATCACCCTGCCGCGGAGAGATACCTCACCGGTCATGGCAAGGGCCGGATCCACCTTTTTTCCCGTAAAGAGCGATGAAAGTGCCGTTGTGAGGGTGATCCCCGCAGAAGGCCCGTCCTTCGGTACCGCGCCTTCCGGCACATGTATATGCAGATCATATTTCGACAGTTCTGCCGTCTCATCCGGAAATCTTTCCTTGACCAGTGAAAGCGCGATGGATACTGACTCCTTCATGACATCGCCCAGCTGGCCGGTGATGATAACCTGTCCCGAACCCGAAACCTTTGCAGTCTCGATATATAGTATCTCCCCTCCCGCAGCCGTCCAGGCAAGGCCGGTAACGATACCGGGGAATGTCTTCTTCTCCACCTTATCCCTGTGCAGGCCGTGTCCGTCAAGGTACTCCTTCAGATTGTCCGGTTTTACTGAAAGCCTGGTCTCCCCCTTAACAAGGTGAACCGCCGCGTGTCTGCATATCCCGTCGATACGCTTTTTGAGTCCGCGCACACCGGATTCCATGGTGTATTCCTGTATAACCTTTCTTATGGCGGCGTCGGTGATCTTCAGCTGGTTCTTCTTAATCCCCATCGCCTGATAAGCTCTGGGAATAAGATGCTTCTTTGCTATGCTTTCCTTTTCAAGCTCCGTGTAGCCCGGGAATTCGATAACCTCCATACGGTTCAGCAGCGGCTCCGGGATGGTATCCACCTGATTTGCCGTACAGACAAAGAACACATCCGACAGATCATAGGGCACATTCATATAATGATCCGTGAAGCTGAAATTCTGTTCCGGATCAAGAACCTCCAGCAGCGCGCTCGCCGGATCTCCTCCGTAGTCCTTGGCCAGTTTATCCACTTCATCAAGAACAACGACAGGATTGGACACACCGCTCCTCTTCACGCCCTCCATGATCCTTCCCGGCATGGCGCCTATATAGGTCCTGCGGTGTCCCCTGATCTCGGCCTCATCGCGGATACCGCCGAGACTTATGCGCACATACTCGCGGCCCAAAGCCTTCGCTATGCTCTGTCCTATGGATGTTTTTCCCGTTCCGGGCGCCCCTACAAAGAGCAGTATGGATCCCGATTGTTCCTTCTTCAGAGCCATGACTGCAAGCTGCTGCAATATCCTCTCTTTTACCTTTTTCATTCCGTAATGATCGGCATCCAGCACTTCCTCGGCATGGACAAGATCTATCTCCGCCGCCCCGGGCTTTTTCCAGGAAAGCGATGTCACAAAGTCAAGATAATCATAGAGCATACCGTATTCATGACCGTTCTGCCCCTCCTGCTTCATACGGTTCAGAACCTTCTCTGCCTCCTTTCGGGCGGTATCATTCATACCGGATTCCTCTATCTTCTTCTGAAACTGCCTTACATCGGAAATGTTCTCCGGATGCATTTCATCCAGCTCGTTCTGCAGGATCTCTATCTGCTTTTTCAGTGCGTTTTCACGGTAAATATTCTCGTTCTCCTGCTGCTGCTGATTTGCCGCTTCACTGTTAACGCGGGACATTTCCATGAATTCATATGCGGCCTGCTCGATAAGCCTCAGTCTTTCGGAAACCCGGTCCTCGAGTACGATGGCCACCTTCTCCTCCCATGTCATGCTGAAATATGGTGACATGGAGCAGATCAGCTCATTCAGGCTTTTCCACTGGAGTATGAGACCCCGCGCGAAAAGCCCCCACTGAAACATTTTGACAAATTCAAGATAGTCATCCCTGACGCGTTCGAAACGCTCAGTTATCTCTTCGGGTGAGAGGTCCTCAATGTCGGGTCGGTCCGTGAACTCCGCCTCAACATTTCCGTCAGGCTGTACGGTCAGCGAAAGTATATCCACCCTGTTCTTCGTGCGGATCCTGTAGGTTCCCTCATTGTCCACCGAATCCAGTCTTGCACGGATCCCGACAGGATAAACAAGCTTCATATAGTCAGTCGGACGCTCCTCTTCCGGCACTTTCTCCTCATCCAGAAGAAAGGCAAATATCATATCCTCTCCGACCTTAAGTCTTTCATTCTCCCAGTCCGTAAAGCTGTCCTTCTTGAAGTAAAAGCTTATATCCGGGAGCAGTATGGTATCATGTATAGGTATAGCGATCATGTCTGCCCTTTCTTTGCGATCAGATTTTAGCACTCATTGCACTCAAGTGCTAACAACAACATAATGATACATTGATTACCTGCTGTTTGCAAGCCTTTTTTTGTGAAAAAAAGCTGACTCCGTAAACTCTCTCTTTACAGTTTAGCTAAACTGCGTTATATTTTAATGTGAATGTTTTTTAATGTAAAGACCAAAATGTCCGGGGCAAAAATCCTTTTGACCACAACAGATTGTTATTATAAGACCATAAGAATAGTAAGGGCCTACAGCAATGAAGATCAACCTTAACGAAATTTTATATGCCTTTTCCCTGGGTCTTGACGCTGCCGAATACGAATATCTGGGGGTAACTCCCGGGCATTCCAAGCGTATTGCCGCCATTTCCATTCTCACCGGAAAAGCGGCAGGCCTCACGGATAATGAACTGGTTGACATTGCTGCATATTCCATTCTGCACGACAATGCGCTCACCGAATTCAATCAGGAAGAGCTCGAATTCATGCGATATAATAACGGGCAGCGCTACAGTCAGGAGGATTTCATGATACGTCACTGCACCATAGGGGAGATCAACACCAAACTTCTCCCCTTCAGGACCAACAACCGTGATGTCATCCTTCTGCATCATGAAAATGCAGACGGTTCCGGTCCCTTCCACCGTATGAGCAACCGCACTCCCATCAAGGCACAGATAATCCATCTCGCAGATATGGTGGATACCCATTTCAATCTGCTGGATCCCAGTCAGGAAAACTATGATGCCATCGTGGATTATGTCCGTGCAAATACCGGAACTCTTTTTTCTCTCGAAGTAACACAGGCATTTCTTGAAGGTGTAAAGAAAAAAAACCTGAAGGTATTTCAGTTTTCAAATATCGATAACTTTCTGAGAACCTCCATAAAGAAACATGCCGATGAGTATACCCCGCAGGAGGTTACCAATCTTGCCACCCTGATAGCCCGTATCATCGACTTCAAATCACATTACACCTGCAAGCATTCTCTGGGCGTGGCAAAACGTGCCGAGGCCATGGCGATACATTTCAACTATGACCAGGAGAAGACCATACGTTACTATCTGGCCGGTGCCCTGCATGACGTAGGCAAGCTGATGATCCATAATTCGATCCTTAAGAAACCGGGGCGGCTCACCGACGAGGAATATCTCGTCATGAAGAATCACGCCCACTATACCTACGAGATCCTTAAGAATCTGAAGGGTATGCAGGATATAACCACATGGGCTTCCCATCATCATGAGAAGCTGAACGGTGAAGGGTATCCTTTCGGTCTTACAGCAAAGGAACTCTCCCAGGAAGAGCGTACCATGACCTGCGTCGATATATATCAGGCTCTGGCCGAGGAACGCCCGTACAAGAAGGGTTTTCCCCATAATCAGGTTATGCAGATAATGTATGAGATGGCACGAAAGGGTGAACTGGACGAAACCATAGTGGATGAGGTCCACGCCGTCTTCCGTTTCTACCATCTGGAGGATCAGGTATCCGTAACCGAAATACTTGTGTCGCAGTGACGCTGCTTTTTGCAGACGCCTGATAGTTTTACCAAGGAAAGGAGATCAAAATGAAAACTGGTAAACTAAAGCTTACCTATTGTATGATGTTCATTCTGGGTGTGTTTTTACTGCTTGGAATAACATCTCCCGTCATGGCAGCCGAAGAGTATCCTCAGGATATACGGACTGCCGCAGAAGAGAAGGATTATTCCGGCAAACTGGTGATCCTTCATACCAATGATGTACACGGCGCCCTTGAGGGATACGCCAGGCTGGCCGCACTTGCGGAAAAATACCGTGAAATGGGTGCCGAGGTGCTCATTGTTGATGCCGGAGATTTCAGCCAGGGCTCCATATATGTCAATCTGTCCGCCGGAATGAACGCGGTTAAGATGATGAATGCAGTGGGTTACGATTTTGTCGTTATGGGTAATCATGATTTTGATAATTCCCAGGCAGGTGCCGCAAAGATCAAAGAAGAAGCTGAATTCAGTATACTCTGTGCCAATATAGAAAAAGACGGCAGGCTTCTCTATGACCCGGACAGGATATTCACCGCAAAGAACGGCGTAAAGATCGGTCTTTTCGGGCTTGATACCCCGGAAACCCTGAGCAAATGCAAGCCTGATTACGTAAACGGCCTTACCTTCTATCAGGGAGATGAACTTGCGGAATGTGCCCGTAAGGAAACCGAAAAGCTGCGCAGTGAAGGCGCCGATCTGGTTATCGCCATGACACATCTCGGAGTTTCCAATGAGTCTGCTCCGGATAAAAACAGGTCACTGGACGTTTATAAAGCTGCCCCCGGCATTGATTTTATCATCGACGGACACTCTCATACGGTAATGACCGAGGGTGCCGGTCATGAACCGATCCAGTCAACCGGTACCAAGTTTGCTTATATCGGAGTTGTTATCATTGATAAGGATGCCAAAGTAACGGAGCATTTCCTTATTAATTCAGAGGAACTCCCCTCAGATGAAGCCGTTGCTGCCCTGGCAAATGAGCTGAAGGATGAGGTTGATAACGTATATAAAGAGGTTGCAGGAACAAGTGAAGTTACTCTGGAAGGTGACCGTACGTTAAACCGTTCCCGGGAAACCAATTCAGGCGACTTTATTACGGATGCCATGGCCTGGTATGTTGATAATAACAGCTACCTGAAGGGTGGTTTCGACGGGCCGCTCGTAACGGTAGTTAACGGCGGAGCCATTAGAGCAGCGATCCCTGAAGGTGATGTAACCAAACAGCAGATTTTCGATGTTTGTCCCTATGGAAATACCATATATTTCCTTAAACTGAAGGGAAGCGAGCTTCTTGAATTTCTGGAGGCTTCGACCTTTATGGTGCCGGATAAGCTCGGCGGCTTCCCCCAAACCAAAGGGATCAGATATACGGTTGATACCACAAAGAGCTACGACGCCGGAGAATTATATCCGAATACCACCTATTACAGACCCGCTTCCATAAAGCGCGTCAGCATACAGAGTGTAAACGGAAAAGCCTTCGATCCGGATGCAACCTACGGTATCATCACCACCGACTTCCTGGCCGACGGCGGAGATGTGGCGTATGTTTTTGCCGGCAAAGAGGCTATTTCGGGAGCAGTTCCGCTGGATGAGATACTTGAATCCTATCTTGTTGAAGCGCTTGATAAAAAGATCACAAAGGCTGCATACGGAGAGGTACGGGGTGATCTGACCATAATACTTCCGCCGGCTGAGAGCGGATGGAAAAAGGAAGAAGGCTCCTGGTATTACTATCAGGAAGACGGATCAAAAAAGACCGGATGGCTCCGGGATAACGGCAAATGGTATTATCTGAATGCAGATGGCGTTATGAAGACCGGATGGCTCCGGAATAAGGGCAAATGGTATTTCCTTGGTGCAAACGGTGCCATGAAGACCGGATGGCTCCGGGATAACGGCAAATGGTACTACCTCAGGAAAGACGGTTCCATGGCAGAAAGTGAGTGGCGGCAGGGCTTCTGGCTCGGCAAAAACGGCAGCTGGAGCTACATTCCACGGGCATCCTGGCGCAGGAATTCAAAGGGCTGGTGGTATGAAGACACCTCAGGATGGTATGCCGTAAATTCCACTTATATTATCGACGGAGTAAGCTATACATTTGATGCAAAAGGATATTGTGTAAATCCGTAACAAGATCCGGGGGAAGGCTGCAGACAAACCGCAGCCTTCCCCCGGTGTTTTTTATTTGCTATTGTTTATCAGTAACTGATTATCTCATGTCCGTCCTCGGTCACCAGCACCTGTATCTCCCACTGGGCCGACATGGAACCGTCTTCGGTATAGACTGTCCAGTCATTTTCCTCATCTACAAAGATCTCCGGTCTTCCCATATTTACCATAGGTTCTATGGTGAACATCATGCCCGGTACCAGCAGCATATCCGTGCCCCTCTTTGTGGTATAACCCACCCAGGGCTCTTCATGGAACTCAATGCCCACACCGTGGCCTCCGATCTCCCTCACCACAGAATAGCCATGGGCCTTTACATGATCATTTACCGCCTGTCCCATATCTCCGAGGAAACCCCAGGGCTTTACCTGTTCAAGTCCGAGATATACGCTTTCGCGCACCACCTCCACCAGCTTTTTATTTTCCTCCGAAACATTCCCGAGCATGAACATGCGTGAGGAATCCGAGAAATATCCGTTCAGTATGGTTGAAGCGTCAACATTTATGATGTCCCCATCCTGAAGTATCTCCTCCTCGGAAGGGATACCGTGGCAGACCGCATCATTGATGGATGTACATACGCTCTTCGGAAAACCCTCATAATTAAGGGGAGCCGGGATCGCGCCGTGGCGTGTCGTCACCTCATATACTATCCTGTCGATATCCTCGGTGCTCATACCTATGCAGATCTTATCCGCAACCGTATCCAGCACCTCAATATTAACCTTTGCGCTTTCCCGGATCTTTTCGATCTGCTCCGGTGTTTTGATCATGGAATGATCCGGCACCGAATGTCCCTGTTTTCTGATAAGCTCGATCCTGTGATCGAACTCCTCATGACATTGTTTGTACTTCTTCCCGCTGCCGCACCAGCAGGGGTCATTTCTTCCAAGCTTCTTGATCATCTTTGGTTACTCTCCTTCTCGATATCTTCCGGCACTCCCCAGTGACGACGGATATCCGAGGTTACTGTTTTATGTGATATAAATCATGCACTTCTTCGGCCCGGGCTCAATCCTTCGACTGCGGATCCTTTCTGTGTTTATGGCTCAGATATCCAAGTCGCCCCGCTTCTATGGCAAGGCGGAAAGCCTCTGCCATAAGGCCGAGATCATCTGCCGTGGCAAGGGCCGTATTGGCCATGATGCCGGCGCAGCCAAGCTCCATAGCTTCACAGGCCTGTGAAGGCTGGCCTATTCCCGCGTCCACAATGATCGGGAGAGGTATATCCCTTACAAGATCCTGTATGAAATCCCTGGTCTGAAGGCCCCTGCTCGAGCCACTGGGTGAAGCAAGCGGCATCAGCGCCGCCGCACCAGCCGCAAAAAGCAGCTTTCCCGTTCTCAGATCCGGGTAGAAATATGGGAGGACCTTATAGCCCTCATTTGCAAGTACCTCCGTTGCCCTGATGGTTGCATTTCCGTCAGGAAGAAGGTATCTCCTGTCGTTCATTATCTCTATCTTGATCCAGTCTCCCAGACCTCTATCACGTGAAATATGTGCCATCTCCACTGCTTCCTCCGCATTATGCGCTCCCAGTGTATTCGGCAATATCTTAATATGCTCCGGTATCAGCTTCAGGGGGCTGTCCGGGTCATCCAGCATTCTCACCGCAACGGAGATCATCTCCGTACCTGCATGCTCGATGGCAGAATCGATCAGTTCCTTCGTATAACGGGAGGTTTTCCCCGAACCGAGGAAAAAACGGGAGGTAAAGGTTTCATTACCTATGATAAGCGTATCCATATGCCGGCCGTCCTTCCATTTGCAGACCTTAAATGCACCTTTTCCATTATACCCCGAAACTGCGCTCTTCGTAAAGCGGCTTTTTTCACAATACCGCAATCTTTCTGTTATTCACAGGTACATGTGCGCCATCAGGCATTTCAAATGACCATACGAAGCTCACCCCGCAGGATACTTATCTCATATCCTCCGGGGTGAGCTTCTTTCCGGCCTTCTCATATTACATCTGATGTCTTACCACCTTATACTCATCGCCGTCCCTGTAAAACGGACATTCCCTGTAACTGCTTTCCACAAGCCGGCGATAGTCATCCTCATCCATATCTATATCGCAGACATAATCCTCGTAATCGTCATCGTAAGTAAAATATGCGCAGGTATCACAGCTGGCCATATAATAATCTTCCTCCTTATCGAAAGATACTCCGCCATACATGAAGCACCGGCACCTCATGCGCTATACGGACTTTTCGTCCGGTCTGTCAGTAAAGCATCTTAACCTCAACCTGAATGGAGAGATCCACACAGTCCCTGAAGGTCTGCGCCGCAAGCTTGCTTCCGACATGACTACCATAATGTGTGGGAATGGCAACCTTCGGGCGGATGTTATTTATAAGCCTGGCCGCCTCTCTTGCATCCATGGTATAGGTTCCGCCGATGGGAACCAGTGCGATATCACAGATCACATTCAGCGCCTCAGCTGTTTCATCCGTATCTCCCGCCACATATATCCTGTGTCCGGCGATCATTATAACATAGCCTACCCAGCCCGCTTCCTTCGGATGGAATGTTCTTCCGATGTTATAGGCCGCTACCGTTTCAAGCTTTAATCCGTCAAAGTTATATTCTTCCCCCGGCTTTACCGTATAGATCTTTGAGACCAGATTCTCTACCGTCTTTGCCTTTTCAAGCATCGTTTCAGGGCAGACCAGCACCGATCTCTCACATGCCACCATCGCTATGTCATCCGGCGAAAAATGATCATAATGATCATGAGTGATAAGAATGAAATCCGCATTATTATGCTCACGTCTCATCTGATAAGGATCAATGTATATCCTGCAATCCCCTTCTGTGATCTGAATACTGTTCTGCGTAAAAACCTGTATATCCTTTGTCATGATGCACCCCTCCTTCACAACTTCCCAGATACTTAAATATTACTTCAAACCATGCAAAATATCAACCATGAGTTGGCAGAATCGAGTAGGAGGGGGATTTGAGTAAATCCCCCTCCTACTCGATTGTCTACCCGACTACCGTAAATATCTCATATCTTCAAGTCTTTCGTGCAGTCTTCTGAAATGCTCCAGAATTGCCGGGCTGTCTGCCTTTCTTCCGGATGTGTAATATGCAGTTCTGTCAACTATATCATCCGCTTTTAAATGCTTCATCATGTCGTCTTCATTATTTAAGGCTGAAAGCGACAGCCGGCGCGCAAGCTGGCGGACGGTTCCCTCATTTCCGTCAAAGATGCGTGTGCCTTCAGGGAAAAACGGTTTATACATATCCTTGAAATAATTGAAATGCGTGCATCCCAGAACGAGTGCACCGTATTTTTCCGTATTGATCCCCGCAAATCGTTCTTTAAGATACGCCGATACCTCTTCACTGTCAAACCGCTCTCTCTCCGCAAATTCCACAAGCCGCGGCATGGGCAGAAGGTCAACTCTGTGACGTACATCAACCCGCTCTATCAGTCCCCGCAGTTTCTCCTCCCGGAGAGTTACCGGGGTGGCTATGACCAGAACCCTTTTATCGCCGCTTTCCTCCGGTGCGGATTCCAGATACTCGACTGCCGGCTTTACGGCAGGCTCCATGCTGATGATCGGCAGTTCAAACTTCTCTCTCAGGGGCTTAACAGCCACAGAGGTAGCCGTGTTGCAGGCAATGACCACCGCATCTACTCCCTTTTCGATCAGGAATCCAACGCTCTCTTCCGCATACTTCAGTATCTCCCCGGAGGTTTTCAGGCCGTAGGGTACATGATCCGTATCAGCGTAAAAAATGTATTCTTCATCCGGCAGCAGATGGTAAGCCTCCTGAAGCACGGAAAGCCCCCCTATACCGGAATCGTATAATCCGATCTTCATCGTCCATTCCTTCGTGTAAAAAAAAACCGTAATTATTCCTAAATATTCTACAACCTAGCGGCGTGGAATGTCAACGACATTATGGTCGGTGTGTATCTTCCTCACTCCGTAATGGATCGCATCCACCGGACATACGCTCCTGCATTTTCCGCAATGAATGCATTCCCTGTCACATACTTTTTTCACATCCATCCTGCAGGCCTTTACGCAGGCATTGCAGTGAATGCATTTATCCTGATCCACTCTGATCCCGAAAAATGATATGGGATTGAAAAGCGAATAAACCGCGCCGAGAGGACACAGGAATCTGCAGAAAGCGCGGTAACAGAATACACACACTATGAGGATCACCACGGCTATATATACCTTCCAGGAAAAAAGGACACCCGTAACTGCCCTCAGAGCCTCATTTGCCGCGGTAAGAGGAATCCCCGCTTCGAGCGTTCCCGCCGGACAGATATATTCGCAGAATCCCGGCACCTGCCTGATGACCGGAACAAGGATCACAAAAAGCACAAGAACCGCATATTTAAGATACGTCAGGGCTCCGGTGATCTTATTCTTTTTTATCTTCGGCGTCGGTATCTTATGAAGCAGATCCTGCAGGAATCCGAAGGGGCACAGGAATCCGCAGATAACTCTTCCGAGAAGCAGCCCGAACAGTATCAGCGTTCCCAGAACATAGTAAGGGAAACGGAATCTGTATGAGATAAGGCCGCTCTGAAGACTACCCAAAGGACAGGAGGCTGTGGCTCCCGGACATGAGTAGCAGTTCAGTCCCGGAACACACAGCCCCTTGATGCTTCCCTTATAAATGCTTCCCTTCATGAAGCCCGTAATGTTGCAGTTATATAACACCGCCGCGATAAGCTGTATAAAATGCCTTTTTCCGGTCTTTTTTTTCTTTGTATCTTCCTTCTTCATCTCAAGGTCATCCGATCCCCATGCACTCCAGACATATCAGCGTTGCCTTGTTCATCACATCCTGAAACCCTCCCCGCATCAGTCCGAAGACTATCAGGAAGAATGCGAGTGCCAGAAGCACACCCCACAGGATCCATTTTGTTCTTTCCTTCATTTAGTCTGTCCCTGTCATCTCTCTTTCCGGCAGTCCTCAATGGCCTTCATCAAAGCCGGATACAGTTCATTCGGATCATACACATCCACTATTGCCGCAACCACTCCGTGATCGATCACCAGCATATACGGTATGTACTCCGAGGGATAATATCTATCTACCCTGCCCTGTCTGTCAAGTCCCACTGTAAGGCTGTACCCGCCCTCCTTCAGGACCCATTCCACTTCACTTTCGGGATCTCCGAGTTCGACGCACAGCACCTTCACGTCCTCCGGGACCTCATTTTCAAGCTTTGCAAGAACAGGAAGTCCTTCTTTACAGGTATAGCACCAAGTTGCCCAGAAATCCAGAACAACTATCCGGTCATCATAATCCGACATATGAAATGTCCCGCCGCCGTAAAGATCCACGGTAAAATCAGGCGCCACATCACCGACCTTTAATACTTTTGCCGTACCTGCTCCCGTGTCAGCGTTCGCCCTGCCTGTATTAAGGTTGTTCTTCTCAAACGCATCCGCTATGTCCGGGATAAAATAGCTGCCTTTTCCCTTGTCTTTCTCCGAGCCGCTGTTCCCCGATATTTCCTTATCCTCCGTAATCGTTTTGCCCGCCTCCGCAGCCTCATTCTCTGCCGGATCCGTATCATCCGCTTCGGGTGTCCGTTCCGGAGTATTCATATTTTCACTGCGGACATCATCAGCTTGCTTTTCCTCCAGCTCCGGTGTGAACTCCGGTTCAGCCACCGTATTACTCTCAGGTTTATCTGCACTTTCCGCAGCCCCGATGTCGACCCCGGCATTTTCACCTGCGATGGCGAAATTCTGATCATATGCCTTTTTTCCGTCCCGGCTGCTGTTTTTCTTTCTTTCGAATCCTCCGGTGGCGGCAAATATGGAAATGAACAACACTGCCGCTGCCGCTACGATACCGGTAATGATAAGCCCGTATTTAGGGCGTTTCTTTACTTCTTTTACCTCCTGAGGTTCAAAGAAGCCCTGATCTTCGGGATAATGAGTTTCGTTAATTCCTGCTTCTATCCTGTTCCACAGATCCGGAGTCTCCTCATCTATCATACGGAGGTATTCCTGTTCAACATCAGACATATTATTTTTTTCATTCAGGTCATTCATGCTGACAATACCTCCTTAGTTTTTTTATTCCTTCGTTGTAGTGCCATGCCACCGTCCCCTGGGGCATGGACATCATTTCCGCGATCTCCCTGAAGGTAAAACCGCCCGACAGCTTCATGTCGATGATATCCTTCTCAACAGCGGACAGCAGCTTCATCGCAGCCTCAAGGGTCAGATGGTTAACCACCTGATCCGCCATGGCATCCTTCTCCTGCTGAAACATAAGCATACCGGAAGACGTATCGGCCGAGAGCTCCTGTCCCGCTCCCTCCGGATCATCTCTGTAGCCTTCATCCAGCACCGCCATCTCGCGCCCGTTCTTCCTCATATGATCTATGCACATGTTTTTTGCGATGGTGATCATCCATGCTTTATGATGGCCGTTCGGCTTAAAGGTACCGGCGGATCGGAAAAGACGTATAAAATATTCCGAAGTCACATCCTCCGCGGACTCCCTGTGTCTCAGCTGGTTCATGCATACCGAGAATATCAGCTTCAGATATTCCTCATACACCTGTCTCAGCGCATCACGGTCGCCTGCTGCCATTCGACGCATACAATCTTCAAATATTTTTTCGTCCAATCGCAGCCCTCCTTACCTTTCATACGTAATACGTTGAGCGATTTATGGCAAAGAATAAAAAAACTTTGAGTTATGAGGCAAATACCTCTTCCATTTCATAATAAAGCTTTGAAAGAAGCTCGTCGGTAAGCTCAACTTCATTCAGCACGGTATGGCGGTCCGGACGGGTAGCCGCTGCTTTCTGCCATGCGCCGATGAATATCTCCTCCGTGATCTTCCATTCGGAGGGGCATACGGGAACCTTGTATTCCTTAATGATACGTGTGATCTTGGCAATATTACGGTTCTGAAGCTTGCAGGCAACATAGCTGCCCATAGCCACAGCTATTCCGTGGGGAACAGAAACATACTCGCTGTATTCTTCGTCCAGAGCATGGCAGAACAGATGCTCCGATCCGCTGCTGGGACGGGATGAACCGGCAATCTCCATGGCAAGGCCGCCCATGACAAGGGCCTGTGTAAGACGTTTGATAAAATCCTTCGACTTGAGCTCCTTCATATCATTATATGCAATGGAGTTAAATGCCATCTTGGAGATCATGTAGGCGAAATCGTCCACCTGCTCATTTCCGACATCATGAGCCTTCTTCCAGTCGACAAGCGCCGTGTATTTGCTGATGGTATCTCCCACTCCGGAAAGCAGCTGGCGTTCCGGTGCGGAAACGATGTGATTCACATCTACGATGATCGCATGGGGGATAGTACATTTGAAGGTCTTTCTTGCTTTACCTTCGGTTCCCAGAACTGCCACAGGCGAAGCCAGGGAATCATTTGAAAGAGTTGTCGGCAGGGAAATGAGGGTGCTCTTTGATACAAACGCGGCAAACTTTGCCAGATCCAGCACAGTACCCCCTCCAAAACCGATAACTATCTGTATATTGTTCATGGTGATATATTTCGCCAGTGCCACTGCGGCATCATAGCTGGCTGCCTTAATGAGGTAGGTTTCGATATCATCAAAATCATCCGTGATACGGTCCAGCTGGTCGGCAAAGATATTTTTCAGATTCTCTTCCGTGACAAGTATCGCCTTCTTCTTTCCCATGGAAGGGATCACATCCTCCATAACTTCGGGGATACGGTCGAATACCCCCTCCTCAACGATAAGATGGTAGGGTAATTTGAAGCTGTGCATTTTATTTCCTCCTGTTTATTCTTTGTCACTATTCACAGTCATAGGAATAGTTACTATTCTTTTTCATCTGCACTGTACAGCATATTATAGTCTTCTGCCAGGGGGTCACGGTTTTCCGTTTTCAGCCCTTCCCTTCTTTTCGCATCCACTTCTATCCACTCATCCAGCGAAAGCGGCGTATAATCCGAAAACATGCAGAAACAGTTGATCATGTTGCAGGGTATATAATGAAGGCCCTCCAGCCCGTGGATCTCACGCCTGGACTGCCTGGTTATATCGATAAACCTGTTGATGAGCAGTTCATCATAGCTGTTGTGGACATGGCCGTAAAGCATGTATGTGAGAGGCTTTCCCTCCGCATCCACCTTATACTGGCCGTTGTAGCAGAAGATCGGATAATGGGAAAGCACCACCTTCCTCTTACCGTCAGAAAGCTCGGCGTAAGGCTTGATCCACTTGAAGCGAAAGGCATCAAAGCCCTTCGCATTTACATACCTGTCATGATTTCCGTAAATCAGATACAGTTTTCCGTTCAGACGTTTTACCAGCTGATTGGTCTCCTCCGCCTTTCCGAAGGAAAGATCCCCCAGGATCACCACCTCGTCCCCGCTGCGGACTCTGGCATTCCACCGTTCCACCATGACCTCGTTCATCTCCTCGATGGAGGAAAAGCCGCGGCAGTCCATACGTTCATTCATGCCCTTATGAAAAAAATGCAGGTCTGAAATATAATATCTCATAAACTCTCTTTCCGTAATGTACTATGTCATTTCTTTTTTGCAGTCTTTGTCTTCCCGTCAACGATATAGACCTTCACCCGGTTATTCTCCGATGTCTCGATGTTAAGGGCAGGTATGGCAAGTACAAACTTTGCAAAGGTTGCGTATCCGAACTCCTTGGCGTTAAACTGCGGATATTCGGAATAAAGCCTCTGTCCGAGGAGACCGAGTTCGATCCCGTCCGGTCCCTCGGCCCGCACCTGTTCCTCCACATAATTCATCAGGCGCTTCTTCATATCCTTATCTTCCTTCAGCACTACCGTAACGGTGCTGTTGGTCTTCTTAAGCGAAAAGCCCCTTATCTCCTCTATGAATGTAGAGAGTGAGCTGTAGCCGTAATTACGTACATCAAAGTCGGAATACTTCTTCTGCAGCCGGCTTCCGATCTCACCAAGTCCGGTCTCTCTGCCCTTATTGTCATTTTCGGTAATGATCTCAATGATCGCATTCTCAACCGCACTCTGGGGAAGGATATTCTCGGATTTTTTCTTCTTCTTCGACTTAACAAGCTTGGCGCCCCCGTCCTCAGTCTGCTCCAGCAGCAGCTCAAGGTCGGTAAAAACCGAGCATGCCGCGCGGAAGGACCGCGGGGTCTTGCTCTCACCCATACCTATAACATCCATACCCGATTCGCGCAGCCTGCTGGCAAGCCGGGTGAAATCCCCGTCACTGCTCACGATACAGAATCCGTCTACGCTGTCGGAATAAAGTATGTCCATGGCATCGATTATCAGAGTCGAATCCGTTGCATTCTTACCCACTGTGTTCCGGAACTGCTGAATGGGCGTTATGGAATTCTCCATCAGCTCCTTTTTCCATTTTCCGGCCTGGGTCGAGGTCCAGTCACCGTAGATACGCTTATAGGTAACGACTCCGTACTTGGTCATCTCATCAAGTATGCTGCTTATGTATTTTGAGGAAATATTGTCCGAATCGATCAGGACTGCGTAATGTTTATCTTCCAATTTTGATTCTTCCTTATCTTTTCTTTGATGTTTCTTACTGATGGAACAGTTTTTTGTTCTGGTATCTTGGTTCACAGGTCAGGTTCATGCCCAGTTTCTTAAATACCGTCACATCCACCTGGGAAAGGATAACGGAGCTGTGTACCTCAAGTCCCTTAAGCTTCGGGATCTGGGCATATGCCTGTGCTGCCGCGGGATCCGAAACTGCCGCGATGGAAAGGGCGATCAGTATCTCATCCACATGCAGCAGAGGATTGTGATTTCTGAGGAATTTTACCTTCAGTTCCATGATGGGTTCGATAACCTCGGGCGAGATCAGCTTGACCGGATCGTCAATTCCGGCAAATGTCTTAAGTGCATTCAGAAGCATGGCCGAGGAGGCACCCAGCAGAGGGGAGGTCTTTCCCGTAATGATGCTGCCGTCCGGCATTTCCAGTGCGGCTGCGGGTCCGCCGGTCTCTTCCGCACGTATATTCGCAGCTGCCACGACCGGTCTGTTGGCTACGGACAGTCCGGCCTTCTCCATAAGCAGTTCCAGCTTATGTATCACGGAATCTCCTGTCTCGCCTTTTCGTCTGTCGCAGAGTGCCTGATAGTATCTCCGGATTATCTCCTGATTTGCCGCTTCCCTTACTGCCTCATCGTTAACGATACAGTAGCCGGCCATATTTACACCCATATCCGTAGGAGATTTGTAGGGGCTCTTTCCCGAGATCTTTTCGAACATGGCCCGCAGCACCGGAAAGACCTCCACATCCCGGTTGTAATTTACAACTGTTTCCCCATAGGCATCAAGATGGAAGGGATCTATCATGTTCACATCATTCAGATCGGCCGTAGCCGCTTCATACGCCAGATTTACCGGATGATTGAGGGGGATATTCCATATGGGGAAGGTCTCGAACTTTGCGTACCCCGCCTTTACGCCCCTCTTCTGCTCGTGATAGAGCTGTGAAAGACAGGTTGCCATCTTTCCGCTGCCCGGACCGGGTGCCGTGACTACCACCAGGGGGCGTGAGGTTTCGATGAAATCATTTCTTCCGAAGCCCTCATCGCTTACTATCTGCGGGATATTTGACGGATATCCGGGAATGATGTAATGCCGGTACACCTTAAGGCCAAGAGCTTTGAGCTTCTTCTCATATGCAATGGCTGCCGGCTGCTCCGCAAACTGTGTAAGGACCACGCTTCCGACAAAAAGGCCGTTGTTGGTAAAGGCATCGATAAGACGCAGGACATCCATATCGTAGGTGATCCCGATATCGCCCCGCACCTTGTTCTTCTCGATATCTCCCGCCTTTATGGCTATTACTATCTCAGTCTGGTCAGCCAGCTGCTTAAGCATGGTGATCTTGGAATCCGGCTGAAAACCCGGAAGCACCCTGGATGCATGGTAATCATCGAAAAGCTTGCCTCCGAATTCGAGATACAGCTTTCCGCCGAATTCATTTATACGCTCTCTGATATGCCTGGACTGCATATCATGATATTTATTACTGTCGAACCCCTGCCTTGTCATTTCCGATATTCCTTTCTATGTTTCACGGATAAAGTCAAAAATTTTACATACAGAGTTCATTATACCTTCTCCGGAGTGATTCATCAAGCCACGAATTCAAGGTTGCCCGTGATGCCGAAAAGTAGTATACTAAAAAGACATATTATATAAAATGGGGGAAGGTACATATGACTATGTTCAGACAACTGATAGATAAGCTCAAGGCATCACCGAAGACCATCGTTCTTACCGAAGGTGTTGATGCCCGTATCCTGGAGGCTTCCAGCCGTCTTCTTGCTTCCAGCTTCCTTACTCCGATCCTTATCGGTAAGCCGGAGGATATCTACGAATGCGCAGAGGAATGCGGCTTTAATATCCGCGGCGCGAATATCATCGATCCGGAGAATTTTAAGGATTTCGACAAGATGGTGGATCAGTTTATGGAACTCCGCAGGGAAAAGGGTGCCACCGAGGAAGAGGCAAGACGCCTGCTCCGGCAGAATAACTATTTCGGTACCATGCTTGTGAAAATGGGCTATGCGGACTGTCTGCTCGGCGGCGCGACTTATACTACTGCCGATACCGTACGTCCGGCCCTTCAGCTGATCAAGACCAAGCCCGGAAATAAGATAGTATCCTCCTGCTTCATCCTGGTACGTCCGGGTGCAACAGGTAAAAATGAAGTTCTGGCCATGGGCGACTGCAGTATCAATATCAAACCCAACGAGGACCAGCTGGTTGAGATCGCGCAGGAGACCATCAAGTGCGCACAGATCTTCGGCATCGATCCTCAGGTTGCATTTCTCAGCTATTCGACCGACGGCAGCGGTTCCGGCGAGGATGTTGAAAAGATGCGGAATGCGGCAAGGAAGACCAAACTGAAGCATCCCGACATTCCAATCGACGGTGAGATGCAGTTCGACGCAGCCGTATCACCCTCCGTTGCCAGCAAGAAGTTCCCCAATTCACAGGTTGCGGGACATGCGAATGTATTCATCTTCCCGGATATCAACGCCGGAAATATCGGATACAAGATCGCGCAGCGCATGGGTAATTTCGAGGCCTACGGTCCGATACTGCTGGGACTCAATTCACCCATCAATGATCTCTCCAGAGGCTGTACCGCAACGGAAGTATATTCCATGGCGATCATAACGGCTTCTTTTGCATAACATACCGGATACAACGATAAGGGGACGGTTCCCGACATATCATGAACCGTCCCCTTTATTTTCTACTGAAGTGCCTGCTGCCCGGCAGCTTCCCGCACCTCTTTTTCCGTATCCCCGGTATTCTCCGGTACTGCGGCCAACCCGTCCGCCGCGGCGTCTTCATATATCTCCTCTTCGGCTTTCTCCCTGAGGCTTATCTTCGCCTTCTGATTCAGCACCACCCTGATCCTGGTACCAAGTTCCGTACGTGAAAGGATCTCAAAATGCCCGTCATGCCGGTCCACGATCCACTTTGCGATGGCAAGTCCAAGGCCGGTACCCTTGATCTCCCTTGCCTCATCGGAACGATAGAAGCGTTCGAACATATGGGTCACATCCGCCTCCGCCATACCAATACCGCTGTCCTGTACCTGCAGATACGGTTCCTCATTCTCCGTAAGTCCCACGGAAAGGGTTATATCATCGCCCTCCTTCGTATACTTTGCGGCATTGTCTACAAGGATACGCACCGACTGCTTCAGCAGCATCGGATCTCCCGTAACCGTGATAAGCTCTTCCGGCGCTTTGAACCTGTAGGGATGATTTTCGTCGATCATGAGTGACTCTTCGTAGATCTCCCGCATCATGTCATTTATCACCACAGGTTCCGATTTGAGCTGCGTCCTTCCGGAATCACCTCTGGCAAGGAACAGCAACTGTTCCACCAGCTGATTCATATGATCCGCCTCATGGGAGATCGCGGTGATGGACTCATTTAATACCGATTCATCCTCCCTTCCCCAGCGGTCCAGCATCTTTGCGTAGCCCTGGATAACGGCGATGGGCGTCCGCAGTTCGTGAGAGGCATCATTTACGAAACGCGCCTGCTGCTGGTAGCTCTCATGCATACGGCGCAAAAGATTGTTCATAGCTGCTTCAATGCCCTGAAGTTCGCTGTCTCCCAGCGAAGGCATGAATTCCTGATCCGGATTAATACCGGCTATGGCAGCCTCAAGCCTTCTGAAGGACTGGTCGGGGCCGGCGGTAGTATCATAGATAGCATCCGAGAAGCTGAGACGGCTCATGGCATCCGCCTTGAGAGCGATCTCATTTATAGGCTGCAGGGTCCTGCGTATCTTCTTTGTCTCTCCGTGCCATGCCACCAGTCCGCATACGATCTGAAGGGTGATCATGGAACCCATCAGCACTATCATGAACATTATTGCATAGCTTGCCTTAACATTGAGCAGCTCCGTGCCTTCATTTGAGACCACATAGCGGATATCCCAGAAGCCGCTATCCGAATGAAAGCCTCTGCTGTTACCGAAATCAAAGCTTCCTATCTCCCGGAGTTCCTGATCGAGTATCCATCCGAAGGCCACAAAGATATAGATCAGAAGATCCGTGATTATATAAATGAGCAGTTTCTTCCTTACCAGCTGATAGTGAAGCTTTCTCGTGATGGAGCTCATCCTGTGAAGACGCTGATCCTGTATTCGGTTGTCGCGTTCCGTGTGTTCCGCCATGGATGACCTCCTTTCCGCTGTTTTTCCCTGCCGTAATACGGCTGATCATGATCTACGCATTAACGTCTGATTTTATCACGTAGCCCACGCCTCTTACGGTCTGTATCATTTTTACATCATAAGCCTCGTCTATCTTCGCTCTGATATGCCGGATATATACATCCACGATATTGGTCTCGCCCAGATAATCATACCCGCAGACACGTTCCAGCAGGGTTTCGCGCGGAAGCACTATATCCATGTTGGACAGCAGGGTTTCAAGCATAAGGAATTCACGGTTGGTCAGATCGATGATGCGTCCGTCAAAACGCACCTCACGCTTGGGCATATCCAGCGTCAGTGCCTCCCATCGCATGGTACCGTCGGGCTGTCTTCCATTCTTAAAGCCTGCCGCATGCTCGCCGGCGGAAACCATTTCCTTCTCGGAATTTCTCAGTACCACACGTATCCTTGCCAGCAGCTCTTCTATGGCAAAGGGCTTTGTTATATAATCCGAAGCACCGGCATCAAGGCCCGCCACCTTATCCATGACTGCATCACGGGCAGTAAGCAGTATTACGGGTACATCGGAGATGGGCCGCAGACGCCTGAGAACCTCCAGACCGTTAAGTCCCGGAAGCATGATATCCAGCAGGATAAGATCAAAACCGCCCTTTTCCGCGATCTCAAGAGCCTCCCTGCCGTTTCCGCTTTTCTTCACTTCATAGCCTTCATGCTGAAGCTCCAGCTCCACAAATCTGGCCAGTTTTTCCTCGTCCTCTACCAGTAAGATATTTCTCTGCATGGCTTTTCCTTTCTCTGATCCTGCGGACCTTCTTCATACCGGATGTCATTTATCCTTACCGGGATCTGCCGGATTTTCGGGTCCCTCATTATTCCCGGGATCTCCATCCTTCTTCATGCTTTTTTCCATCCACTTGCTGGCCCTGTCCCCGGCCTTGTCCATCAGATCGTTCACGGCGCTGAGGTCGTCCTTACCCACGATACTGTAACGAACCCCGAAAAAGAGAGATACAGCTATCACGATAAGAACCCCGAGATGTGTAAACAGGAACAGGATGATCACTATCAGAAGCGGCACGCGGATGATCTCTCTCTCCGCATTGCTGACTACAAGATAGTTATCCATGCTTTTACGGAAACATGTACTGATCAGATGGGAAAGCCTTTCACCGAAAGAAGGATCATTGTTCTTCTGGCTTTCCACAATAACCTCGGTAACATTTTCATAGTTTTGCTTCCCGTCAGCATTGGTGGAAAATGTTGTCTGCTCCGGCGCCTTTGCATGTCCCAGTTTTTCCAGGTAGACCATGGCATCAAGAATGTCCCCGTCACAGGCACGCAGTGCATCACGCGCCTCCTCATAGCTGACATCAGCTCTCTGTCTCAATTTTTCAACCTTTTCAAACTCGTCCATTTTATTCCTCCGTCCCGCAACTTGTACGGTCCTTCATTTTCTTACCTTAGCATATGTGTCACCCCGGTCTTTTATGACCCTGTCAAAAAGATAACAGGAGAAAATGAACATATCTTTGGAGAAAGATTAAAATTAGATTAATCCTTCGCCGGACGCTCCGTTTATTATAACAGGAAATGAGCTGTTCCGCAATCAGCATGGATCGGTATCGGCATTCGTTTAAGCACGATATCCGCTTGTCACCCTTATTGCGCAAATAACAGGGGTCCGCCCGGGGACAGATACGAGCCGGCTCGTACTGCCCCCGGGCGGACCCGGATCACAGGAGAATATAAGCGATCATTCTGTTATTCAATGGTTATGATCTCTTTGGTGTCCTCTTCCTTCTGCTTCAATACTGTAAGCGCAAGCACACCGTCTTCGAATCTGGCTTTGATGCCCTCGCCCTTTACGGCATTGCCCACATAGAAGTTTCTCTGAAGCTTGCCGGTATGACGTTCCTTGCGGAGATACTTTCCTTCCTCGGCTTTTTCTTCCTTCTGTTCGGCATGTTCGGCAGAAATCTTCAGATATCCTTCCTCCAGTTCAACCTTAACCTCTTCCTTCTTGTATCCGGGCAGTTCAAGCTCAAGCTCATAACGGTCTTCAAATTCCTTTACATCAGCCGTCATCTTACCGAAGGATTCCGGTACAGCCTTTTCTTTCTCAAGATTGCAGGGATAACCAAACATCTCATTCATCAGTCCATCCATCCATGTTCCTTTAAATACGTTCGGATAATACATAGTCAACGCTCCTTTCATATCTGCCCGAATGCAGCTTCGGGCTTCGGCATCCTCTTTCTTTTTTCCGGTGCCTTATTTTCTTTGCTGACTATGTTATATCACATTTATTAGCACTCGTCAATAGTGAGTGCTAATAAATAATTATTAATTTTTCTTAACTTCCGGATTTTTTTTAACACGATTCAGTCACCGGATGAACAGCCGGTATTATTATCGTGCACAATTTGCGCTTTAGAAAAAGCTATAGTTCAAATCAGCTATTTCATTTTTGGAAATACCTGATTACAATAAACGAAAACGCTTTGTGAAAGGTAAGGGTGTCAAAATGAATGTGATCGAGGCAACCAATCTGACCAAATACTACGGCCCCATAAAGGGCATCAAAGATCTTAATCTAAGAGTTGAAAAGGGAGACTTCTTCGGCTTCATCGGACCGAACGGAGCCGGGAAATCCACCTGCATCCGCACACTTCTGGGGCTCATCTTCCCCACAGGCGGAAGCGCATCGGTCCTCGGGCACGATATCGTGACAGGGCATGATGAGATACTGAGATCCATCGGTTATCTTCCCTCCGAGATCAATTTCTATAACGGAATGAGAGTTAAGGATGTATTAAAATTCTCGGCTGATCTTCAGGGGAAAAACTGTGATGAAGAGGCTGCAAAGCTTTGTGAACGCCTGGATCTGGACATGGGGAAAAGAGCTGATTACCTTTCCCTCGGTAACCGGAAGAAGGCCGGTATCGTATGTGCGCTTCAGCATAAACCCGATCTGCTCATTCTTGACGAACCGACTTCCGGTCTGGATCCGCTGATGCAGAGGGAATTCTTTAAAATACTCACGGAACGCAACGAAGAAGGTACGACCGTCTTCCTTTCCACCCACATTCTTTCGGAAGTCCAGGCACACTGCCGGACCGCTGCCTTCATCAAGGACGGCAGCATCATCATTTCCGACAGGGTCGATAAGCTGGAGGAGACCGGTGCAAAAAAGGTAGTCATCCGCGGCGGTACAGGCGACAGGCTTATACGGGAGCTTAAAAGTGAGGAAAAGACCGGGCGCGGAAAGGCAGGGGGCTGCGTCACGGATCTCAGAACGGATGAAGATGTTGTCAGCTTCCTCTACGACGGCGATATTCCGCGGCTGCTCAGGCTTCTTGCGGAAGAAGGGCCGAGAGATGTAAGTATCACAGAGCCTACCATGGAAGAGATATTTATGAATTATTACGAATGACGCGTCAAAAGTATGAGCAGCAGCTTATCCGGATGCTTTAGGAGATAAAGGGGAAAGAAAATGTATATTTTAAAAAGGGAACTTCTGTCGCAGAAAATAGTGATCATGATCTGGAGTATAGCCATCGGTGGAATGATTGCGATCGCCCTGCTGGTATACCCGCAGATGCAGGAACAGATGGATCAGATAAATGAAATGATGTCCTCCATGGGAGGCTTAACAAAAGCTTTCGGCATGGATCAGATGGATTTTAACAACATTATGAACTATTATGCCCTTGAATGCGGAAATATGCTGAGTATCGGCGGAGCCTTTTTCGCTGCGATCATCGGTGTATCCGCTCTCATGAAGGAAGAACGTGACCGGACCGCCGAGTTTCTGCTGACGCATCCCATATCACGTAAAAAGGTGATAACCGAGAAGCTTATCAGCGTTGCAGTCATGATCACGATCATAAATGCGGTGATTTTAGTACTCGGTGCCGTTTCAATGCTGATAGTCGGCGGAGAATTCTCCTGGTCCAGTCTCCTTATCTTCCATCTTGCCTATTATCTCATGCAGCTTGAGATTGCCGGGATCTGCTTCGGTATATCGGCATTTATCAGCAGATTCGGAGCCGGCATCGGTATCGGTGTCGCTGCGGTATTTTACTTCATGAATATCATCAGCAACATCACTGCGGATGCAAAATTTCTCAAATACATCACCCCCTTCGGTTACGCCGACGGCTCACACATCGTGAGCAGCGGGAGCATCGATGTAAAATACCTGCTGACAGGATGCTGTTTTATGATTGCAGGGATAGTGGCTGCGTATATTAAGTATATGAAGAAGGATATACGGTAGTAAAATGTGGTCTATAAAAAAACGCCCGGGTCGTGAGATCCTGGCGTTTTTTTACATCCCTCATTTTTTCGGTTGATCAAAATCTACGGTAACCGTGTGAACGCATCCTCCGGCCTTTTGACCATATCATCATAATTAATCGTACTCAAAAATACCCTGAACAGTATCGGAAACATTCATGATATCTCCATACGAAAGAAAGTCTATTCTGTTACATCCTCTTGCTTTCGGATCAATTGCTTTTATCTGCTCGCAGATCACAGTTCCACACGATCCATTATTCCCTTTTACCGGAAGGTGAATGGGACCGGCAGGAATTCCTGAAAGCATCGGACATACATGAAAAATCCCTGTAGCTCTGATAAATGCATTTTTGCTGACTATAACAAAAAGTTCTCTTGCAAAACCGTTTATTTTTATTATATCTCCCTGGTAGAATTCATTCATAGGATCTCTCTCCCAACCGGTTCACCCCAATCAAAATCACAAACAGATATTTCACCGTTGAACTCTGCGAGCCTTTCTTCAAATGTCTTATGTACAAAAGGTTTCCGCAGAATAATAACGCCGCCTTCCACTTCAATTTCCAAAATATCGGATGTTTTTAGATCCATTTTTTCAAGTATACTCTTTGGAATCCTGATTCCCTGACTGTTGCCCCAGGCTCTTATAGCTACCCGCTCCATAAGATCACCTCCTTAAATGTATATACATTATACTGTATAATTTTATTTCTTTCAAGCACCGTATATTTTTAATATAAATTATTTGAACACGGAGCAATTTGAATGGCATCTTGTCACTTGACACTTTCCCCCGGTATGAAGTATTCTTAAATCAGTTTCAGGCAAATTATCCGAACATGAAAAGAGGTAATGAAGATGAAAAAGCTTAAACTTAAAACAGCAGCCGTTCTTGTTATTGCCTGCGGTACGCTTCTTTCAGCCTGCGGCGAGAAACCACCGGAGATTGAGGAGGCTTCGATAGGTATAAATCTTATCAACCAGACAAAGGATATCGTAAATCAGGCCAATTCAGAAGCAGATATTGCCAACGATCTTATCAATAACATGCCATAAGATGAAGACAGGATCAAAATGTCATGGCATTATAGGATTAAAAACACCCCGGGCAGGTTATCCTGCCGGGGTGTTCTTAATTCAGTCCGAATAGCCTTATAGTGTTTTCCCTTGCCGATACGATAAGCTCCTCCTCATCCATACCCATATACTCCGCAAGTGTCCTTACGACATATACTATGTTCTCCGGAACATTTGTATGGCCGAGTCCTTTTATGTTGCGGGGCGTGAGGTACGGGGCATCCGTTTCCACCAGGATCCTGTCTTTGGGGATGGCCTTTACAGCCTCCCGCAGCTCTCCGGCACGCCTGTCATCTCCTATCCAGCCCGTAACACCTATGGAAAAGCCCATGTCCAGATATCTTTCCGCAGTTTTCCGGTCTCCGGTAAAACAATGCACCACCGAGCGGCCGGCCACATCAGGAGCTGCGGCAAAAAGCGCGGCAAAATCATCCGCCGCGTCCCTCTCATGCAGGAACATCGGTGCCGAAAGCGAATCCGCCAGCTCCACAAATCTTTCCAGAGCATGCAGCTGCGCCTTCTTCTCACTGAACATGCGGTTATAATCCAGGCCGCATTCTCCCACCGCAACCACTTTCGGATTGTCCTTATAGATACTCTCCGCCTCCCGGAGGATATCTTCCGTGAAATCATCCGCATTATGAGGATGCAGCCCTGCCGTTCCGTATACCTCCATGCCATGGTCTGCCCTGAGGTATTCATCTATCTTACGGTTTTCCCCGGGATCGGAGCCGGTAAGTATGCATGCCACTCCCTGCTCCATGGCCCTCTTCAGGATCAGGTCAGGGTGTTTGAACTGCGGGCAGAACAGGTTGAGGCCTATGTCGTAATACTTTATTTCTGCCATCTGTATTTCATCTCCAAAGACCTTATAAGAATTCCCCTTCAACCTGAAGCCACTCTACCGTAAGCTCCGCCGGGTCAAGCTTTCCATCCTTTATCTCGCGGAACATTTCAGCAAGCTCTTCGTCAGTCATTGTACGGATATGGTCTCCTCTGGTAATGATAACGGGACGGTCATTCTTTGCATCGTCGGCAAGGTTTTCCAGTTCATCCTCCGATACATTGTAGAGTTCCATCAGCACATAGCGCATCTCCATCAGACGGCCGTACATGTTCTCCAGAGTGATAAATGCATTGGGATCCGCAAGACTTTCAAGGTAATTGTGAAACATGACCCTGTAACGTATCTTGTAAAGGTTTAATGCCTGCTCAAATGTTAAGCCTTCTGCCATGATCTTCCTCCTCCGTAACAAAAGCTTTACTAAATTACTGTTTCCCGTCCCGGTACATGGAAAACTTATCCATCGGATACTGCTCAAGATTCTTCAGGACCTCCCTCGGCTCTGCCTTTGAAAGCAGGTTCTCCCTTGCTTTAAGTATCTCCGCCTCGGTCTTATGCTTTGAGGGGCCGCCCACGCATCCGCCGGGACAGGCCATGCCCTCTATGAAATCCTCCGGCAGCTTTCCGTATTTAAGGAGGGTCAGCGCCTGGAAGCATTCCTTGCCGCCGGCACATTTCTTAAGCTTTATGCCGGAGATATCCTCTCCCCGCTCCTTCATACATTCCATTACTGCATTGGCCACTCCGCCGCTGGAGGCAAAACGTTTTCCGAACACCGTAGCTTCCTGGTAGTCCGCATCAACAGGCTTAAGCTCCACATCCTTTGACCTGAGCAGCGCCCGGAATTCTCCGTAGGTCATTACGAAATCCGCATTCCCCTGCACCGATTTATCCGCAGACTCAGATTTCTTTGCAATACAGGGACCTATGAATACAGTGATGCAGCCAGGGTGCATCAGCTTGAGATATCTTGAGGTTGCGCACATGGGCGAAACCACGGTAGACATATTCTTCTCAAACTGTTCGGGGAAATGTTTTCTCAGCATATTGATAAATGCCGGGCAGCAGGAGGTGGTCATCTTCCGTCCCTCCTTCATCGCCTCAGACCATTCCTCTGATTCAAAGGCTGCCGTCATATCCGCGCCGAGTCCCACCTCAACCATATCGGCAAAGCCCAGCTTCTTAAGCGCTTCACGGATGGAAGCCATGGATATGTCCGCCCCGAACTGTCCTTCAGTCGCCGGCGCGCACATGGCTATGACCTCCCTGCCCGCCTTGATCTCTTCGATAAGCTTTACCAGATAAGATTTGGAATCGATGGCGCCGAAGGGACAGGAATGTATGCAGTGCCCGCACTGGACGCATTTATCCTCATCTATCTCACAGATACCGTATTCATCGTAGGTGATCGCGCCGGTAGGACAGGCCTTCTTGCAGGGCCGCTCCAGATGGGCTATGGCGGAATAGGGGCATGCCGCCGCGCATTTGCCGCACTCCTTGCATTTGGCAGGATCTATATATGACCTGTGGGCCCCGATGGATATCGCGCCGAAGGGGCAGGAATTGATGCACGCCTTACCCACACACAGCCGGCAGTTATCCGTCACGGTATATGAAGCGATGGGGCACTCCTCACAGGCAGGGCTTATGACCTGAATGATATTCTCCGACTGCTTATCCGGATCGGGCGAGGGACACAGCCCCTCCGCCAGGCGTATCCTCTGCCGTACGATCTCCCGCTCCTTATATATACAGCAGCGGTACTGGGCAAGCGGACCTGGAATGATCTTATATACAAGCTTCTCCTTCTCGTCTGAGGTAAGGGTTCCCGCCCAGGCCATACGCGCCATTTCCTCAATTATCATATGTTTAAGGCTTACTATGCCTACATCATTTGTTATCATGCTTATCTTTCCTCCACGGATATATTTCTCCACTCCGTGAAATGCTCCGCTTCATGTTCAACTACGATGATCGTTCTGTCCTTACTTCGCTGTAAAATGTACTGCCTTACAGCTTCACAGGCCGCTTCGTCCAGTCCCGTAAAGGGTTCATCCAGCAATATCACCGGTACATCCCGGATAAGTGCTCTCACACATGCCACTCTTCTCTGCTCCCCTCCGGAAAGCAGGCCCACCGGGCGGTCCGTTTCCACATCCGGAAGCAGCTTCTTCAGTTCATCTGTGATACGCTCCGTATCCTTCTTTTCCTCCCCGTGAAAAATGATACGCACATTTTCAACGGCATTAAGCTCCGGAAGCAGCCTGTTTTCCTGAAATAGCAGGGATAATCCTCCCCTTTTTATAAGCTGTTCCGGGGTGAATTCCTCTTTTCCCGAACGGTAGATTACTTTCCCCTGCGTTGGTTTTTCAAGTCCCGCAAGTACCCGGAGCAGCGTTGTCTTTCCGCCTCCTGAGCGCCCCGTCAGCACTGCACACTCATTATCCTCAAGCGAAAATGAAACCATCGGCAGACGGCATTTATCTCCTGCGTAAACCTCAAGATCTTCTGCATCAAGCTTCATGAGCTCCCGTCCTTTCCCCCTGCTGCGGTCCTCATTTTCCCGTTCCTATTTTCAGCAGAAGCCTCAGCAGCTTCTCCGCTCCCCAGGAAAGAAAGATCACCACCGCTGTCCATGCAAAGAGCTCCGGTATCTCAAGATATATCTTTGCCCTGTACATGGAATTACCTATCGTAAAACGTGCCTGTCCTATGACCTCAGCGGCAACACCGCTCTTAAATCCCATCCCCGCCGCCAGGGACAGCGCTGCGGCGATCTGCCCTCTGAGCTGGGGGAGCTCAACATATTTCAGTCTGTTTCCGAAGGATATCCTGTACAGCTCCGCCATTTCCGCAAGCTGTACGTCCAGGGCATCCAGTCCCTTCTGCAGATTCAGATACGCTACCGGAAATGTGATCAGAAAGACCACCGGCAGCGCAACCCAGCTGCTGCCTATCCATATCAGCAGAAGGATCACAAAGCTGGCTACCGGTATGGCCTTGCCGAGGCTCACTACCGGGGACAGGAAATCTCTTAACAGCGAAGATCTGTGGGCAGCATATGCCATCACGAAGCCCAGTCCGACACCCAGCAGGACGCCCAGCAGTATCCTGAGCAGCGACCAGCCAACAGTCTGATAGAATTCCGCCGTACCGGCAAGACCTGCCAGGGCCTTCACCGTTTCCCAGGGGCCCGCTATAAGAACAGGGTTGTGAACCAGCCATGCCACTCCCTGCCATATCAGCAGCCAGATGAAAATGATGAGCAGTTTTCTTTTCATACAGTCAGTTCACTCTTCCGATACAGGCCCTTACTCTCCGGTATAATAGAAATCGTCTGCAGGCATGGCTCCGCCCACTGCCTTGGGATCCTGGTCAAACAGGGTCTGAAGATAACCGCTTACGATGGTCTTCATTTCCGTACCGGTTATAGCGGAAATGTGGCAGGAAGGAAGCGCCTTTTTTGCAACAGGCTCCTTTTCGATAATGCCATACTCAGCAATAAGCGCAGCTGTTCCGTCAACATCAGATACAGCGCTCTCCGCACTTGAGGATGCTTCCTTAATGAAGAGCTTTACAGCATCGGGATTCTTCTCAAGGAATTCGCTCCTTACTATGGTAACGCCTGTTATCAGCTGTGAATCCAGGCCCAGCTTCTGCCATTCATCGGTAAGGTTGAATACAGACTTTACCTTATCATTCTGTACCTGAGCCACTGTAGCGAATGGCTGGGGAAGTATAGCGATCTTGCTCGGATCCTCCGCCAGAAGTGACGCTATCTCAGTTGCTTCCGACTTAAACTCTATGCTGCAGTCAGTAACGCCATACTTATCCAGCAGAAACTTAAGAGCATATTCAGGCGTGGCTCCCTGGCCTGTAGAATATACCGTCTTTCCGGCCAGATCCTTTACGGATGTTATATTATCAGATCCTGTAACACATTCCAGCACGCCGCCGGTATTTATGGCAAGAACCTTAACCTTTCCTTCGGTCTTCTTGTATAAAACCGCCGCAAGGTTTGCAGGAACGAGGGCTATATCAAAATCACCGGATACTACACCGGCCGCGATAACATCCGGCTGGGTCTCCATGGTGAATTTATATTTTCCCTCTGCCTTACCCTGCTCTGAGGCTTTCATAAGATTTACAAGTCCCATGGTCGTGGGGCCCTTAAGGGATCCCACCCTTATCTCCGCAGTTTTTCCGCCGGCTGCAGCAGTGGAAGAAGCTGTCTCTGCGGCAGTAGTACCCTCCTTCTCCGATCCGCAGGCGGTGACGGAGAAAAGGAGCATCATTGACAGTAACAGTACACCAAGTTTGCGTAAAGCTCTCGTATTCATCATAAAGTCCTTCTTTCTTTCGGTACTCCCGAAACCTCATTGTATCACCTGCTCATGATTACTGCAAGGCTATAAAAAAAGCCGGTGTCAGACGGCTGACGGTTTCGGGCAGGCCCGGATACACCCAGCGGCAGATACCGGAAATAACCCCCGCCATGGCAGAGCGGGGGTTAAGTTACAGGAGGTATTATCTTATTATTCGGTAAAGAGTGCCGTTGAGTAGTAGCGGTCTCCGCTGTCCGGAAGAAGCGCAACGATAACCTTGCCTTCATTCTCGGGGCGTTTTGCCAGCTGTATCGCACCAAAGAGAGCTGCTCCAGAAGAGATACCTACGGAGATACCTTCCTTCTTTGCAAGGAGCTTTGCGGTGGCAAAGGCATCATCATTGGACGCCTTAAATACTTCGTCAAAAACTTTTGTATTCAGTACATCAGGCACAAAGCCTGCGCCGATGCCCTGGATCTTGTGGGCACCCGCCCTTCCCTCGGAAAGAACCGGCGAATCTTCGGGTTCAAGGGCAACTACCTTTATATCGGGATTCTGCGACTTGAGATATTCACCTGTTCCGGTTACGGTTCCGCCGGTACCCACGCCGGCGATAAAGATGTCCACCTTACCGTCAGTATCCTTCCAGATCTCCGGACCCGTGGTTGCCTTATGAACAGCGGGGTTGGCCGGATTTACAAACTGTCCGGGGATAAAACTGCCCTCTATCTCCTTTGACAGCTCCTCTGCCTTTGCGATGGCGCCCTTCATACCCTTTGCACCCTCGGTAAGTACAAGCTCCGCACCGTAAGCCTTAAGGATGTTGCGGCGCTCAACACTCATGGTCTCAGGCATGGTAAGGATGATCCTGTAACCCTTTGCCGCTGCGATGGCTGCAAGTCCGATACCTGTATTTCCCGAAGTCGGCTCGATGATAACCGAACCTTCCTTTAAGAGCCCCTTCTCCTCCGCATCCTCTATCATGGCCTTTGCGATACGATCCTTAACACTTCCGGCCGGGTTAAAATACTCAAGCTTTACGAGGATGGTTGCCTTAAGATCAAGCTCTTTCTCAATATTTACGACCTCCACCAGCGGGGTATTTCCTATAAGACCGAGTGTTCCTTTATATATATTTGACATGACGTTCCTTCCTTTCTTTCTTCTGACATACCATTGCTATTATATCCATTCATTCCGTATGCGTCAAATCCCTTCAGACTGCACCAGATTCCCTCAAACTGCATCGAATTCATTTAGACTGCATCAAAACCCTTCTGCAGATCCGCAAGGATATCATCGATATGCTCGGTTCCGATGGAGAGACGGATGGTGCCCTGGGTGATACCCTGATCCAGAAGCTCCTCATCGGTCAGCTGGGAATGTGTAGTGGAGGCCGGATGGATAACAAGGCTCTTTACATCCGCAACATTTGCAAGCAGTGAAAAGATCGTGAGATTATCGATGAACTTCCATGCAGCTTCCTTACCGCCCTTGATCTCAAAGGTGAAAATGGAAGCGCCGCCGTTCGGGAAGTACCTCTTATAAAGTTCATGATCCGGATGGTCCGGGAGTGAAGGATGATTAACCTTCTCAACCTGCGGATGACCCGACAGGAACTCAACTACCTTCTTCGTATTCTCCGCGTGACGCTCCAGACGGAGGGACAGAGTCTCCACGCCCTGCAGCAGCAGGAATGCGTTGAACGGTGAAATGGTCGCGCCTGTATCACGGAGCAGGATGGCACGGATATAGGTGACAAATGCAGCCGGTCCCACCACATCGTAGAAGGATACTCCGTGGTAACTCGGGTTCGGCGCCGCAATGTTCGGATACTTGCCGCTTGCGCTCCAGTCAAATCTGCCTGACTCAACTATGATTCCGCCGAGTGTCGTTCCATGTCCGCCGATAAACTTGGTAGCGGAGTGAACCACAATGTCTGCGCCATGCTCGAAGGGACGGATCAGGTAAGGAGTTCCGAAGGTATTATCCACAACAACCGGGAGGCCGTGTTTATGAGCGATTTCCGAGATCGCGTCGATATCCGGGATATCACTGTTGGGATTTCCGAGAGTTTCAATATAGATCGCTCTTGTATTATCCCTGATGGCACCCTCAACCTCCGCAAGGTTATGGGCATCCACAAATGTTGTTTCGATACCGTACTGCGGCAGTGTATGTGCCAGAAGGTTGTAGCTTCCGCCGTAAATGGTCTTCTGGGCTACGATATGTCCGCCGTTTGCAGCAAGAGCTTCGATGGTGTAGGTGATGGCTGCGGCACCTGACGCAAGTGCCAGAGCTGCCGAACCGCCCTCAAGTGCTGCAAGTCTTTTCTCCAGTACATCCTGAGTGGAGTTGGTGAGTCTTCCGTAGATATTTCCCGCATCAGCCAGACCGAAGCGGTCAGCTGCATGCTGGCTGTTCCTGAATACATAAGAGGTTGTCTGATAGATGGGTACCGCTCTTGAATCTGTTGCCGGATCCGGCGCTTCCTGTCCTACGTGTAACTGAAGTGTCTCAAATCTATAATCGCTCATTTTTGTTTTCTCCTTTTTATATGTTTTTATTTTCTGTAACACTGAGTGATACTGTACGAATCCTCCGGTTGGAGTTTCTTTTCCGGCTGCCTTTTTATGTTCGGGCAATCGGACGTTCCCTCCTGCCCGATTGTCGCGTTGACCGGCAAATGAGGCACGCCCGCCTGCCGTTCGTATCGCGCAAAATAAAATTGCCCGGGGTTGTACAGCTCCCGGGCAAATGGCTTTTCAGTCATGACATGAATGTCATATCTTTACGAGGCGGCAACATCGGCAGTCGAACGCCCCAGCCACAGTACATGCCCGGGAGTAAAACATTCGACAACACATCCAGGAATATTCTCTGCTGTTCTTTCTCATGATTTCCGCCTCCTTTATTCAAAGTTCATGTTCCGGGTTCTTTTGTTTTCCGGGAACATCGTCATATTATCATCTTTTACCTACTATGTCAATAGGTTTTTTATTTTTTTATTATTTTTTCCCGTTCCGGGGAAGCAGATACCCTATACCTGCGAATACTCCCCTATCACTTCCCTGAGCGCCCTTCCGGCCTCAAGCTTTTCTATCTGCTGCAGTGCGGGATTTGTTCTCCTCTCTGCTCTCAGGAATAACGGCTCCAGGAATTTCTCCTCTCCATGGCCCCGCTCCGCCAGACCATCCTCAGCAAGGCTGAGGACTTCCTCCATCAGCTGATAGGCCGCATCATCAAAGCGATGTGTATGATCTCTTCTTACAAATATCTCACGCAGTTCTCCCACACTGTAGCCCTGACGGTACAGGCCTTCATTCCGGTCCAGTAATCCGGTCAGCTCCGGAAGCTTCCTTACAAGTCCGGCGTGGAAGGCTGCCACACTCATGACATCTCTTACCGGCTGCTCGCAGACAGATCTGAATTCCACAGTTCCCCTGAAGGTAAGATCATTGAATTTAAACGATCTCAGATATGCAAGATCCTCCAGGGCCGGTTCAAAGGAAGCATAGCGGTACCTCCCCGTCTCGTTATCAAAGTATTCCCCGCGGACAACCTTCCCTCTGAAATAATCCTCCAGTATGACAGGCGGAAAGTTAATGTATTTCCCTTCACGTTCCAGGCAGTACAGGCTCTCAGAGCATATATACCTTACCAGCTCGTTCACGGAATGCAGCCGCTTGTCATATTCATCCACATTGTGAGGATTCAGTCCGTGCAGACTGTGCTTCCACAGGTAATCGCGGCTTGCGAGAAACCGGTGATCCGCATCCGCATCAAAGAAAGAATTCGCAAAGAGCAGTGCCTTCAGCGGCTCCAGCCGGTTGAAGGTGTTCAGCATTTCAATGACACTCTCCTTCTCCACATCCACCTGTACCTGGGACGCACAGCTGAAAAGCCCGAAATGCGGATAATCATGAAAATGTATCCTTTTTCCGTAATTCACATAGGATTCCAGATGATGCAGAAGCATCCTGTACCTACCGTTATGGATGGGCTCCATACGGTTAACCCTGTACCCCGGATTGATACCCATTCCCGTCAGTGTATGATCATCCCTGAGCAGCATATCCAGGACAAAGGCATGGTAACGAAGGAACCTTTCATGCAGAATGCAGATATTCTCCTCTATACCGAAGGAGAATTCCATGGTATTGTAGCTGCAGTCAAAGGATATGCTGTCTTTGGTACGCGGATCCTCCGCAAAGTAGAGCTCCCCGTCATCATCCCTTTTTATATCCGTGAAACCGAAACGCAGGACAAAGGCCTCAGCCATGTTATGCACAACCTCAAAATCCACTGGCTGTGTTACTTCGGTGAGGCCTATCCCCTTCAGATTCACTATGGGATATTCGAGTTCCACCCCGACTACCGGTTTTGCCTTACGCTCCGTCGGGGCTATATATTTATTACAGACAGCATCGATAAGTTCTTTTTCCGTGATCATAAGTCTGCACCTCCGGTCATACACGTACTAAAGCTACAGTCCTGCAAAACCAAGATAAAGCATACGGATCTGCTCCTCGTTTTCAACATAAGTGCCGTTATGGCCGGCCCCTGTGTAGATCCTGGAACCTTTATTGTAGATAAGAAGCCTGTTCTGGGGTACCTCATTCCAGTTTCCTTTGCCCAGCGGTTCTGTTGAAAACAGCGCCTCTCCCTCCTTCTCCATGATATACAGAGTTCCCGGCGCATTCTTATGCACATAAAGGTACTCTCCGTCACAGATCACAAGATTCAGTTTATTTCCCGGGGACAGGATGCGTACCACATCGTCAACCACGTTAAAACGTTCATTTACGTCAAATGAATTAAGCTCATCCTCCAAAATCTCGTTGATCCGGTCCACCAGATACAGAAGGATGCGCTCGCTGTCCGTGTCGCCTTCCTGCCGGTGAATGTAGGGACTCAGCACCCCTGATTCAAATACAGTACCGTTATGTATCAGGGTCCAGGTCCTTCCGGATACATCCCTCTTCACAAAGGGATGCGTATTCCTGTACTCCACATTTCCTATGGTGGCCTTCCTGATATGCGCCATCATGCAGGAAACGGAAAACCCGGCTGTCAGGCGGCTTCTGAGGTATGCGCTGTTGGAGGCCCGGACGGGTTCCCGCTCAACATTTTGAAGACCCTCATCAAAAACCGCGATGCCCCAGCCGTTCGAATGCTCCCTGCTGTGGGAGAAAAACTCCTTCAGAAGAGGTGTAATGTCTGTTTTTTTCTTTTCACTTACGGCAAATAATTCACACATACTCCTTCCGTCCTTTCCCCGTCCCTATCCGGCAGACCTCTCGCGGTGTGATCCCCCGACCTGCAGCTCCTTCAGGTAGCCGATATCTTCCTCCGGGAGCGCGGCTTCGGCAAGCTTTATGATATCCCTTGCCCAGGCGCGGACTCTTTTCCCTGAATAAATGATCGCATCCATTCCCTGTATCTCTGTCCGGAATACCGCTTCCTCCACATCGATCAGATGGCCGGAAAGAAGCTTCTCCAAACGTTGCATATTTCCTTCGTCATATAAAATACCCTTCAGAAGCGCTGCATATCCCATAGCCTTCCTTATCGGTACGCTGTCCGCAACGCGCACCTCCAGATATCTCTTCAGCCGGATATGGTGAAAGAACATTGATAACAGGTGCTCAACCACTGCCTTCTGCCGCGCCTTGTCATTCTCAAGCTCCGAAAGACTGAGCATTTCCGGCAGGGTCTTCTTCCCCGCATATATCGTCTGACCCCGATCCGTAAAAACGGCCAGCGGTTTTCCGAGGAGCAGCTCCGCATATGCTTCATAGCCGAACTGTCCGTGAAATGCTCCCGGAAAGAACCCGGTACGGTCCGGATCAAGATCCTCCCAGATCTGGGTCCTGAGTAAATGCTTACCCTTCTTTTCCGCAAGGCGGCTGTCGGGAATGGATTTATTCTCCATTAGCTGCATCAGCACCGGTGAGAGTATGGTCAGCAGCCTGAGTTTTCTTACCATGTCGCTTTCATTAGCATAGTCCAGCGATATCTGGGTAGATGCCGAAGCCCTCATCATATGCGCCCCGTATCTGCCTTTGTCCCTGAAATACCGATCCATGAAAAAATACCGGTTCTTCGGAATGAGGGGCAGCTCCGTCGGGTGGATCACGCCTGCTTCAACGGCAGGATTAAGCCCCCTGGTGATCAGGAAAAACCCGAGACGTCCGAGCACAGGATTCCATACCCTGCGAAACTCCAGATATATCTCCTCAATATGAGCCAGATCTTCAAAGGGTGCTATACTGATCTCTAACTGACATGAAGGCTCCACGCTTACCGTATGATCCCCCGCATCATAACCAAGGACATGTCCGTCGGTTACGGTAAGCTCTGCCCCCAGCTTTTCACCAGTACTTCTTATCAGTTCGGACAGAACATCAAACTCTATCCCTTCACCTGCCTCATTCAGGATAAAATGCTCCAGCTCCAGCCCCAGTCTCTTCCTGTCCGTCTCCCCTGCCTTCAAATATTCGGTTATCACTACCCTGTCTTCCATATCTTCTTCTGTACCTTCTCGTAAGAAAAACTATCCAGGAATTGTCTGGCACGTTCGGTCCCGGGTGCACGGAAGAATCTGCTGCCCGCCGCTTCTTCAACTATCCTTCCCCCGTCCAGGAAGATCACCCTGTCTGCTATGGCTCTTGCAAATGCCATTTCATGAGTCACTATCACCATGGTGTTACCCTGTTCCGCAAGACGCAGCAGCACATCCAGAACCTCGCGGATCATTTCCGGATCCAGAGCCGCTGTCACCTCGTCAAAAAGCATCACCTCCGGATGCATGGCAAGTGCCCGGACTATGGCTGCACGCTGCCTTTGTCCTCCCGACAGCTGCCGGGGATACGCCTCTGCCTTATCCTTAAGGCAGACTCTGTCCAGCAGAAGAAGCGCTTCCTCCCTCACTTCTTTTTTATCTCTCTTCTGCACCTTCATCGGCGCCAGCATTACATTCTGAAGTATGGTCTTATGCGGAAAAAGCTCATAACTCTGGAATACCATACCCACCTTCTGGCGGAGGGCGCTGAGCTGTTTTATTCCCGCGCCGGGATCTATCCTTTCTCCGAGGCAGGTGATCTCGCCACCCTGAACCGGTTCCAGGCCGTTCAGGCAGCGTAGAAGCGTACTCTTGCCGCAACCGGAGGGTCCGAGGATAACCAGCACCTCTCCCCTGTTTACCGAAAGGGAGATATCCTCCAGCACTACATTTTCACCATATGCTTTTTTTAAATGTTCCACCCGGATCATTTCTCCGCTCATGTCGCAGCCCATTTCCTTTCAAGATGCTTCGCCAGTCTGCCGATGGGCCAGCAGGCTGCGAAATACAGCAGAAATACTACGGCGTATATGCCAAATGCCGCATTGGGAGACGCGGTTCGGTTTGCCTCTATGATCTGCTGCCCTACCTTTAACACTTCAACCACACCTATCATCATGACAAGGCTTGTGGTCTTTATCATTCTCGTCACCAGATTGATTGAGAGCGGGATCAGTCTGCGAAGCGTCTGGGGTATCACTATATAGCTGTAGGTCTGTGCCGGAGTGAAGCCCAGCGCCGCCGCACTTTCATACTGCTGCTTCGGAATGCTTATCAGCGCTCCCCTGACAAGATCCCCCATTTCCGCAGTCCCCCAGAAGCTGAATACTATTATGGAGGCCAGCTCTGCCTTAAGATCCCAGCCGAAGGCCCTGGTAGTACCGAAGAAAACAATGAAGAGCAGGACCATCTGCGGCATTATCCTGACTATCTCCAGATATATTCTGGTCAGTATCCTGATCACCGGATTTTTCTTTGTCATCAGTATCCCCATGATGACCCCGAGGGGTATGCTTATAATGACCGATACAAGACTGATACCGAGGGCGGTCCACAATCCTTCCAGAAGACGAAGAGCGTTTGTACCCTTGAAGAGTACATCAAGTCCCAAAACCTGCACGGCGCACCCTCCTTTCCAGCCAGCTTCCGAATATCGACACCGGAAGCAGTATGATCAGATAAAATACAACCAGCAGCGTCAGACTTTCCGTGGTCTTGTAATAAAGGCCTATCAGGTCCTTGGCCGTAAACATCAGATCCATCAGACTGATGGCTGAAAAGACGCTGGTCTCCTTCAGAAGAAAGACCACATTTGCCGTAAAACCGGGAATGCTGACGGATATGGCCTGCGGAAGGACCACATAACGGAATCCCTGCCAGCGTGTCATTCCCAATGCCAGAGCGCTTTCTGTCTGTATCTTATCCACGGTTTCGAGCCCGCTCCGGAAGGTTTCGGCCATATAGGCGCCTCCCAGAAGACCCAGGCCCAGTACACCGCAGAATTCCGCATTCATTTTTATTCCCATTCTGGGAAGTGCGAAATAAAGAAAGAAAAGCTGGACAAGCAGCGGTGTATTTCTGAATAATTCCACATAACACTCCGCTATTATCCTCAGTACCGGGATGCGCAGGCTGCGTATCACAGCCGTAAATGCACCGATCAGGACAGCGAGAAATATACCCATCCATCCAATTCCGAGGGTAAGCCAGAGCGCCTTTTCAAAGAGCGGCAGATAATCAGATATAACTTCCCAGTTCATGCTTTCCGCCTGTCCACCTTTCCTGACAGGAACATTCCCAGCCACTGAAGCACCTGCATGAGTACCACCAGTACTGCGACCGTGATGATCATCACCTGAGTCTCATAGCGGTAATATCCGTACCGGATAGCGATATCTCCCAGTCCTCCGCCTCCGACAACCCCTGCCATTGCCGAATAACCGAGTATGGTTCCCAAAGCTATCGTCACGCCTACCAGCAGTGAAGTTCTTGCCTCGGTGATAAGCACCTTACGGATGATAGTGAGCGGACTTGCTCCAAGACTGACGGCCGCCTCGATCACTCCGTGGTCCACTTCCTTCAGCGAATTCTCCACCATCCTCGCAATGAGAGGCGCCGCGGCCAGAGTCAGCGGAACGATAGTCGCCGTCGTACCATAGCTTTTTCCGACCACCAGCCTCGTCAGCGGCTGGATGAGAATGAGAAGGATAAGGAAGGGAACGCTCCTTGTAATATTGATGATCAGATCCAGGGTCCTATACAGGATAGGACGCGGACTGATTCCGTCCTTGCCTGTGATCGTCAGAAGAACACCTAGGGGAAGCCCTATCAGATATCCGAGGGCTGTAGAGATCAGCACCATTCCCAATGTCTGCCCGGTTCCTTCCAGAAGCATGGGCCAGATGTCAGACCACTGCATACAGTCCCTCCTCTCCTGCGACCTCTTCTTCAAGCTGCTCCGACTCCTCTAAAAGAAGCAGACGTTTTGCAGCCTTTGACTTCGGGTTACTAAATACTTCTTTTACGGGCCCGGTCTCCTCCACATTTCCGTGGTGCAGCACCGTTACCCTGTCACATATCTCCGTGATCACGCGCATTTCATGGGTGATGATCACTATGGAAATGCCGTATTTACGGTTTACTGTCTTTAAAAGCTCCAGGATCGTACGTGTAGTCTTCGGATCCAGCGCGCTGGTCGCTTCGTCACAAAGTATGATCCCGGGATGCGATGCCAGTGCCCTTGCTATGGCCACCCTCTGCTGCTGTCCTCCGGAGAGCTGGACCGGATACGCCTTTGCCTTATCCTCCAGCCCCACTGTCCGGAGATACTCCAGCGCCTGCACCCGGGCTGCCTTTCTTTTGATACCTGCTATTTCCATAGGGAAGCAGACATTATCCAGCACGGTCCTCTGCATCAGCAGATTGAAATGTTGGAAGATCATGCCTATATTCTGCCGCTCCCTCCTGAGTTCCTTTTCGTTCAGACTGAAGAGATCCTTACCATCTACTATGATCTGCCCGGATTCGGGACGTTCCAGAAGGTTGATGCAGCGAACCAGCGTGCTCTTTCCTGCCCCGGAAAGACCGATCACACCATAGATCACGCCTTCCTCAACGGATAGACTTACATCCTTAAGTGCATCTACCCGACCGTTCTTTCCGTTATAGGTTTTTGTTATATTCTTCAATTCGATCACTGACATGGAACCGTGCCGGCCTTTCATCATATTTCAGGGGATCAGTACACACCGGCCGCGCCGGACATGAAGGATCCCCGGTCCTTTATACGTGTTTCAGTTAAATGGTATTACAGCTCCGTCATAGGTGTCGATGATGAACTGACGGATCTCTTCGGACTCAAGTGCCTTTACAAGCGCCAGGGTCTTCTCACTCTTTTCCTGACCTGCCTTTACGGCAATGATATTTACATAGGTCTTTGCAGCCTCGGAATCGGACTTCTCAAATGCGATGGCATCCTTTCCTACGGAAAGACCTGCCTGAAGTGCATAGTTGCCGTTCAATACTACCAGCGCTACTTCAGTCCTTACTCTGGATACCTGTGCGGCTTCCAGTTCCTGGATCTTAAGATTCCGGGGATTATCAGTAATATCCAGGACTGTTGCGGTAAGGCCTGCGCCTTCTTTAAGGGTGATCAGGCCGTTAGCCTGCAGTAACAGGAGGGCTCTTGCTTCATTTGTTGTATCATTCGGTACCGCGATGGTATCACCGTCGGAAAGCTCATCGAAGGACGCTTTTGTTCCCGGATATATACCGAAGGGTTCATAATGGATGCCTGCGGCATTTACTAAACTTGTTCCGTTTTCCTTATTGAAATCGTCAAGATACGGTACATGCTGGAAATAATTGGCGTCGATCTCTCCACTCTCCACTACCAGATTCGGCTGCACGTAATCTTCGAACTCCGTAACCTTCAGCTCCCAGCCCTCTGCCGCCAGGATATCCTTTGCCCTGGCAAGGATCTCCGCGTGAGGTGTGGGGGATGCCGCTACCGTGATCACTCCCTTTGATCCGGCAGGTTCAGCTTCCGTCACATCTTCTTTCTGTCCCTCAACAACGCCGCCCTCGATCACCAGGGTATCCTCAAACTCTGTACCATAGGTTCCCACGAGTGTTGCCTCGTAATCCGCATGGAAGAACTTCTCTTTGCCAAGACTCTTTATCTCATCATTGATCCAGCCGAGCAGCGTATCATTTCCCTTTGTTACCGCAGGAGCGATGGTATCGGCGCTTCCGAGGGAGTCGATTCCGACGGTATAACCTGCATTTTCCTTTGCAAAAGCGATAACCTCTGTATTATCATTTGCCCAGGCAACACCGGTTCCGTTCTCAAATGCACTTTTTGCTGCGGCATAGGTATCAAACTTCTGGAGCTTTATTTCCGGATTATTCTTCTCAAGGTAAGTCTCTGCTGTCGTACCTGAGATCACAATTACCTGATCATCCGGTTTTACTTCACTGAGATCCTTTATCACTCTTTCATCGTGAGATACAACACCCAGTGCCACGTTCATGTAGGGAAGTGCGAAATCCACCTCCTCGGCGCGCTCGGGTGTGACTGTGAAGTTGGCAAGAACTATATCAACCTTTCCGGTCTTCAGATATTCGATGCGGCTGGCTGCCTCGGTGGAAACATAATTGATCTTAACTCCCAGATCCTTGCCGAGTCTCTCTGCCAGATATACATCATAGCCCTGATAGGTTCCGTTCTCGTCCACATATCCGAAGGGGGATTTATCGGAGAATACACCGATATTCACTGTTCCTGCTTCCCTGATCTCATCCAGAGTTCTGTATATCGCACTCTTATTCTCTGCGTCCGTACCTTTTGCCGCTGCCGAGCTGTCCTTCTGAGCTCCGCAGGCTGTAAGGAGTCCCAGAGATGCAAGTGCTGTGAGTCCATAGGCTGCTATCTTTTTGAATAAGTTCTTCTTTTTCATTTTTATGTCCTTTCCTTTAACTTACGCTTTCGTTTATGGTGCTCATGCTCCTCATTCGTCTTATACCTCCAACATCGCCGCCCCTGCGGCATTCGCTTTGTGTGACATCTCATAACCATATCCATCCTTTCCTTTGATTTTTTTCCGATCGTACAGTGCCATGCTCCGGTTCCGAATGATTCATATTCTTCATGACCGGGCTTTGCATACTTACCGCACAGACACAAAGAGACCGGAACCCTTTCGGATCCCGGTCCCAGTCACACGATCTTCTACAGAATGATACGCGCACAGCAAGGCGCCGCATCACCGCTGTCTCGACTGAGTCGGGGATCCCGCAGCATGCAACCACACATCATCATACACATACATGTAGTTTTATAAATGTACCTCATTGTCGTGCGCTCCTTTCCGTAACATGTTTCGGAGTATACTCCGATTTGCCTACTATGTCAATAGGTTTTATAAATTTTTTTCAGACTTTTTTTCTTGTATTGTCCTATTACCTTGTGGTAAAGTAGGTAAAACGACCTGCGAACCGCCAAAGAAAGCAGGTCGCTATACCTGTATTGAGGAGGGGATTTTCATATGATATCTACAAGAGGGCGCTACGCACTCCGGGTTATGATAGACCTGGCGGAGCAGAAAAATGACCGCTATATCCCGCTGAAGGATATAGCCGAAAGACAGGGGATCTCCAAAAAATATCTTGAGATCATTGTAAAAGAACTGGTAGCCGGAGGCTTTCTCAAAGGAGCCAGCGGAAAAGGCGGCGGCTACAGGCTTTGCCGTGAACCGGAAGATTATCCTGTAGGAGAGATCCTGGAAAGAATGGAAGGCACTCTCTCTTCGGTAGCCTGTCTTGTGGATCCGGATTACGACTGTCCCCGCAGGGAAGTATGCCAGACACTCCCCATGTGGTCGGAATTTGATAATATGGTTCATGACTTCTTTTACGGAAGAACCCTTGCGGACCTGCTCCGGAAATGATTTCCGCCGGCGCCGCATCCATAAGCTCAGTATGCAATGCATACCGATTGCCGTATTGTGTACAAAGCGGGAAGCCCGATCCCTTCCGCGTAGAAAAAGGACCGGGTACAGCCGATCGGTCTGCACCCGGTCCTTTTTTCATAATACTACCTGTGTTTAAATGCCCATATTATGCCTGCGCCCGCCGCGGCAAACCCGACAAGTGACGCAATGCCCGCTGCAGCAAGGGTTTTCACATAAGGGACATTCAGATCCATATCCATATATGAACCGTTCAGATGATATCTCAGCAGGGGCATGAGCTTCTGTCTCTGACCCGGCTTGATATGTTCCTTCATTTCCGCCTTTTCACCCAGCACCATCATGCTGCGGTGTTTCTTATACTCACGCCATTCTATCCCGTCGGCCGACGGATCACCCGTCCTCGCGAAATTGGCCCACATATGCATGGTCCTCTTAACGATCCCGGGGTCAGCTTCCTCACCGGTATAGATAGTTTCCTTCGGATTTCCGAACACATATACCAGTTCAACCGCATGGCATGCTCCCCGGTAGGGAAGGGTGGAAGGTACTGTCCAGTAATAGACATATGCCCTGCCGCCGTGATGTACATGTCCTTCCGCCTGTCTCAGCATCGGCAGACGGAACATTATCTCGCCGTAGAACTCCGACATCATCCACACCGGATGCTTCTTCCCGTCCCTGATAAACTGCTTTACCGTCATCTGATCCATAAGTCTCATCTTACGGACATCATTTTCAAACATGACCGGGATACCCAGCCGGTAAGGAACAATACCGCCGAGCTCTCCCACCCAGTAATTCGACTCATTTGCATTGGAGCCCATCATGACATCCAGATTCGCAGTCTGTCCAGCAAGCCATGCTTCATACGGATTCTCCGGGATCAGGACCCCGTCCCTCTGGGGAAAATTATTGTACTGATTAATGCTTTGGTTATACTGCTTTAATTCTTCTTCGGAAAAAGCCATGAGATCATCCATGGACTTTGCTCCGCTTACATCCAACAGTCTTTTGGTAAATCCCTGACATTCCTTCTTTGAAAATGTAAGTGCTACAGATCCGCTCTGGGCGATGATCCTTCTGAACAGCCCCTTGGCCGCAGGCGTAATGGGAAGCAGCGATACCGCCCCTCCTCCGGCAGACTCGCCGAAGATCGTAACCGCTTCCGGATCCCCTCCGAAGGCCGTTATATTCTTTCTTACCCAGCGAAGTGCCGCTATCATATCCCAGAGACCGAGATTCGGAGCATCGGGATAATCCTTACCGCCGGGCACTTCCGAAAAATCTATAAAGCCCATGATGCCCGTACGATATCCCACTGTCACCATTATGATATCCGGATTTTCCTTTACAAAATTCGCACCGTCATAAATGGGATCAGCAGTACCTCCCCAGCCGTAGGAACCGCCATGAAAGAATACCATCACTGTCTTGTAGGGATCCGCACATTCCGGATTAAGCCATACATTCAGATAGAGACAGTCCTCTCCCTGGGGATAGTATGAAGCCCTTTCGCTCTCCCATTCGGTCTGGATGGGTGTCTTTCCATTGTAATAAGCCTCATACACCCCCGGATCATGTCCGGCGAGCCTCGGCTTCTTCCAGCGCAGAGCACCTACGGGAGGCTTCGCATACGGAACACCTTTAAAAACAAGTATCCCCTTCTCATTTTTCCTCCCTACGAAGGTTCCGTTACTGCAGACCGCCGCAAGCTCCGGATCATAATCACCTGCGATCATTTTATTCACGCCGAAGCTGTCATGTATTTCCTGGTTTGTCATCTTTATCTCCCAAGCACTTACTTCCTACGTCTGAACTTACTTACGATCTTGATGAAGAAATTCCCATTATCGGTAAGTTTCTTTCTCAGCTCACCTATTGTCACATCGCTCTGTGAATTATGGGTAACCATAGCCTGTACGGTGCGTACATAAAGATCCTTGAAGCGGTCCATGGTCTCATCTCTGTAAAGACTTGCAGCATAGTCCATCATCAGCATCAGTCCTTCTTCACCGTCCAGGATCTCCATATCAAGTACCGTCTGGGACGCAGCCTGGTTCTGACGGATCTCAACCGACTCTATCTCCATACCGTCCAGTCCGCCCATATCACGGATATCCTGCTGGTACAGAAGATAGGCTGCTTCGCCCTCGCCTACCTGGTTATGGGTATCAACATAAGGATAACAGCTGTGCTCTATACCCTTCTGAACCTGATCATGCACATCCGCAAAAAGCTCGCGCAGGGTCATATCATCTTTCAGGCGCACACCAACCGGCAGATCGCGGAAAAGAAGTCCTACGGTAGACAGCATCTGCATATCCTCACGTCCGTTATAGATCCAGGATATCTTAATATCATTCTTTTTGTTGAAAATGGAAATGGCCAGCGTCAGGGCAGAAATAAAGAATTCATTTCTGGTGATCTTATAGGTTCTTTCCACTGCCTTCATCTGAGGCTGCTCCACACCCAGCTCAGCAAAGAACTCACCCATCTCATTTTCCCTGGAATGGGTATCCATCTTCGGATAACAGCACCAGTCTATGCCGTCATATCTGTCCTCG